>Ga0163149_10004190_pt1 | contig 15974 bp, 13 predicted proteins | sample OliLakLV19MP5G1_FD_148604 | JGI IMG/M metagenome (GOLD analysis project Ga0163149, IMG submission 148604) | Freshwater microbial mat bacterial communities from Lake Vanda, McMurdo Dry Valleys, Antarctica - Oligotrophic Lake LV.19.MP5.G1 | ecosystem: Environmental > Aquatic > Freshwater > Lake >...
GCTGATGAGATAGCGATTCCAACTCTGCACCAAGGGACGAGTATCAACAAGTTGCTGCCGATCGATGCCAGCGGTTGGACTGCCCATGATGTTGCGAATAGCATCCACGGAGGCGATCGGTGACGCTAAGCCCATAGCTTGTAAGTGTTTCAGAGTGGCAGTTGGGATGCCAGATTGCACCCCCCGAATTTGCACATTGGCACGATTGGTAATCTGCACAGCGCCAACACCAAATTGGTCAGCTAAGTGGACGATCGCCTCACTTTGTGGCGCTGTGAGGAGTCCGGCCGGTATCCGTAGGCGAGAAAGGGGGCCATCCTGGGCGGGTGTAGAATAAAATAACCCAGGGCAAGTAGTTGGTTCCAGCAATAACATTTGAAGTTCCTTCTCTGTGTGACGCAGAGAGCAGACGTTAAACATGCGAGACGCACGTTACCTGAGTCGGCATTCTGACTTCTGAAGCATTAAAAATTGACCGTATATTGACAGGGCAATTTTTAATTTCCATTACAGTTGCGGCACAGTACCGGGATCTCACCGGACTTTCCCGACTCCAAGCTTGAACACCATAGCATAAGACAGCGATCGGTACCCCAGCCCCTGAACGCTTCGTTACAAATCACCATCGACCCAATCAAAATTTGATACTTTTCCTCGGCAGCAAACTGTATATACCTAAAAGAGGAATATATTCAAGAATTGATGGTTATAGAACTGTTGACGCTATTTCCAGAAAAGGTTATTTCAGGGAATGTAGGGGCGAAGCATTCGGCAGCAATCTTTTGGTCAATTAAAAGGCTTATCTGCCGAATGCTAAGTGCAAAACACACGCTACGCGAACGCCCGTACAGCGGTAAAATTCTCCTCAGTGGTCTCCTTAATCAACATGACTCAGAAATGGCTATCGATCGTTGGCATTGGAGAAGATGGATTATTAGGATTGAGCCTTGCCGCCCGTGCCCTCGTCGATCGCGCTGAGATTTTGGTAGGGGGCGATCGGCATCTATCCATGTTGCCCTTGGATGACCCGCGCCCCAAGCTCCTCTGGGAATCGCCCATCAGCACCACGGTCGCAAAAATCCAGCACTACCGTGGACAAGCGGTATGTGTGTTGGCTAGCGGCGATCCGCTCTGGTATGGCATTGGCGTAACCCTAACTCGCCAGATTCCGATCGCCGAAATCACCATCATTCCGACATCCTCCGCCTTCAGCCTCGCCTGTGCCCGGTTAGGCTGGGCTTTGGCTGAAGTGGAAACCTTGAGTCTGTGTGGTCGTCCCCCTGCCTTATTGAATTCCTATGTTTACCCCAGTGCAAAACTCCTGATTTTGAGTGAAGGAAAGCAAACGCCTGCGATCGTGGCTGACTTGCTCACCCAGCGCGGTTATGGCAATAGTTCCATGACAGTATTGGAACATCTGGGCGGCTTACAAGAGCGATTAATTACGGGAACTGCCAATCAATGGAAAGCCACAGATAGCGCAGTTTTGAACACGATCGCGGTTCATTGCCAGCCTAACCCAAATACTCCTATCCTCCCGCGCACTTCTGGACTCCCCGATAGCGCCTATTCCCACGATGGACAGCTAACCAAACGGGAAGTGCGGGCGATGACCTTAGCTGCCCTAGCCCCCAATCCAGGAGAACTACTGTGGGATATCGGCGCAGGGTGTGGTTCCATCAGTATTGAGTGGATGCGGAGCCATCCTCGCTGTCGAGCCGTGGCGATCGAAAAATCCAGAACATCCTATATTGCAGATAATGCCATAGCCTTGGGCACCCCGAATCTACAAATTATTGCGGGAACGGCACCGATGGCTCTCCAAGATTTACCCCCGCCCGACGCTATTTTCATTGGAGGAGGAGTCACTGCAACCGGATTGTGGGAGGTATGCTGGCCGGCGCTGAAACCGGGTGGGCGCTTAGTAGCGAATGTGGTGACGATCGAAGGTGAACAAACGCTCTTCCAGTGGTATCAGGCGGTGGGAGGCACCTTTACCCGCATCACCATTCAGCGAGCAGAGCCGATCGGTACGTTTTTAGGGTGGCGATCGTTGGCAACCATTACGCAATGGGTAGTAGTCAAGTCATAATAAACTAACGTCCTGCTGGAGCCTCTACCCCCTATGACTGCCCAAATGTCCCCCTCGATTTATGACTTTTCTGCAACGAGTATTGATGGCAAACCAACTGAATTAAGCGCCTATCGAGGCAAAGTATTACTCATCGTCAATACTGCCAGTCAGTGCGGATTTACTCCCCAATATCAAGGACTGCAAGCACTCTACGATAAATATGCTAGTCAAGGACTCGTGATTCTTGGATTTCCCTGCAACCAGTTTGGACAGCAGGAACCCGACACCGAGACGGCAATTCAATCTTTCTGTGAAACCCGCTTTGGAGTCACGTTTCCGCTCTTTCAAAAGATTGATGTCAATGGTAAAAGTGCCCATCCCCTTTACCAATACTTAACCAAAGCCGCGCCGGGTATTTTGGGTACAGAAGCGATCAAATGGAACTTCACCAAGTTTCTTGTCGATCGCCAAGGTGAGGTGGTGGAGCGCTATGGCTCAATGACCAAACCAGAGGATATAGCCCAGGCAATTCAAGCATTGCTATAACGAGCTTATCTGGATTGTGGGAAGGGATTTTTACAGAATTCCTTCTCGCAAAATCTCTCATCTTTACAGACAATTCTGGACTGCCATATAAATTAGATATGAATTAAAATCTCTAGAGCCTTTTCGTCACCCACGATACCGCGCTTGCCACATCAATAGCTCGCTCTCCCAATGGCACTGCCGGACGCTGCACCATGACAACAGGAATCTCTAACTCTCGTGCCGCTATAATCTTGGCATAGGTGGCATCACCACCGCTATTTTTACTGACGATCGCCTCAATTTGATACTCCCGCAGTAGTTGCCGCTCTTGCTCTAGGCTAAAGGGGCCGCGATCGAGCAAGATTTGTCCATTGGAAATAAAGATATCTGGTGGGTCGATCGATCGAATCAGAAACCAGGTCTCTACCAAGGGTACAAACGGAGCGAGTTGCTGCCTCCCAATGGTGAGAAATACTCGCTGCGCCAACCCAGGAATCACCTTAGCAGCCACTTCCATACTCTCAACCTCTATCCATTGATCACCTGCCACCTTTTCCCATGACGGACGCAGGAGGATTAAATGGGGAATACCAGCGTCGATCGCGGCCGCTGCTGCATTCCACGAGATCTGGGCTGCAAACGGATGGGTGGCATCAATGAGCAGATCAATCTCTTGCTCCCGCAAATAATCACTCAATCCTGTAGCACCTCCAAACCTGCCAACCCGCACGTCTCCTGAAGGCACAGCGGGGTTACGAGTTCGCCCAGCCAAGGAGGTAATTATCTCCAGATTGGGGAATCCCATTACTTGGGCGGCCAGCTCGATCGCGTCCCCTGTACCACCTAAAATCAGCAGTCGTTTCATCGCTTTGATCTGCTACTGAAGAAATTAAGGGTATTTGACCTATTGTAGTTTAATTCTACCCTTCTATTTATAGGTGAGAACATACCCACTTGATTCATGTTTGAAACTCACTTGTGCAGCTTTTCCCTATATCTAGAGCAACCAGACAACAACGCGATCGATGCCATAAAGAGAGTTAGAAAAACCCTGCGCCTCATGGTTGTGTCTCCTAAATCATTAAACGCTCGTTCAGCTTCTAAGTTATAACAACAATTTGCCAACACCCGCTATTCTTTGCCATAGCTTGATACAGTCTTCTCAGAGTTTATAGTTCAGGATTATAGGAATCATCTAATTGCTCTCCCCATCTACTGTGGTGAGGCATGGGTATAAATCTGCCCAATGCCTCACATAATCCGATTTACGCCGGAAAATCGTCTGCATGATCGATTTAAGGTTTGCCGAGATAATCCATTTTTCCCAGTTCTACCCCACAATGTCTCAAAATGTCATAGCTGGTCGTGACATGAAAGTAGACATTGGGTAAGATGAAAAATAGAAGGTAGGGCAATCCCTCAAAGGTCATCGTCTGATTTCCCATTGGTAGGGCAATCGACTTTTCCTCTGACCCATCAATCTGCTCAGCAGTTAGAGATTCCAGGTAAGCAGTCGTTTTATGGACGCGATCGACCAGTTCTGGGAACGTCGTTTCGCTATCTTCCATGGCGGGTGCTTCTAAACTAGCCAAACGTGCGGCTCCCCGTCTGGCAATGTCTGTAGCAATTTGTACTTGCCGCCCCAAATGAAACATATCTGGATACAGACGAGTGTTGATCAGCACAGCGGGATCAATTTTCTTGGATTCCGCATGGGCAGCGGCCTTTTCTAGAATGGCAGCGAGATTATTCAGCGATCGAATCAGCGATGGCACGGTAGCTTGATACATGGAAATCGTCATGGATATCTCTCCTAGAATTAGGTTGCTAAGCCCATTGTCTATTAGTCGAAACACTTTGTAACCGGAGGTTTAATTTGGATCATTCTTGCTTCCCCAACATCCACAGTGCAACTAAAGCCGATCGCTGGACTGGAGACCTGATTGCAGAATTCCGAGAAAAATGAGGGTAATTGAGCGCACAAAAACTCCTGGGTGATCTAAGATGCGTTCCAGATCGTAGACAGCAGAGCACCTTGTCAGCGGCAAAAGGAGAACGATCGCCTCTCCTACACCAACCCAATACAGGTACGATCGGCCCTCGACTCATTATCCCTGGAATAATTAGAAGCACTAGGCGAAGCATTATTGGACTTCAGTACGTTGGCGTAGCCTCTCTGAAAGAGAATCGCTGGACTAGAACATTAGGTTGCAAGAATATCAGCAAGGCGATGGCTCTCTTGGGTTTTTCTGATGAGGACAAACTACAAACTTGGTTATAAAACCATCAGTTAAGGTAAATGACGATCGCATTTCGTTAAAGATATTGGGTGAAGCAGACCGGAACCCAACCTAAAAGGGCGATCGCACTAGGAGAGACGGCATTATATCTCTTCCGAAAGATGGGAGAAATTGTTTATGAATCCTCATCGATCAGTTCTCCAGAGTTTTCATCGACAAAGTAAAACCCTGTGCGATAATTCTCTGCTATTTCAAGCATAATCTCAGTCAAGCTAGAATAGCGCAGTGTTGGCTCTGGGAACTCAATATCTCCATAGAAAACAGGAGATGATTCATTTCTCTCCATTGAACCAACAATGAAAAAGTAAGATTTCGGTTCACAGTACAAGAAGGGAAACCACATATGATTCCAGCTTGTTTCCCAATACTCGAGCTTTTCCCTATATCTTGTCAACGCCTGCCCTAATGGATTAATAGTAAAATGTGGAGAAAATAGAGAATCTCTATAGAAATAGTTTTCCTGATACATTCCATTTCGCCATTGATAAAGAGTATATATCTCTTGCGGCAATCTGAAAGGTAGATGATTAAGTTCTTGATCGATCTCATCATAGGATAATCCTGGCTGTAGAGCCTCAGCGTACTCTGGCTTGAGTCGTTCAAGGTATCCTAGGATTTCGTCTAAAGCATTCGTTAATAGAGACATACTAAGTCCAGTGAATTAGTAGAGTATAGCTATAAAAGTTGAGTAATTGGCTAGTAGATAGGGAAAGAATTTCCAAGCCTACCATAACCATAAGATTTAGCAAAGTCAGTGTTAGCTCTAACTATAAAGAATCTTAGAAGTGGATTTTGTGCAGAAATACGACCTCGATCATAAAAACTTTCCAACATATTAGCTGGATTAATAGGGTTTAATTCTTCTTTTACTTACTCATATCTCGGAACAAGTGCGATCGCCCTCGTAGGTTAGGTGGAGCGGAGGGGAACCCAACATCTTTAACGAAATGCGATCGTTCTTTACCTTAACTGATTGATGGTTTTGCAATCAAGTTTCTAGGTTGTCTTCATTAGAGAAACCCAACAGAGCCACTGCTAGCGTCTCCATCTGCTTCAGGTTAAGGTTGATAATTTCCTCAGAAGTACGCTCAGTAGGGTGCCAAACTTTTGGGTGAGGAGAAGCAGGAGGGGCGATCGGTCCTCACCCTTCCTGATGTTCTTGTAGCCAATGTTCTAGGTCAGCGATCGTATTGAAGCCTAGCAGTGATACAGCCAGCGCCTCCATCTGCTCTAGATTAAGGTTGCTAATTTCCTCAGAAGTGCGATCGGGTAGGGTGCCAAACTTTTGGGTGAGGAGAAGAAGAATGAGCGATCGTTCTCCTTCTTGTCGTCCTTCTTGTTGTCCTTCCTGCCGTCCTTCCTGCCGTCCGCGTTGGACTCCAATTTCCTCTCCCTCAGCCTTCGCTTCCTGGTACACCCGTGTCTCTTGCAACGTGATTCCTAACATTTCTTCAACCTCCTGCCGACTCAAATTCGTGAACTTGTACACCATGATCCGGGTCACCATTTCCATAATGGCACGACTGACTTCAACTGTTTGCCCCGATCGCGCCAATAGGGAACGAGCCGCTGCGGGTGCGTTGTCCTCATCCATCATCGTTAGTACCATTAAGGCGACTCCTGAGGGTAACTGGGACATCTCTCCAAGTTCCTCTAGATAAATCCGATGCACCTGCTCGCTAGCTAGGAGCGATCGATAGGGATGGGTCTGGTTTTGCTCAGTGACACGATTGGGATAAATCACCACCGCTTGCCAATCACTGAAGCGCGATCGGTTGCGGTAGAAGTACAAAAATGACTCTCCGAACAGCCGTTCATAAAGTTGCTCATCTTTTTGAAACTGAACTTCACAAAAATACACAACTCCTGTACCATCGGTTTCTGGAGGTAGAAACACGCCATCGATTTCAAATTTGGGTTCTTTGACGGCAACCGAATCAAAGCGGTAATTAGCAGCATTGGGAGGTACAACATTGAGCAACTCAAACAGCAAGCTGGGAGACTGCTGAAATAACTGGTAAAAAATGGAATCCCGTCGCATGGTCACTGCCTAAAAGGATAGAAGCAATTGTACTACTAATAGCCTGACATTGATTAAAACAAGGCTTCACGCTCACGGCACTGGTAAACCACCCCCCAGCGCTGCGATCTGAGGCAGGATACCGCGACTTATGATGCCTATGGCAATCTGAGCCAGAAGACGGGGACGACAGAGAACAACTATCGCTTTGCTGGGGAACAGTTTGACTCAAACTTAGACCAGTATTATCTCAGGGCGAGGTATTACGATACGAACAATGGTAGGTTTGCCGGGAGAGACCCGTTTGAGGGGGAGATGACTGAGCCGTTGTCTTTGGCGAAGTATCCCTATGTGCATGGAAACCCGGTGAATGCCACAGACCCAAGCGGGATGATGCTCCTAATGGGATTAATGACGGTTGTAGATAAGCCAAAACAGTATGTACAAGAAACTCAAAAAATCAATAGGCAATTGACTGTCGCACAAAAAGTCCTAGTTGTAGCGCTTGGAGGTATAGTCATTGCTGGAACAATTTGGACTATCTTTAACCTTGATAGCATTGCTTTTCAAATAAAACTGCTTGATAGCAAACGTAAACTGCGGGAGTGTTTTGAACAGCAGGACAAGGATTGTGAACTTGATATTCCAATTGTTTTTTGCGAAGATCGTTACAAACGGCAACCCTTAGCTGAAACAACTCGACATATTTATGATGCGATTAGTGGAAATGCAATTCGAGGACTTCCTCTCACGTCTCTTCTAAGTGCTACAAAGGCAGGAAAGGATCAGTGGTACCGCGGACAAGAGGAGTGTAACAAAGAGGCTAGAGAGGCTTATCGAGCCAAGTTCTCTCAAACTGGTGCCTGTGACGAGTATCCCTTCCATGCGTCTGAGCAAGGTGGGTTGAGAAATTATGATAGCTATAGAGGGAAGACAGTTTCTCTTAGGTTAGTTCCTGAGAAAGAAGCAGGTCCACAAGGCGAACTAATGAACGCAGAAGGAGCAATGGGGCGGGCAGGCGTAGTACCAAATCACCCTCGTAAAAAATGGTATGGGGTGATTCCACTTCCTGGGTTACCTTTTTCATTTTGGAAACCTGCTAAACCGTAAAAACTCTCAACGCAAAGTTATGTCACAACTTCTTGATGCTTTGAATAGAATTTCTGACTGGTTAGAGGCTTACTACCCTAAGGCAGCAGATTTTCGTCCTGGACTAAGCCTAGAGCGAATTCAAGAATTAACTAAAGATTTACCTTTCAAGTTTCCTATAGAACTTTGTGAGTTATATCAGTGGCGCAACGGAGGTGCTAGGGGTCCTTCCTTTAATGCCGAGTTATTCCCTGATGCATGGTTCCGCTCTTTAGAAGAAGTTATTGAAGAATACAATAGAATACTTGAAAATACTTTTCATGAAGATGAGAGATTAATGTACTTGTGCAGGCTTACTTTTATCTCTCGAGGTGACGCTTGGTTTTTCATGAATTGTGACAAAGAGGATGATGAGAGTAATCAACTGATTTGGCTCTATCAGCAAGGTTTTTATAAGGTTCCTTGCTTCAAAAATTTGACTCAAATGATGTTAACGATTCTGGAATGCTACGAAACCAATGTCTTCTATATTGACTCTAATGGTTACTTGGATGCTGACTGGGAAAAGTGGAGTTCTTCTTCTATACTTCGAGAACTTCGAGATTCTAATTCTGATACTGTCAACCACAATGATGTAGAAGCAAAGCATCTTCTAAGAAGGTGGTATGAAGTCATCACTGACTGGTTTTCATTTTTCTCTGGGATTAAGTAGACTAAATTTAGTCCGATCGCATCTCACCTTTACTAGCATCCCGATCGCTCCTCATATATGCCGATCGCACTCAACAAGAATATTGAATCAGGAGCCGATCGTACTTCGCTTTTAGTGGGAGTTCGATCGCACTTCACCTATGCCGATCGCCCTGAATATGAATGCTGATGTAGGAGATCGATCGCACCTCGCTTTTAGTGGGAGTTCGATCGCACTTCACCTATGCCGATCGCAGTGAATGTGAATGTTGAGGTAGGAGCCGATCGCACCTCTCTTTTGATGGGAGTTCGATCGTGCTTCACTTACACCGATCGCACTCAACGAGAATATTGAGGAAGGAGCCGATCGCGCCTTTCTTTTGCTGGAAACTCGATCGCATCTCAATATATGCCGATCGCACTAATTGATGATATTGAGGTAGGAGCCGATTGCACCTCGCTTTGGGTGGGGTTTCGATCGCTCTTCACATATGCCGATCGCACTAAATGAGAATGATGAGGTAAGAGTCGATCGCACCTTACTTTGGTAGGAGTCCGATCGTGCCTCACCTACACCGAGCCGATCGCACTTCGCTTTTAATGGGAGTTCGATCGCATCTCTCCTACTAACTGAGTATAGGAATGCTTTCACCCAGATCGCTTGCCCCTCGACTCATTATCCCTAGAATAACTTGATGCGCTGGGGGAAGCATTACTAGACTTGAGTACGATCACACTTGAATCTCTTGATATAAGCTACTTGGTAACTACTCAGGCTGTTAACTCAATGTCGAGCCGCCCTCATCCCCCAGCCCCTTCTCCCAGTGGAAGAAGGGGAGCCGGATTGAAGTCCCTCTCCCTGGGGAGAGGGATTTAGGCTAGGCTTCGACGTGAGCGCTCAGCCGAACGGTGAGGGTAGGCTGAGTAGTTACGCTACTTGTTCATAACTTACGCATTAAGCGAGTCATTCATCAGTAGTCAAGTCTCCAAATTCATCCACAAAGTAGATACCTCTATGGTACTGTTCTGCTGTTCTGATCATCATTTCAGTCAGGCTGTCATAACGTAGGGACGGGTTTTCAAATTCAACATCTTTGTAGAAGACAGGAGATGCATCTTGCTTTTCTATTAACCCAATCACGAAAAAACAAGACTTCGGACTACAGTATAAAAGAGGAAACCATAGGGGATTCCAGCGCAATCTCGCAATTTCGACTCTTTCCCTATATCTTAATACAGCTTGCTCCAATGGATCAATAGTGAAATATGGAGAGAACAAAGAATCTCCATCAAAGTAGTCCTCTTGATACATCCCATTTCGCCACTGGTAAATTGTGTATACTTCTGCTGGCAACCTGAATGGTAAACCAATGAGATGTTCATCAATCTCATTGTAAGATAATCCTGGCTGTAGAGCCTCAGCATACTCTGGTTTAAGTTGTTCCAAGTATCCTATGATTTGATTTAAGGCAGTGATTAGTAATGACATATTAGGAATAGTGTGTAAGGTATGAAGAGAAGATAATGCAGATTAGTAAAGAGATAAGGTAGCTCCTAATCTATTATATCCATATGACTCAGCAATGTTTTTATTAGCCCGAACCATAAAAAATCCTCGCGCTAGATTTTCTTTAGACACATGACCTCTATTATAAAAATTGTCTAGTATGTTAGCTTGATTATTTGGATTATGCCCTCCAACTTGATCAACTTGCTCATAATCTGGGACAAATTTAAGCGAAACTCGGTTGGTAAAGTCGTAGTTATCTCGCCCGCCCTGCCAAGTAGAGGCATAAGGGTATTCATCACAAACTGCCTTCACTGGGGCATTTGGATGATTTTTCTCATAATTCATTTTTTTGGCTTTTGTACAGTGAGTTCTAAATTTGGCTTTCGTCCATCCCCGATCTGCGTTTTCCTGATCTCCTCTTCTGACAAGAAAAGACGGAGCGAATCCTGTTATTCCCCTAGGTGTTAGAAGGGTCTGTCCTTCTCCACGTAAAGCTTCATAGGTATGTTCAGTAGTTTCAGGAATATCATTACCCCATACAAGCAGTGGAATACCCGGAATATACTCAATTACGTCCATTAGAACTAAAAGTTCAGCCATACTTTTAGCAAATAGCACGCTTATAGCAGCACCTGTACTAATAGTTGCCGTAAGGTTTACAGCTTGAGGAACAACTGCAAGTGTAGATGTCCCTGCTCCAGCCAAAGCACCTCCTGCTCCGGTTAAAGCACCTGCGACAGATTGAGAGAACATTGACAAAAGACCAAGGAAGTATTTGTTTGTCTCCAATATTGTGTTGACAACATGACTAAACGCCTCACCAATGGTAAACATTCCACTCGGATCAACCCCGTTCACCGGATTCCCATGCACATAGGGATACTTCGCCAGCGACAGCGGATTAGTCATATCCCCCTCAAACGGGTCTCTCCCGGCAAACCTCCCTACTCCTGCATCGTAATACCGTGCCCTGAGATAATACTGTCCTACATGACTGTCAAACTGTTCCCCCGCAAAGCCGTAATCATTCTGCGTCGTCCCCGTCTTCTGGCTCAGATTGCCATAGGCATCATAAGTCGCGGTATCCTTCCTCAGATCGCAGCACCGGGAGTGGTTTGCCAGTGCCGTGAGCATACAGCTTTATTTTAAACTATGCCCAGGCTATTAGTAGTACAATTGTTTGAATCGTTCAGGAGCAGACTATGAGACGAGACTCCATTTTTTACCAATTATTTCAACAGTCTCCCAGCTTGCTGTTTGAGTTGCTCAATAATACCCCTCCCAATGCCGCTAATTACCGCTTTGATTCGGTTGCCGTCAAAGAACCCAAATTTGAAATCGATGGCGTATTTTTGCCCCCCGATACAGGGGAACCAGGAGTTGTTTTCCTGTGTGAAGTGCAGTTTCAGCGGGACGATCGGCTTTACGAGCGCTTGTTTGGAGAAGCATTTCTCTATTTCTACCGCAATCGTGATCGCTTTTCCAACTGGCAAGCGGTCGTGATTTATCCCTCTCGCAGTCTAGAACAGAGCAACATTGAGCCGTATCGGACTTTGCTGGAAAGTTATCAAGTCCATCGAGTATTTTTGAATGAGTTGGGAGACATCCGGCAATTACCCTTGGGTGTGGCACTCATGGTGCTAACCACGTTGAAGGAGGATGAGGCAGCGACGGAAGCACGAGCGTTGGTGAATCGATCGCAGGCAAGCGGAGAAGCACCCCAACAAAAGCGTGCCATCATAGATATGATTGCGACGATCGTGGTCTACAAATTCACAAACTTGAGTCGTCAGGAGGTAGAACGAATGCTGGGCATTAATTTACAAGAAACGCGGGTGTACCAGGAAGCCAAGGCTGAAGAAGCCCGATCGCTTGTCCTACGCCAATTAACCCGACGAGTTGGAGAACTCCCAGAGGCACTTCGATCGCCCCTCGACTCATTGTCCCTAGAACAATTAGAAGCACTAGGGGAAGCATTACTAGACTTCAGCACGATCGCTGATCTACAACATTGGCTACAAACTCATCAAGCCTGACTTCTAGCGAAGGAATATAGTTAGCAACTCTCTTTGCTGTCGGCGATCGATTCTCCTGTAAGGGGGTGGTACCGCGACTTATGATGCTTATGGCAATGTGAGCCAGAAGACGGGGACGACAGAGAATGACTATCGCTTTGCTGGGGAACAGTTTGACAAGAATTTAGAGCAGTACTATCTCAGGGCGAGATACTACGATACGAGTAGTGGGAGGTTTACGGGGAGAGACCCGTTTGAGGGGGATATGATGCAGCCGCTCTCTTTGGCGAAGTATCCCTATGTGCATGGAAACCCAGTGAACGGGGTTGATCCGAGCGGAATGTTTACCATTGGTGAGGCGTTTAGTAACGTTATCAATACAATATTGGAGACAAACAAATACTTCCTTGGTCTTTTGTCAATGTTCTCTCAATCTGTCGCAGGTGCTTTAACCGGAGCAGGAGGTGCTTTAGCTGGAGCAGGGACATCTACACTTGCAGTTGTTCCTCAAGCTGTAAACCTTACAGCAACTATTAGTACAGGTGCTGCTATAAGCGTGCTATTTGCTAAAAGTATGGCTGAACTTTTAGTTCTAATGGACGTAATTGAATATATTCCAGGTATTCCACTGCTTGTATGGGGTAATGATATTCCTAAAACTACTGAACATACCTATGAAGCTTTACGTGGAGAAGGACAGACCTTTCTAACACCTGGGGGAATAACAGGATTCGCTCCGTCTTTTCTTGTCAGAAGAGGAGATGGTGAAAATGAGGACAGATCATGGTTGAATGCTAAGTATAGAACTCATTGTACGAAAGCCAAAAGAAAACAGTATGAGAAAGACCACGGACATGAGGCCGTATGTGATGAATATCCTTATGCATCAACTTGGCAAGGAGGGAGAGATAACTATGATTTTACTAATAGAGTCTCTATTAAATTTGTTCCGAGATATGAGCAAGTACTGGGGCCAAACCCTAATAATCAAGCTAATATATTGAAGAATTTTTACGAGCGAGGTCGTATTTCTGCACACAATCTATTTCTAGGATTCTTTATGGTTAGAGCTAACACTGACTTTGCTCAATCTTATGGTTATGGCAGGCTTGGAAATTCTTTCCCTGTTTATTAACCAATTACTCAACTTTCACAGCTAACTCTACTAATTCACTAAACTTAGTATGTCTCTATTAACGAATGCTTTGAACGAAATCCTAGAATATCTTGAACGACTCAAACCAGAGTATGCTGAGGCTCTACAGCCAGGATTATCCTATGATGAGATCGATCAAGAACTTAATCATCTACCCTTCAGATTGCCGCAAGAGATATATACTCTTTATCAATGGCGAAATGGAATGTATCAGGAAAACTATTTCTATGGAGATTCCCTATTTTCTCCACATTTTACTATTGATCCATTAGGGCAGGCGTTGACAAGATATAGGGAAAAGCTCGAGTATTGGGAAACAAGCTGGAATCATATGTGGTTTCCCTTTTTGTACTGTGGACCGAAATCTTACTTTTTCATTGTTGGTTCAGTAGAGAGACATGAATCATCTCCTGTTTTCTATGGAGATATTGAGTTTCCAAAGCCAACACTGCGCTATTCTAGCTTGACTGAGATGATGCTTCAAATAGCAGAGAATTATCGCACAGGGTTTTACTTTGTCGATGAAAACTCTGGAGAACTGAGCGATGAGGATTCATAGACAGTCCCTCTATTTTTTAAAAACAATATAGTGCCATCTCTCTTACAACACTCACTCTAAATGAAAGTATTGGGATAGCAGCCGATCGCATCTCACCTTTACCATAATCCCGATCGCACTTTACCTATCCCGATCGCATTAAATGAGAATGATAAGGTAAGAGTCGATCGCTCTTCGCTTTTAGTGGGGTTTCGATCGAACCTCACCTATGCCGATCGCATTGAGTGTGAATCTAGGAGTAGGAGTCGATCGCTCCTCGCTTTCAGTGGGAGTTCGATCGTAACTCGCATATGCCGATCGCATTAAATGAGAATGAGGTAAGAGTCGATCGCATCTCGCTTTGGGTGCAGGGCTGGTTTATGCAATAAATAAAAATCTGGAAACTGTCATTAACTCGTTAACTACTTACAAAAATCTAGGAAGGTAAAACGGGAGAACGAGACTTTCAACATTTTCCTACCTCTAATAAACCAGGCCTGCGCTTTGGGTGGGGTTTCGATCGCTCCTTACATATGCCGATCGCATTGAATATGAATGATGAGGTGGGAGATCGATCGCTCTTCACCTACACCGATCGCGTTGAGTGTGAATGTTGGAGTAGGAGTCGATCGCTCTCCGCTTCTAATGGGGGACGATCGAACCTCACTCAGCCACACCGTTTCATTGAGGTTGGATGACTCCAATCTAAAAGCGATCGAGTTGCGCTTCTTTGGGAAATTGGTGCAGAAGAAGGCCGATCGAACTAGGGAATCAACCAAAATACACCCTTACATGTAGACCAATCTATTGCAAAATAAAACTGTTTTTCTGCCACATAGAAATCGAATCCTTGCTGTTTGAGCTTACCTACTTCATCATTATACTGATACCTTTTAATTGCTTTAATTAAAATATCTGTGGATATGGGAGTAAGTTGTCGCCTAAAATCCTGAACATCTTTCGACTGAAAAAGAAATGTGCCATATCCAGTATTGCGATCTAAGTTATGCTCCTCATATATATTATAAGCAGATGTAGGAAGAGTAGGTGGTAGCCAACCACGTTCAAATGCTTGATTGTTTTTAGCACTGGTAAAATTAGGGTATGAGCTTTTAATGACATCGCTACAGCTTGTTACCGCTAATAAAAGAAGCCAAACCATTAATTTTAGAGTGAATAGAATTTGCTGTCTTACATAGATAGGATTTCCATCTGAATTACTCATAAAGCACTACTTTTTATAGCTAGGGTATAGGTTTCTGTATAGAGATAACATGATCTTTCAATTAATCGAAAAATATTAGTACTTCTTAGGTAAGCCTTTTGGTCGAAGTGATTGACATATCACTTTAGGTGAGGAGTATGGCTGACTTCGCCCACCTTCACGCCCTAAATCATTTGCTTTCTGATCAGCAGTAGCATCTTGCTCACTATCACCTTTAAGAGCCATATCCATTCCTTCTCTTATATCACTTAGCCATTCAGATGTTAAGTAGCCAGTTTCTCCTAATTGAGCAGCTTCGCAGTTTGCTTTACAGTGAAAGTACTTATCTGAAAATTTCCAGTTGGCTTCACGTAAGTCATTGTAGTTACGCCTAAAAATAAGAACTGCCTCTCTGGAATCATCATAGGCATCAGAATACCCCTGTAGAACTGAGTCAAGATAACCTAAAAACATAAGACCTAACAACGCTGTTTTTGTTGGTATGAGAAATGCAACTCCTTGAGCTAAAGCCTTCAATCCAATGTAGGTGGGCAGTTCCATTGCTCTAAGTGTTGAGCCCAGCCACTCAGTAAAGACTTCAAAAATAACAACTTTACCACTTGGATCTGTAGCATTCACAGGATTCCCATGGACATAGGGATACTTCGCCAACGACAGCGGCTGCATCATATCCCCCTCAAACGGGTCTCTTCCTGCGAACCTCCCTACCCCCGCATCGTAATACCGCGCCCTGAGATAATACTGCCCCACATTCCCATCAAACTGCTCCCCCGCAAAGCCATAGGCATTCTGCGTCATCCCCGTCTTCTGAGCCACATTGCCATAAGCG
>Ga0163149_10004195_pt1 | contig 15968 bp, 19 predicted proteins | sample OliLakLV19MP5G1_FD_148604 | JGI IMG/M metagenome (GOLD analysis project Ga0163149, IMG submission 148604) | Freshwater microbial mat bacterial communities from Lake Vanda, McMurdo Dry Valleys, Antarctica - Oligotrophic Lake LV.19.MP5.G1 | ecosystem: Environmental > Aquatic > Freshwater > Lake >...
ATACGCTGGTGGCGAAAGCCATCGGCACGTTCAAATTCAAGAATCTCGCGCGCTCGTCGAAGCAACCGATCGGCGACGCGTGAACCCAAGGAAACACTGAACAAGTCCGAAGGTCGAGAAAGTCTCGCTTGCAAGATGTTGAATCGAAAAGGTTTTTCGTTCGAGAATCCGCAATCCAGGAACTTGTTCAGCGTTTTCCCAAAGGAGTCGCAATGAGCACAAAAAACACGCAAATCCATCTGGTCAAGCGCCCGCAGGGCGAGCCTGACGCGTCATGTTTCGCATTGGTCGAACAAACCCTGGGCGAGCCGGGCCCGGGACAGGTGCTGGTCAGAAACCGCTTTCTTTCGCTCGATCCCTACATGCGCGGGCGCATGGACGACGCCAAGTCCTACTCGCAGCCGCAGCCCCTCAATGAGGTGATGATTGGCGCCACTGCGGGCGAAATCCTCGCATCGAACCATCCCGACTTCAAGCCGGGCGACAGCCGACAGCTTCGCCGCCAAATTCGGTCTTGGCTGGCAGACCCATGCGATCGTCGATGCCAAACAGATCCTCAAGGTCGATGCGTCGCAGGTGCCGCTGTCCTACTACGTCGGTCTGCTGGGCATGCCCGGTGCCACCGCCTGGTACGGCAGCATGAAAATTCTCGAACCCGCCGCCGGCCAGACCCTGGTCGTCACCGCCGCCACCGGCGCGGTGGGCGGGGTGGTGGGGCAATTGGCAAAGGCGGCCGGCGCCCGCGTGGTGGGAATCGCCGGTGGCACTGCCAAGTGCGACTACGCGGTCAAGGAACTGGGGTTCGATGCCTGCGTCGACTACAAGGCGGCCGGCTGGAAAGAAGCGCTCGAGGCGGCGACACCGGCCGGCATCGATCGCGTGTTCGAGAACGTCGGCGGCGAGATTTTCGACACCCTCCTGTCGCGCATGAAGCCATTCGGCAGGGTCGCTGTGTGCGGCTTGATCTCCGGCTACAACGGCGTGTCTATGCCGCTCAACAACTTTCGCTCGGTGCTGGTCAACAAGCTCCGGATCCAGGGGTTCATCATTTCCGATCACCTCGAACTATGGCCGCAGGCGCATCGCGAACTGGCTGAAATGGTGGTCGCAGGCAAGCTCAAGTATCGTGAAACCGTGGCTGACGGCCTTGAAAACGCGCCCAAGGCATTCATGGGGATGCTCAAGGGCGCCAATTTCGGCAAACAGATCGTTAAACTGTGAAGCCCGATTGTTGATCGTCGCCAAAAACATGACAGCCTCGCCAGAGGCATGTTCTTGCCATGAAGCATGCAATTTTCAGTAAATTTGACCATTCAACCTGACGAGGCAAGCCATGAACGCACCTGAAAAAGTCCAGCTCAACGCCGCCGGTATGGCGACTTCGGTCGCCGACATGCTGCCCAACATGCCGATGCCGCCGCGTTTTGATTCAGTGGCAGAAGAGCGCCTGCACCGCAAGCAGCGGCTGGCGGCGGCATTTCGCATCTTCGCCCAATGGGGCATGGGCGAGGGCGCCGCAGGCCACATCACGGTACGCGACCCGGAGTTTCCCGAAACCTTCTGGCTCAACCCGTTCGGCGTGCATTTTTCCCAGGTCAAGGTATCGAACCTGATCCGTGTCGATCACCACGGCAATGTGGTCGAAGGCACGCATCCGGTCAACCGCGCCGCCTTTGCCATCCACTCGCGCGTGCACCTGGCACGCCCGGACGTGGTCGCCGCGGCGCATACCCACGGCATCTACGGGCGCGCCTTTTCAGCGCTGGGCAAACCGCTGGCCATGTTGAGCCAGGACGCCTGCGCCTTCTACAACGACCATGCGCTGTACGACGAATATGGCGGGGTGGTGCTGGAACTCGGTGAGGGCGAGCAGATCGCCCGCGCGCTTGGGCCGATGAAGGCGGTGATCCTGCGCAACCACGGCCTCTTGACCGTTGGCGGCAGCGTGGACGAGGCCGCCTGGTGGTACATCTCGATGGAACGCAACTGCCAGGTGCAACTGATGGCCGAAGCAGCCGCCCACGGCCAGCCCATGCGCAGCGTGCCCGAGGAATCCTGCCGCCAGGCCTACAGCGTGGTGGGTACACCCTTCGCCGGCTGGTTCTCGTTCAACTTGTTATACGACAAGTTGCAGGCCGAGGCCCCCGGTTTCCTCGACTGAGGCAGGGCACTTGCCGCCGCGTTGCAGTCGGGCAGCGCGGCGCTACCGCATCGAATAACGCGGCACGGCTGGCAACGCGGCACGGCTGGTTTCAGGAAGGCATCAGGCATGAAAACATTCGCAGGGCGGACGGCGGTGGTGACAGGACCGCGGTGGTGACAGGCGCGGGCAGCGGCTTTGGCCACGAGTTCGCCTTGCTGGCGCACAAGGCGGGCATGAATGTGGTGATCGCCGACGTGCAGCAGGATGCGCTCGATGCGACCCGCAGCGAACTCCAAGCCCTGGGCGCGCAGGTGCTGGCCTTGAAAACCGATGTCGCCAGGCCCGAATCGGTGCAGGCGCTGGCGCACGCGACCATGGCGCGCTTTGGCGCCCCGGGCCTGTTGTTCAACAACGCCGGGGTCGGCGGCACCGGCGGCCTGTTGTGGGAAAACTCGCACGCCGACTGGGAATGGACCCTGGGCGTCAACCTGTGGGGCGTGATCCACGGCGTGCGCATCTTCACGCCACTGATGCTGGCGGCGGCGGAAAAGGATCCGTCATTCGAGGCGCACATCGTCAACACCGCGTCGATGGCCGGGCTCCTGACGCCGCCCAACATGGGGGTCTACAACACCACCAAGCATGCGGTGGTGGCGTTGACCGAAACCCTGTACCAGGATCTGCAACTGGTGACTTCGCAGGTATCTTGTTCGGTTCTGTGCCCGTATTTCGTGCCGACCGGGATCTTCAAATCGGAACGCAACCGTCCGGTCGAGCTTGGCGCGCGCGACCAAATGACTGCGTCGCAGCGCATCGCGCGGGAAATGGGCGAGAAGGCGGTGAATTCGGGCAAGGTGTCGGCCGCCGAAGTCGCGCAGATGAGCTTCGAGGCGATCGCCGCCAACCAGTTCTACATCTATTCGCACCCCAAGGCGCTGGGCAATGTGGAAACCCGCATGCGCGCAATCGTGGATATCAAGAATCCGCCGGATCCGTTCGCCGCGCGCCCCGAGGTCGGCGCACAGCTACGCCGGCAATTGCGCGACCGCTAAAGACAGGCAAGGGCACGGTGCCCTGGCGCACGCGCGCTGCGCCGTCGGCCAGGCGCTGTTCAGCGTCGCGCGATGCGCACCGCAGGCTTGCCGCGACCGGCGAGCGTGCTCTTCTTGGCGCTCTTGGCCGCGACCTTGACACCCGTCTTGGAGCTGGCCGCGGCCTTGACACCCTTCTTTGGGGTGGCCGCCGCAAGCTTGCGCCCAGTCGGGCGCTTCTCGACGACCATCGTCTCCAGAATCAGCTTCTGACCAGGTACGACGGTATCGCCGGAAAGCTTGTTCCAGCGCTTGATGTCCGGCACGCTCAGTTTGAAATTGCGCGAGATCGCCATCAGGGTCTCGCCCTTGCGCACCACATGGGTGGCACGCACGGTTCGTTCTTCGGCTTCGATCGCGGGCCGCGTGATGTTTGCCGGCAGCGCCGCGCTCGCAACCTGTGCGTCTTTTCGTGGTACCAGCAGCGTCTGCCCGGCACCGACGCGCGAGCGCCTGGAAAGGCCGTTGATCGACTTCAAATCAGCCAGCTCGATGCCGAAACGCGCGGCGACCCGCTCCAGGTTCTCGCCGGCGGTGACCAGATGCGCCTGCCAGGTCGAGAGCGGCTTGTCGCGGTTGGTTTCAAGATTCTGGCGGAAAGTGTCGAGCTTGGCCGCCGGCAACACGATGACCGGGTTGTTGGCGCCCGGAATCACCGGTCGATTATGTGAGGGATTGAGGGCCAAGAATTCCTCCACCGGAATTTCCGCCATGCGCGCGGCGGTCTTGACGTCGATGTCGCGCGTCTTGGTGATGGTGGCGAAATAGGGGGCGTTGGCCACATCCGGCAATGCCAGGTTGAACAACTCCGGCTTCATCACCAGATTCTTGATGGCCTGGAGTTTGGGCACATAACCGGCGGTTTCGGCCGGCATCCGCAGGTTCGCGTAGTCGGTGGGTTCGCCCTTCGCGCGTGCTTTTTCGATCGCTCGGCCAACCGCGCCTTCGCCCCAGTTGTAGGCCGCCAGTGCCAGATGCCAGTCCTTGAACATGTCATGCAGCATTTGCAGGTAGTCGAGCGCGGCGCTGGTCGAAGCGAGGATGTCGCGGCGGTCATCGCGCCACCAGTCCTGTTGCAGGTTATAGCGCTTGCCGGTCGAAGGAATGAACTGCCACATGCCGGCGGCTTGCGCGGGCGAAACCGCGCGCGGGTTGTAAGCCGATTCGACCAGCGGCAGCAAGGCCAGCTCGGTGGGCATGCCGCGTTTTTCGATTTCCTCGACGATATGAAACAGGAACGGCCGCGCGCGCTCGAAGCTGCGCCGCAGGTACTCGGGGCGCGCGGCGTACCAGCCGGTTTTCTCCTGCGCGGCGGTATTGGTCAGTTCCGGCATGGCGAAGCCGTTGCGCATGCGTTGCCACAAATCCGCCGCCGGTTTGGCAGAGACGTCAACGTTGCCAATCGCCGCTTGCAGCACTTCCTGTGGCGTGACCAGGGAGCTCGCCTGCAAGCCTGGCGCCGGCGCTGCCGCCGCCAGATGAGTCGGCCGCTCGACTTCCGTGACGCGGACCACCGGGGCGCTGCCACAGGCGGCCAACACCAGCGGACAGGCAAGCGCCAAAAGTCGAATCATTGCGCTTTCCAAGTGCATGCGCCGCCCCTTCGTTTGAATCGCTGCATGATAGTTTGCCAAAGCTCGTGCTGTCAATCGAAAAGCTATTCCAAACGATTGATTTAGATCAGAAATTTCCCCGTCGGATGCGCCCGCATGCGATAATTCATGGTATGCGTTCAAGGCCACAAAATTGCTCCCGCGCGGATCGGCCGCAAGTCTTGCCGATAGCGCCAACGCGCGCCCTTGCATTCATCGACGCGCACACTTTGCAGGCCGCCGTCGTTTCCCCTGCGCGCAAGAAACCAGCCGATGTCAAGCGCCAACCCCGAAGATAACCCAATCCGGCTGGGCGCGGGAGGCAGCGCTTCTCTCGACCAGTGGTTTAACACGCCCCAGGGTGCCTACGTGCTGGCCTGGGAGCGCGCCCAACTCGATGCTCTGGTGGCTGACCTGTTCGGCTATTTCGCGCTACAGGTCGGCCTGCCAGGCATTGATTTCCTGCGTGACAACCGAATACCGTGGCGCACCACCGCAGCGTTGGGCGGTTGCCCGGGTGTGGTCGCCGACGCCCATGAACTGCCGTTCGCGGCGGAATCCCTGGATCTGGTATTGCTGCCGCACTTGCTCGAGGCCGCCAGCGAGCCACACCTTGCTGCCGCACTTGCTCGAGGCCGCCAGCGAGCCACACCAGATCCTGCGCGAGGTCGAGCGGGTCTTGCGGCCCGAGGGAGAACTGATTGTCACCGGTTTCAATCCGATCAGCCTGTGGGGCCTCAAACGCCTCATCGGCCAGTCGCCACTGCCGCCCTGGGATGCGGAGTTCGTCAGCGTGCCACGCATGAAGGACTGGTTGAAGCTGCTCAATTTCGAGATGCGCGGCGGGCTGTTCGGCTGTTATCGACCGCCTTTTGAAGCGCAGCAATGGCTAGCTCGCTTCGGTTTCCTGGAAGGCGCCGGCCGGCGCTGGTGGCCGGTGGCAGGGGCGGTGTACATCATGCATGCCAGGAAACGGGTCGCCGGCATGCGCCTGATCACGCCGGCGCACCAGCGCGCGCGGCGCCAGGCGCGGCTACTGGCGCCGGCGGTGCGCCAGCGCTGGATGGGCAAACAATGAACCAGGCGCGCCGCACGGTGGTGATTCACACCGATGGTGCCTGCAAGGGCAACCCCGGTCCCGGCGGCTGGGGTGCGCTCCTGGTCAGCGGCGTGCACGAAAGGGAACTGTTCGGCGGCGCCGCGCAAACCACCAACAATCGCATGGAACTGACCGCCGTGATCGAGGCACTGGGCGCCCTGAAGGGGCCCTGTCATGTGGTGGTGTACACCGACTCAAGCTATGTGCAGAAGGGTATCAGCGAGTGGATTCACGCCTGGAAGGCGCGCGGCTGGAAAACCGCCGACAAGAAGCCGGTCAAGAATGACGACCTGTGGCGTGTGCTTGATGTGGCTGCGGCGCGCCACGAGATCGAATGGCGCTGGGTCAAGGGCCATGCCGGAGACCCCGGCAACGAACGCGCCGACGCGCTTGCCAATCGCGGCGTCGATTCGGTGCGGTGAAGTACGGGGGCGCCAGGGGCGCTCGCGACTCGTCCGGGCAGGGGCGGCTGCGTGTGGGCGCCGCCGGCACTTGTGCTACGCTGGCAATCCGGTTGGACAGCGGAGAGATGCCATGCAGCAGCGACTATTTGCAGCAACTGCCGCAGTCGCGGCCCTGACTGCCGCAGTCGCGGCCCTGACTGCCGCAGTCGCGGCCCTGACTGCGGCCAGCGCGCACGGCCAGGAGGTCTACACCCCTTACGGCAACGGCCCGGTGGTGATCGTGGCGCCGAATGCGCCGGCAGCGCCTTACGGCTACGGCGGCTCCGGCCTGGGTTACGGCGGCGTACAGCGTTATGGCAATTCCTCGGGCGTGGTGGTGACGCCGCGCGGTGCGGTGCCCTATGGCCGCTACAACAAGGACGCGGCGCAGGACGCCTTTCGTATCAACAACGCGCTCGGTGGCGCGCGCGCCGCCGATGATGCCGCTGCACGCTCGCAGGCGCCGCTGACGCCGTTGAACCCGATGCCGGGCGGTTTGCGCTGACGCAAGGCGCGCGCCTCCCTCGCGCCGACTGACGGGCGACTGCCCCTTACCCGGGCTTGACCACGTAACGCACAAAGGCATCGCGCGGGTTGTATTTGTCGTACAGGCCGCGCGCGCGGTAGTTGTTTTCCTTGGTCATCCAGTACAGGCGCGACCAGCCTTGCTCGGCCATCGCTGCCACCAGCCAGTCGATCAAGGCCTGGCCCACGCCCTTGGCGCGCAGGCCCGGCTCGACGAACAGATCTTCGAGATAGCACACCGGCGTCAACTCCCAGGTGTTCTCGTGCAGGATGTAGTTGCAAATGCCGATGACACGCCCTGTGGGGTCGCAGGCGACGATTGCCTTACACGCCCTGTGGCATCGCAGGCGACGATTGCCTTGATGGCCGATGCCGGATCGCAAATGCGCTGCCAGGTGCGGTCAGTCACGGCCGCGCTCATTGCGACCTCGTAGAAGCGGCAATAGCCGGCCCACAGCGTGCGCCATGCGTTCTCGTCTTGCGGCGTGGCCGGCCGGATCACAGTGCTGCTTGCGTTCATCGGACTATCCTTCCAGCACCGGGTGACAGCCTCCGCGATCGAAAATGCGGGCTCCCTGCGGGCGGCCGGGCGGGGGCGCTCATGCCGGGTTGGCCTGGTAGTCGAGCACCAGGCGCGCCAGCAGGCGTACGCCCAGCAGCAGGCCGCTCTCGTCCACGCGAAACAGCGGCGAATGGTTGGACGGCGCCTTGGCCGCATCTTCGCCCGGCGGGGTAATGCCTATGAAAAAGAAGGCGCCGGGAATTTCCTTCTGGAAATAGGCGAAATCCTCGCCGCCGCCGGTCTTGGGCACATGCACCACTTTGGCGTCGCCGGCGACCCGGGTGAGGGTGGCCAGGCTCCACAGGGTGAGCCTGGTGTCGTTGACGGTGACCGGATAGCCCTTGAAGGTCTTGACTTCGGCACGTGCCTGGCAGGCACAGGCGATGTTGATCGCAGTGTCGGTCAGGCGCTGGCGAATGAATTCGCGCTGGCGCTCGTCGAAGGTGCGAAAGGTGCCGGTCAAAGTGACCTCGTCAGGGACGATGTTTTCGCGCACCCCGCCATGCACGGTGCCGAAGGTCACCACCGCCGGTTCGTGCATGATGTCCAGTTGACGTGACACCAGGGTTTGCGCGCCCAGCACCACCTGGGCGGCGGTGACGATCGGGTCGGTGCCAAGCCACGGCATGGCGCCATGGGTCTGGCGTCCGTGAATGCGGATCCAGAAATTGTCGGTCGAGGCCATCATCGCGCCGGGCCGATAGCCGACCTGGCCGGCATTGAGGTGCGAAATTACGTGCAGGCCGAAAATCGCGTCAGGGCGCGGATTTTCCAGGGCTGCTTCCTCGATCATCAGCTTGGCACCGCCTTTTTCGTACTCCGGCAGGCCTTCCTCGGCGGGCTGGAAGATGAACTTGACCGAGCCGCAAATCTCGTCGCGTGCGCCGGCCAGCAACTCGGCCACGCCCATCAGGATCGCGGTGTGGCAATCGTGCCCGCAAGCGTGCATGGCGCCGACCTCCTGGCCGCCCCAGGTGGTGCGCACCTTCGAGGCAAACGGCAGATCGACCTGTTCGGACACCGGCAGGGCATCCATGTCGGCGCGCAGGGCCACGCAAGGACCCGGTTTGCCGCCCTTGAGGGTGGCCACCACGCCGGTCTTGGCGACCCCCACGCGTATGTCGTCAAGCCCGAGGCGTTGCAAATGGGCGGCCACGATACCGGAGGTACGCACCTCCTGGTTGCCTAATTCGGGGTTGGCATGGAAGTCACGCCGCCAGGCGATGACTTGCTGTTCAAGAGCGGCGGCCTGTGCCTCCAGGCGCGCTACGAGGGACACTTCGGCAGGGGCGTTCATCGCGTGATTTCCGTCAGGCGCAGGCATGCGGCGCGGGAAATGGATTGTACGACGAGGCTCTGCCGGGATGGCAGGGCGCTCACCGGCGCTTGCGCCAAAGGCCCGGCCCGCAGGGGCGATGCGCGGCCAGCCGCGCCGCTTGAAGGTTCAGCGCGTCAGTACCGGGCAGGCGGTGCTGCCGTGCGCGGGCAACTTGCCCGCGGCGTGGCTGCCATGGATCGAGCCGATCGGATGTTGGAAATCGGCCAGCGGTTCGCCCGCGAATACCGTGCGGCCATATTCGGCCTCGACCAGGCGGAAATTGAGTGTCTTGCCGATCGCTGGCAGCGCATCGCCCCTGCGGCCCAGGCGGCGTAAAACTCAAGCCCGCTCAAACGGGCCACGCTGGCCGGGGTCGATACTGCCATGCAGCGGCACGGCCGCGCCGGCACGGATGATGCTGCGTTCGCTATCGGGATTCAATGAAAAGAGTGTAATTACACGTGTGAGTATTCAATTCCATGTCAGCCAGTCCGGCCTTGGTGCCTGGCAACATCCTGTTCGGCCGGTCTTTCGGTGCCTTGCGCTCGAGCCCAGGCGGTTCAAGGGCGACGTGACGGGGTGCGCGTGAGCACGCTTGTCACCGCGCCTGCCGGCGGCTCTGCAAGCGCTGCCGGCTGCACCTGTTTCAAGCTGCGCAGCCTGGCACGCCGTGTGACACAGTTGTACGACCAGACACTGGCGCCGGCCGCTCTCAAGGTCACCCAGTATTCGCTTCTGGCGCATGTACGCCGGCGCGCGCCGCGGGCGGCGCCGACGGTAAGCGAGTTGGCGCAGGCGCTCTTCACCGATCGCACCACCCTCACGCGCAACCTCAAGCCGTTGGTCGAACGCGGGCTGGTCGAGATCGGTCATGGCGCCGATGCGCGCAGCAAGGCGGTGACCATCACCACGCGCGGTGAAGCGCTGTTTCAGGCGGCGCGCCCCTTGTGGCGCCAGGCGCAGCTGCGCTTGCGCGGCGCTGCCGGTGACGCGCAGGTCGAGGCACTGCATGGCCTGGTCGATGCGGTCCTGCCGCTGCTTGCCTTGCCCGAGGCCCTGAAGGCCACCGACGCATGACAATGCAAGCTGCCGTAACCGAATGATGCGACCCGAATGCGACTGACTCGTGCACAAATCCTGCTGGTTGGCGCCGGCGCCATGGTGCTGGCGCTGGTGTTCGGGGTGCGCATGTCGCTGGCGCTTTTCATCAGCCCGCTCAACAGCGCCACCGGTCTCGGGATCGCCGCCATCAGCCTGGCCTTCGCCTGTGCCCAGTTGATGTGGGGCATCACCCAGCCGATCGCCGGCGCGTTGGCCGACAAGTACGGCACCGGCCGCGTCTTAGCCACCGGTATCGCGCTGGTCACCCTTGGCACGGTTATGACGCCCTATGCCACCAGCACCTGGATGCTGATCGTATTGGTCGGCGTGGTGGCGGCCGGTGGCGCCGGCATGACCGGCCTTGGGGTGGTGATGTCGGCGATCGGCCGCGTGCTGCCGCCGGAGAAGCGCGGCATGGCCAACGGCATTATCAATGCCGGCGCCTCCTTCGGACAGTTCGCCGTGGTGCCGTTGGCGCAATTGCTGTTGGGGTCGATCGGCTGGATCGCCGCCTTGACCAGCATCGGCCTCCTGGCGCTGGCCGCACTGCCGCTGGTGTGGCTGTTGCGCGGCAAGCCGGGCGACCCCGCGCCAGGCGCCGGCGCCGCAGCAGGGACCAACCTGCGCCAGGCGCTGTCAGGCGCCGCGCGCGACCGGCGCCGCGCGCGACCGCAGCTTTCTGCTGGTTGGCGCGGGATTCTTCGTATGCGGCTTTCACGTGGCCTTCATCGCCACCCACCTGCCGGGCGTGGTCGCATCCTGCCAGCTGCCCGCCGAGGTGGGCGCCTGGTCACTGGCGCTGGTGGGCCTGTTCAATATCTTCGGCAGCTTCGCCGCCGGCTGGGCCATCGGCCGCTGGCGCATGAAGTCGGTGCTGTCGTGCCTGTATGCGGCGCGTGCCCTCGCGGTACTGGCGTTCCTTGCCGCCCCCAAGACCACCACCACCTTTCTGCTGTTCTCGATGGTGATCGGCCTGACCTACCTGGCCACCATCCCGCCCACCATCGGCCTGGTGGCCAAGCTGCACGGTATGCGCTTTCTGGCGACCCTGTTTGGCATGGTGATGCTGTCGCACCAGGTTGGGGGTTTCCTGGGCGCCTGGCTGGGCGGCCGCATCTTCGACGCCACCGGCAGCTACAACTGGGTTTGGTATATCGACATCATGCTCGCCTGCGCCGCGGCATTGATCCATCTGCCGATCCGCGAAGCGCGCGTGGTGCGCCGGCCGGCGCCGGCCTGAGGCGCGCGATGTGCCGACAGCGGCGCGGCACGGGCTACGCAAGGTCGTGCGCAAGAGTCGCGAATTTGCCGATGCGGGCCTTGGCGTCATCAATCCTTGGGTGCGGTGAACTGCGGGCAGGTGCCGTCGAATTCCATGGCCTCAAGCACGCCGGAAGAAAACGTGGCGAAGAGGCCGGGACGGCGGCGCGCCGCGCAGCCCGCACTCGCCGGCGCGCCAATGGATCGCGCGCTGGATTAATTCTCCCCTTCTGACACACTGCAACGAAAGAAACCATGCAGACCAACTGGCGCACGCCGGTCATCGTGATACTGGCCGGCGCGCTGATCGTCAATTTTTCGATGGGCATCCGCCACGGCATGGGCCTGTTCATGTTGCCGATGACCAACGACGTGCAAATGTCGCGCGAAGCCTTCTCGTTGGCCATCGCGGTGCAGAACATCTGCTGGGGGCTGTTCTCGCCGTTTCTGGGCATGCTGGCCGACCGCCATGGCGCCGGCCGGGTGATCGCCTTGACCTGCGTGCTGTATGCGCTGGGTCTGTGGGGTATGGAACTCTCCACCACGCCGCTGATGCTGACCCTGACCGGCGGCATCGTGATCGGCATGGCCCAGGCCGGCTGCACCATTTCGGTGGTCTCCGGGGTGATCGGCCGTTCGACAGCGCCGGCCCAGCGCCAGCAGGCGCTGGCGCTCTCGGGTGCCATCGGCGCCTGCGGCATGTTCTACCTGACGCCACTGTTGCAATGGGTAATTGCCGATTTTGGCTGGCGCGCCTCGCTCCTGACCGCTGCCTTCCTGATGCTCGCGGTGGCGCCGGTGGCCTTTGCGCTGACCGAACCGGGGCGCGCCCGCCACGTCGCAGGCCAAGGCCAATCGGCGAGCGCGGCGATTCGCGAGGCCTGTGGCGAGCGCGGCTTCGTCCTCCTGTGCCTGGGCTTTTTTGTCTGCGGCATCCAGGTGGTATTCATCGGCGTGCACCTGCCGGCTTATCTGCGCGATGCCGGCATGAGCGGCAACACCGGCGTCATCGCGCTGGCCCTGATCGCGATCGGCAACATATTCGGCACCTACTGGTGGGGCATGCAGGGCGCCCGGCGACCCCGACGCCATCTGCTGTCGATGATTTACCTGCTGCGTGCCGTCGTGATCGTGGTGTTCCTGCTGGTGCCCCTGTCGCCGGCTTCGGTCTATGTATTTTCGCTGGTCATCGGCAGCCTGTGGCTGGCCACCGTGCCCCTGACCAATGGCTTGGTGGCGCATATTTTTGGCGTGAACTACCTGTCGATGTTAGCCGGCGTGGTGTTCCTCTCGCATCAGGTTGGCGCCTTTCTGGGGGCGTGGATGGGCGGCTTTCTGTTCGACCGCACCGGCAGCTATACCGTCGCCTGGCTGATCACCGCAGGCTTTGGGGTTTTCGCCGCCCTGATCCACCTGCCGATCCGCGAGGAACCGGTCAAACGCCTGGCGTCCGCCTGAGTTGCCGGCCGCGGCAATCTGCCCAGGTACTCTGCCCGATCCGCCAAGCTTGATCGCCGCCCTGCGAGCGGGGCAGCTGGCCGGTGTTTTCGCGGTGTGCTATGTTGCCGGCGGTCGCGCCTTGAGGATAGGCTGCCCAACCAAAGGCCGGGCCGCAGCGCCTCTTCACAACCACGGATCACGTTGCCACATGCGCCAGATCGTCCTCGACACCGAAACCACCGGCCTTGACCCCGCGCGCGGGCATCGCATCGTCGAAATCGGCTGCGTGGAGTTGTTCAACCGACGCTTGACCGACCACAATTTTCATCGTTATCTCAACCCCGGCCGCGACAGCGACGACGCCGCGCTGGAAATACACGGGCTGACACCTGAGTTCCTGGCCGACAAGCCGGGTTTCGCCGACATCGCCGCCGAGTTCGTGGAGTACGTGCGCGGTGCCGAGATCATCATCCACAACGCGCCGTTCGATGTCGCGTTCCTCGACGCCGAACTGGCGCAGGCGGGCCTGCCGCGCTTCCGCCAACTGGTAGGCGCGGTGACCGATTCACTGGCAATGGCCAAGGAACACCATCCCGGGCGGCGCAACAACCTCGACGCCCTGTGCGAACGCTATGGGGTATCCAACGCCCACCGCACACTGCATGGCGCCTTGCTCGATGGCCAGTTGCTGGCCGAGGTGTATCTGGCGATGACGCGCGGCCAGGATGCGCTGGGCATGGATCTGGGCGAGGGCGGCGCCACCGCCGCCATGAGCGCGCAGGAGAGCGGGCCGCTGGCCACCTTTGTGCACAGCGCCTCGGCGGACGAAAGCGCCGCGCACCAGCGCCTGCTGGCAGGCATCGCGCGCGAATCGAAGGGCAGCCTCGTGTGGAGTGACGGCTAGCCTTGCGTGCGTTCTCATGTTGAAAGCGGCAAGCTCATCGCGCTCGCATATCCGCTCGAAACTTGCCTTGTGGCGGCCGAAAGTGCAAGGCGCCAAACTCAGGCCCGAACCATAGGCAGCAAGCTTGCGCCCGACTCCACCATCACACCGTGCCGTGAATGGTCCAAATTCCTCAGAGCAGTTCAGTCGGTCCAGTGCCGACAGTAGCGTCGGCCCGCAGTGTGAATGAAGGGGTCAATTCCGCCTGGTCGCGAGGCTTCAATGCCTTGAAAGGCTATACTTTCCCTTGGTCACGTTTTCGGCGAAGGACTGGCAATGGACACCGTCATCTGCGAACGCGTCACGGTCGATCACAACGGGGCGGTTGTTGTTGTCGACGCCCGTCTGCATCCGGGAGAGGTGGTTGAAGTCGTCGTTCGGTCGTTGAACAAACCAGCGGCGCAAAGCTTCCATGATGTCGCGCGGACAGTGCGCATCGACGCGCCTGCGGATTATTCGACCTCATTCGAGGACGCCCTGCGCACAAAAGCATGACGCGGACGTGGTTTGTTGACACCGGGTTCGTGATTGCGATGGCGTCGCCACGCGACCAATTTCACGCAGTCGCCGGACGCTTGTTCCAACAGGTAGATAGGGAGGCGATACGGCTTGTGACCTCCCAAGCCATCATTCTTGAAATTGGCGCGTCTTTTTCGCGGTTGAGTTTTCGGCCGTCGGCCGTGCGCTTGATAGAGGCAATGCGGGTCGATCCGAATGTCGAGGTCGTGCCCTTGACCGACGCATTGCTGGAACGCGCATTTGAGCTGTTCAGGGATCGTGCCGACAAAGAGTGGAGTCTGACCGACTGCGTCAGTTTCGAGATCATGCGCGAACCCGATATCAGCGATGCCCTGACACCGGATGCGCACTTCGGGCAGGCCGGATTCAAAGCGCTGATGCTCGGCTGACATCGTCGCGCCATGCATTCACTCGAACAATGAAGTCATTGTCCGCGTCGACATCAAAGTCGGACACGCGATGATTCGCACGGCGTGCGCCGCAAAGTCGCAACTGCCACAGGGTTCGACACCGCGCATCGCTATTCCGAAGCATTCACCAGCGCGTCGCCCGGCGCAGATCGCGGTTATGCGAAAGGTGTCAGCAGCGGAATCAACTGGCGCCCAAGCTTTCGATAGACGAGAAAGTCCCGATCAAGCGTCATCACACGCGCAGATGGAATCACCTCCGCCATGCGCACCAGGCATGCATCCGCCAGCGAAGTCGGCAAGTCGGCGTAGCGCTTCAACAATTGCCCGACGCGCTCATGCTCGTTCGCCAGGTCGAACCGGATCTGCAGCAATCCTCGTCCCAGCAGTTCGAATATTTCCTCCGCGCCGCCGAACTGCCGCTTGAGAAGGAAGCATGTCTCGGTCAACACGGCCTCGCAAGTTGCAAGCGGGCCAATGACCGATCCGAGCGTGGCAACGGTCCAGTCGTGATGGACATCGCGCCTGTCGAACAGTGCTATTAGAGGCCCCGTATCGACCAGGGTGACAGTCGTCACTTCCCGAAATCTCGCAGGTATTTCGGGTTGGTGGAAAGATCGCCGGGACCCTGACGCTTTCCTACAAGATCGCCGGCCAAATCGAGGAAGCTTTGGCGTTTGCGAGACGCGGATGGCTTCGACAAATGCTGCTCGACGGCCTCGCGCAAAAGCGCGCTCTTGCCAATCTTGCGGCGGGCAACCTCCAAAGTAATGCGCTGGTCCAGCGTTTCGGGAATCTTGAAGGAAAGTGTTTTCATTTGGAGTACCTGGAGACGGTAATACGATGCTGCCAATTATATCCGACCATCCAGTCAAGCGTACGTTGGAGTATCGATTGTCGACAAGATGCACTTGCATCGCGGTGGCGCCTTCAGCACGCCCTGCTCGAAAGCAACAAGGGCGCGGCAATACGTACGCCCGGCCGGACTTGAACCAACCGGCGTCCACGAATCCGGGAGCGCTTCACCGGGCGGAAGAACGCGCTCTAAAGACCGCTTGCGGGATGTGGGCCGCGAAATACGATGTGATGGGCAGCAGCGCGACATTCAAAAGCGCATTGAAGATGGCGCGTGAATCGAAACGGGAGAAACAATGAAGACAAAATTCGAATCTTTTGACGCGGCCGACTGCCTCACCGACGAGGAAACGATCGCCGAGTATCTGACAGCAGCGCTTGAGGATTCGAATCCGGACATGTTTCTAGTCGCTGTGCGCGACGTGGCGCGCGCGCGGCATGACGCAACTGGCGAAGGATTCGGGTCTCGGACGGGAGAGTCTGTACAAGGCGCTGTCGCCCGGATCCAAGCTGCGGCACGAAACCATTCAGAAGATCATGCGCGCTCTGGGTGTCAAATTTTCCGCTATGCCGCTGCATACTTAAGGGATAACTTCCACGCGCTTCGGCCGCCGGTAGTAGGATCGTGCGCAGATGGCCGAGCCGACGCCTTGGAGGAAATCGAATTGCA
>Ga0163149_10004196_pt1 | contig 15967 bp, 13 predicted proteins | sample OliLakLV19MP5G1_FD_148604 | JGI IMG/M metagenome (GOLD analysis project Ga0163149, IMG submission 148604) | Freshwater microbial mat bacterial communities from Lake Vanda, McMurdo Dry Valleys, Antarctica - Oligotrophic Lake LV.19.MP5.G1 | ecosystem: Environmental > Aquatic > Freshwater > Lake >...
GGATGGAAGTGTACGCGGGCGAGCTTGCTAAAACCAAATACGATAATTGGCTTCCGGACGATACGGTTGCAGCTTTTAAAGAATTTCTTATTGGGATCAAAGGACCGCTCACAACGCCTGTTGGCGGCGGAATTCGTTCGTTGAACGTGGCCCTTCGTCAAATGTTGGATCTCTATGTGTGTTTGCGTCCGGTTCAGTATTTTTCCGGTGTTCCATCACCCGTGAAGCATCCAGAAAAAGTGGACATGGTTATTTTCCGGGAAAACACGGAAGATATCTACGCGGGAATTGAATACGCAGCTGGAACATCCGAGTCTGCCAAAGTGTTGGAATTTCTTGCAAAAGAATTTCCGAAGGAATTTAAAAAAATCAGATTTGGCACCGAACAAGCGACTCAAGAATGGCTTACATCAGCGGCATTACCAACAGCGGATGGCCCTGCTCTTCAAGTGGGCATTGGGTTTAAACCCATCAGTCGGCTAGGTTCTGAACGCATTGCGCGCGCGGCTATCAAATACGCGATCGATAATAAACGCCGCAGCGTCACTCTTGTGCACAAGGGCAACATCATGAAATTTACAGAAGGCGCATTCCGTGATTGGGGATATGGCGTCGCGGACCGTGAATTTGCGGCTCAGACTTATTCCTGGGCTATTTGGGAAAATACAAAAAAGGAAAAAGGCGAAGCTGCTGCGAATGAAGAAATGAAAGCCGCACAAAAGTCTGGGCGCATTATTGTGAAAGACGCCATTGCTGACATTACCTTGCAGCAAGTGTTGACCCGGCCCGAAGATTTTGACGTGATTATTACACCCAACCTAAATGGTGATTACCTTTCAGACGCATTAGCAGCGCAGGTGGGTGGGATAGGCATTGCTCCGGGGGGTAATGTGAATTACGTGAGTGGACATGCCATCTTTGAAGCGACCCATGGGACAGCACCAAAATATGCGAACCTTGATAAAGTTAACCCAGGGTCAGTGATTCTTTCAGGTGAAATGATGCTTCGTTATATGGGTTGGGGAGAAGCAGCAGATCTGATTCTAAAGGGGCTCAATGGGGCTATTGCATCGAAGAAAGTGACGTATGATTTTGCGCGTCAGATGGATGGAGCCACGGAAGTTAAATGTTCGGAATTCGGCTCTGGAATTATCGAAAACATGTAACAAGCTAAATTGGTGTTCTTGTTTTCTTGATTCTGCATTAGAGTGTTTGAACACATGGATGCGAAATACCGAGAGATTGCCTTGCAGGATTTACGCGGGCCTACGCCTAAAGTAAAACCTTATAACGTTGTTCCGATTGGGAGCATGATTCAGGGGGTGATGAAGGCGTGGGGACTTGGTGAAAAAGCCATGCAGGCACGAATTGTAAAGGAGTGGCCACAAATCGTCGGGCCCTTATTTGCGCAACACACGCATCCTACTGGGTTTATTCGCAAAACACTTACTGTGGGAGTGACCCATCCAGCTTTCCATTACGAGGTTCGTGTACAGAAACCATTATGGATCCAGAAAATTAACGATCGCCTTGGACAAGTTGTCATTAAGGAAATCATTTTTAGAGTGGGCGGATGAATTTTGTCAAAGTAAGCCAGAGTACTTGCAATGCTCAACACCAACCTGTAATGTAACATTTTGATATTGGCGTCTAAATGAGTCCCATTAGCCCGGAAAATACCGTACCGCAATCACCTCTTCCGATCCTGCAAGGCGAAGCCTTGTTTTGGAGTTTGTTTCGCGAGAGTAGTGATGTGCATTTATTGCTTGAGACGAAAACACTTACCATTCTGGATTTAAACCCTGCCGCAGAAAAAGTGTTTGGGTATTCGCGTGAAGAATTGTTGAACCGCTGTTTTAGTCCTGCGCTCTCTGAGACCCAACGAATGTATGTGGATGAAACGCAACGGCTGAGATCCATCATAAAAACTTTAAACGAGGGAAAGCGTTTCACTTTTCCAAAAAGCGACGGGATCTTTTTCACGGCCGAGGGACGGGCCATTCTGGTGTCGGTACAAAACCAGACATTTATTTTGATCATGCTTAAGACGGGTTCTGAAAAGCGGAAGCACGACGAACAGTTGCGTCAGATGGAAAAGCTGATGGCCATTGGACAAATGGTCGCAGGGGTGGCACATGAAATCAATAATCCGCTCACTGTGATTAAAGGTCGATTGGACTTATTGAAACTCACTCCTGGGTTACCGGAGAAAGTGAATGGCTGGGTAAAGGCGATGGATACTCAGCTGGATCGCGTTGTTCAAATCGTGAAGAACTTCCTTCTTTTTTCACGTAAAGATTCTATTGAAAAGGAACTCGTGAACATGACGGAAGTGGTCAAGAAATCATTGGAATTCAGGCGCTACGAGCTTTCACTGGTCAATATAGAAGTCATTGAAGATTACGGTGACATTACCCCTTACGTGATGGCCAGCAGCGGACAAATTGAGCAAGTTTTTCTTAACCTTATCAATAATGCCTACCATGCGATGTCGGGTTCACCGGGCATCCTTAGGATTAAGATGCGTTGTGAAAGCGACATGGTTCATGTGACCTTTACTGATTCCGGTCCAGGGATCAGTGATGACATTATTATGCGCATTTTTGAGCCTTTTTTTACGACCAAGGACGTTGGCCAAGGAACGGGCTTGGGGCTCAGTATATCTTACTCCATCGTGCAGGACCACGGCGGTCACCTGTCTGTTTGGAATGAACTAGGGGCTGGTGCGGCATTCAAAGTCCAACTCCCTATAACCAATTTTGATGGTGTAATACCCGCTACTTAACTCACTTTCCTGCGCTTGTTTACCGAGTAGATAGGCGCTCAATTCACCCTGCAACCAAAAGTTCATTTATGTCTCAACAACCCATTGACTCAAACCTTATGTCTGAACCGATCCACGTCCCTAAAATTGTGGATGAAGAAAAAGTTAAGTTTTTTGTTGAGAACGGATATATTGTAGTCGAAGGGTTGATTTCCCAAAATGAGGTTGAGGAGTTGCGTCAAGACACTTTGTTTATGGCCAGAGGTGGATACCCTAGCCAGTCCTTAAAACCTTTGCCTGAAACAATGAACGATAAAGAAGTTCTTGAGAATATACTTTGCATTCATCAGCCCCATCATCTGAGTCCAGTATTAAAGAAGTATGTGACACACGAAAAGGTGTGCGGCGTACTCAGTCAAATAGCAGCCGCGCATCTGCCATTTTGGGATGGCAGCGTGAAAGTATGCAATCCATGTTGTTCGTAAAACCACCAGGATTTCAAGGTCAAGCATGGCATCAAGATGAGATATATATTCCCACGCGCGACCGTTCACTTGTAGGTGCTTGGATTGCCCTCGATGACGCGACTATTGAGAATGGCTGTTTGTGGGTTGCTCCAAAATCCCATAAAACGGGGTATTTATATCCCCAGCGCCCACATAATAATGATGATGAATTTGACTTTGCCCCAGAGAGTTATGGGTTTGGTGAATTAGAAACCATTCCTGTCGAAGTCAAAGCCGGGTCGGTTGTCTTTTTTAATGGTTACCTACTCCATCGTTCACACAAAAATCGGAGCAATATCTTTCGTCGTGCTTTCGTGAGTCATTGCATGAATGCATGGAGCCATTTGCCATGGTCAGTCTCCGACAAGGAATCTGTCGCCACCGCCGACCGCCGGGGTATTCTGCCTGTGGCAGGGGTGGACCCTTATAAGTGGAAGGGTTACGATAACGTTTCCAACGATGTTTTTCTCCGTACTTGCAAAGCGGTTGTCAAGAAAGCCGAGCCAGCAGCTCCAGCTGTCAGTTAATCCCGACTTTCGCTACTGGGCGCGATAATCGGGTCGATAGAACAACTCAGGAACCGCAGATTATTTTCTGAGATTAGCCGCGAAAAGTCGCAAAATAGAATCAGGGGAAAGAAACGCGGACAGGAATGTGTGTGCTACACTCGGATACACGGTATTCGGCGTGACGCTTAGAGCGAAGCCACCGGAACGGGGCTATTAAAAGCGTTTGGGAATTGAGGAGTGGGTGGCGGTCTTGGAGATCTTTTTCTGAAGGGGCGGGGTTTTATCGACCAATTTCCGTTCAAGGTCTTTTTCTTCTTTGCTCATGGCGGCGCGACGCTCTTTTTCTTCTTGTTCCTTTTTCATGGCGTCTGGGAACAGTTTTTCATTTTCCTTTTTACGTAAGCGCGGATCTTTGGCGGAATCACTGCGAGTCCGAGCGTAAGGGTCATAGGGCTTTGGTGCCGTATTTTCTTCATTTAAAATGACTGTGGTCGTGCCATTTGTCTCGGTTATTTTTTCCTGAGCTTGTGCAAGTGGCGAAGAAAAAATGATGATGCAATAAAGAATAACAAAACGGAGGATCATAATGTCGGAAGGGTTGTAGTGGGAATGAACCTATTCAACAGCTGCTGTCGCCGCGGTAAATTGGAAGGTTTGGTTGGTTAATTTCCTAGTCAAATCAAGGGCAAGATTTCTGAAGACGATCATACCCGTGTGAGGTTCAGTCCCAATGATACGATCAAAACTTTGTCTTTGGATAATCAGGACAATACTATTTTCTGTAGCGATCGTTGTTGCAGTACGGGGTAATTGATTAAGAAAGGCGATTTCGCCAAAAGTATCACCTGGTCCAAGAACCGCGACTTCGACAGGGTCGGGCGTGTTCACTTGGACTGAAACCTTTCCACGCATGATGACATAGAGTTCGTCTGAAGTGGTGCCCGCTTCAAAAATGGCCTCACCCGCGCGGAACAGTTTTTGTTTAAAGAGCTTTGCAAGGTGTTTGAGTTCGACCGGGCTAAGGCCTTGAAAAATCGTTAGGTCCTTGAGCAATTTAACAATGGCCAACTCCATTCTGAGATCTGAAAACGTTTTATCAATCCGGCGCAATGTTTCGGAAGGATCCGGGAGTTCGTACTCCATCGCCGTTTCTTTGAATTTAGCGGCGAGTTCGGCAGCCATGTTTTCTTGGTACTTGGGATTAACCGCAAGCCATGCTTCCTCGTACACAGGTCGGAGCGGACTTTTTTCGGAGACAACGACAGAAACGGCGGCCGCAAGTTCCTCACCCATTTCAATGACAAGGATCAAGCAGTTATATGAAAAGAAACTGCCAAAAGGCGAGTTCCCACCGTAAACCTCATAAAAGAGATCACGTATGGGCTCTGCATCCCGTCTTTCCGCTGGACGTACCGATAATTGCATAATGGTAGATTGTTGTGAAAGCTATCAGATCAATTTTAAACTGAAAAGTATAAAAACTCGAAGTTTGAATTTGCCCCTGGCGAGTTCCTCTAACTCGGACGTGAGAGCAAAGGGGTGCGGCGCGAGTTTTTTACAACAGTGTCTAGTGCCGCTGAGAAGGGCAACCCCGTCTCATTCATACAAGAACAAGGCGCAATATACAACTAATAGCCTGTCCCTAAGGTTTTGTCCTAATAATGGAGGCTCGTGTGTGTCGATGGCATAGACGGAAATGGCTGGCACCCCGGCTAGGGTGCGATTCATGTTTGGTAATCCGGTGGTGTCACTTCGCTCAACCACCGGCTACAGGCTTTCATACCTCCGGCATGGGAAACACGGAAACTCCGTGTTTGCCTTCATCAAAGGGGACATCAAAGGGGACGGACAAATAATTTGTCATTTAAAAGCAATTTTCAACGCTTATCATAAATAAACGGTCATATGGTTGCTATGGTCGGAGGATAATAGTTTGTCCGTCCCTTCGAAGTCCTGACCGCATCATTTTCCGAAACCGTTCCTTTTCCCTGTCCCCCAGAACAAATCTCCTATCCACCACCCGCGAAAGGCAGTGGTAAAAACACTTTCCATCACCCTTCAATCTCAATTCCCTCATAGAACAACCCCTTTTGCAATATCCTCAATTGAAAGACATTATAAATACATTTTACTTAAGGTTTTATACTATTTTGTACTTTGTCCACAACTATTAGCCTGTCCCTAAGTTTTTTTGTCCCGATCTCAAAGGTGATTTGGGGCTGCGCCCGATCTATCATCAAAAACCCGAACGCATCGAGGCTCATTTATTCGTCGCTTTTCTAGCCTACTGCCTGACCACCACCCTGCGCCAACAGCTCCGCGGAATTGCCGGGGGGCTTATGCCCCGCACCCTCTATGAAAAATTTGCCACCGTCCAAATGATTGATGTGCGGATTCCCACGACCGACGGACGGGAATTGTTACTGGTGCGCCATACGCTACCCTCCCGCGATGTGGCCTTGCTTTTAGATCAACTCAAACTCAGCCTTCCCCCTCAACCTCCGCCACAAATCACTCAAATCCCTTCACCTCATGTAGTGGCGACCTTTTCATAACCCCTCATTTAAAATCAATAACTTACAACCTCCCACCCATCGCTTTTTACCCCAGTTGCGGAAGTCGGGCTAAACGAAGCCTGCCCTCAATTACAACGCCTTTATAATTACAAATTTTGGACTCTGTTGTTTTGTGTCCCTAAGTTTTTTTGGCGTTGATTGCCCCTCGTGCCAGATAAACGAACTTGAACGGCTGAGGGTCGCCCCCTTGGTTGCAAATTCCTGCGGCGTACGCGAGACATGATCAAGAGAGTAGTTAATCATCTCCACCAGTGACCGAGATGGCCGCATCCTCGACTTCACCTTTGACGTTGTAGAGGTGTACTGCCGCCCCCGCTGCGCCTGCCCCGGAGGCATCATAAAACCAAAAACGTAGGAAATGTGTCGAGCGCACCATCGTCACCAAGGACTTTTCGTCACCTATTCGTCACGATCACATTGATTGAAATTATTACCGAACTAGCTATTGATAGGGCATGGTTGACTATTCTGATTCGAAAAATTTTATTAATAGAGAACTCAGCTGGCTTGAATTTAACCGAAGGGTGTTGGAAGAAGGGGAAGATAAAAGTCAGCCATTAATGGAAAGGGTTAAATTCCTCGCCATATTCAGTTCCAACCTCGACGAGTTTTTTGAAATACGAGTCGCGGGAATCAAACAACAAATAGAGAACCAAATCAGTGACGTGGGTCCAGATGGATTAAGTTCTGTAGAAATTTTTGATGCTATCCAAAGACGCGTCCACGATCTTGTAGCCCAACAACATCGTGTGTGGAATCTGGACATCATTCCCAAGTTAGAGGAAAACAATATCAGGTTTCACGAGGCTCACTCCCTCTCGAAGGAAGATATGGAATGGGCACATCAATATTTCCTGAGTGAAGTTTTTCCCGTTCTCACCCCTCTAGCCGTTGATCCCAGCCACCCATTTCCTCAACTCCTGAACAAAAGTTGCAATCTCATTCTTCAATTGCGCAAACCACGCAAGACTGACCAGTTAATGGCGGTTGTACAGATGCCACAGGTTTTGCCGCCCTTGATTCGTATTCCGCGCAAGGAAAGTGAATCACACCTGTTGGATTTTGTGTTCCTTGACTCCATGATTCGGGCTTTTTGCGGAGACCTCTTTCCAGGTTTAAAACTTGAGGGCGCTTATGCCTTCCGTGTGACTCGGAATAGCGACCTGTATATTGATGAGGAAGAAGCTCAGAATTTATTGCGCACCATTGAAAAAGAATTGAGGAAACGGAATAAAGGAAATGCGGTACGTTTGGAGCTTCAAGAAAATTGCCCTCTGGAAGTGCAAAATTTTCTACTGGAAACTTTTCGACTCAAGCAGGAAGACCTTTACAAGGGAGGATCTCCGCTGAACATGCTTCACCTCTTTCCGTTATGCTCCAACGACGCTTTCGCGAGACTCAGGGATCGCCCATTTATTCCAAGTTTTGATCAAGCGCTCCCGCCCAATGCTGATATTTTTGAAGTCGTGCGCCGACAAGATGTCTTGCTGCATCATCCTTACGAAAGCTTTGATAGTGTCGTTAATTTAGTCGAATGTGCCGCACGAGATCCTCAAGTTCTCGCAATAAAAATGACGCTGTATCGGACCAGCCCAGATTCGCCTCTTATTACCTCGATGATTGAGGCCGCTCAGAACGGGAAACAGGTTACAGTCATCATGGAACTCAAAGCCCGGTTTGATGAAGAGAATAATATCCAATGGGCGCGGCGATTGGAAGAGGCCGGGGTCCATGTTCTTTATGGGGTGGTGGGACTCAAAACACATTGCAAAGCTATCCTTATCGTCCGCAGGGACGAAGATCGGATACGCCATTACGTCCATTTAGGCACAGGAAACTATCATCCTAAAACGGCACGAATGTATACTGATCTGAGCCTTATAACCGCCTCCAAAGACCTCACCCAAGAAGTCGCCACACTTTTTAATGCACTGACAGGGCTGGCAGAATATCCCGGATTCAAGAAACTTCTGGTGGCTCCATTTGACATGGCACAACGATTCAAACAGATGATCGATCACGAGCGCGATCTAGCATTAAAAGGGCGGCCCGGACGCATCATCACGAAGGTCAATGCCTTGGTAGATGAGGATATCATTAAATCCCTTTATGAGGCTTCTTGCGCGGGTGTTAAAATAGATTTGATCATCCGTGGGGTTTGTTGTTTACGACCGTCCATACCCGGGGTGAGTGAAAACATCCGAGTGATCAGTATTGTCGGACGTTTTTTAGAGCATAGCCGAGTATATTATTTTGGAAACGACGGAGCGCCACTTGTTTATCTTGGAAGTGCGGATTGGATGCCCCGCAACTTTCATCGGCGGATTGAAATATGTTTCCCGGTTGAGGATCACGAATTAAAAAAGCAAATCGAAGAAGAAATTCTGCCGGCATACCTGAAGGACTGCGTGAAGTCGCGGGAACTCAAGGCTGACGGGTCTTACGTGCGACTTAAACCGAATAAAGGTGAGAAACCCTTTCAAGCTCAGTTTACATTCCGGGAAATGTCTCGGCAACAACAACAATTCTTGGCCGCAAAATCTGCTAATACAGGATTACCTAGACCCGTACCTCAAGGGAAATCGGCTGAAGTCAGACCCAGATAGGAACGAAACAAATTCTTTTGCTAATTTTACCATTTTTCCCTATAAAAGATTGTAACCCCATATGCCTACCTATAAATACTCAGCTCGTGATACTAAGGGCAAGGTTGTCACTGGCGTCATTGACGGTCTAAACGACCAAAATGCCATTTCGACACTTTCGGCAAAGGGCCTCATTGTCCTCGGTCTTGAGGTGAAAAAGGGGGGTAGTACTAAAGTTAAGAAACCTGGGAAAGTGCCAAATGATCAATTGGTTATGTTTACCCGAATGGTCGCGACCATGGTTGATGCGGGTATGCCGTTGGTTCAGGCTCTTACCGCACTGTATGAGCAAACAGACCCCAAAAAAGGCAAAAATTTGCGTTTAGTTCTTCAGGATATCATTGCTCACGTAGAGGCAGGCAACTCGTTGACAGAAGCGCTTTTACGTCACCCACGCGTATTTGATAAGCTGTATACAAGCATGGTCAAAGCGGGTGAAAGTGGTGGTCTACTCGCTGAAATTCTTGCCCGTCTGGCAGGTTACTTGGAAGCTTCCGCTCGCCTGACTAAAAAAGTTAAATCAGCGCTCACCTATCCTGTGGTGGTTATTGGACTTGCAGGTGTGATTACGATGTTTTTGATCGTCAAAGTTATTCCCATTTTCGCGAATATTTTCAAAGACTTCAACGCAAAGCTTCCAGCTCCTACCCAGTTCCTTATTAATGTTTCCGACTTCTTCCGTAGCCCCCAAGGTTTTATTGTCTCGCCTATTGTCATCACTGTTCTCTTTTTCTCGATTAAATTTGCGTTGGGCACCAAGTCCGGAACTTGGTGGTGGGACGGAAAAAAAATGAAGCTCCCCGTGTTTGGCCCTTTGGTTCACAAGATTATCATGAGTCGTTTTGCCCGTACTTTCGCCCAGTTAATTCGCTCTGGGGTTCCCATTCTTGAGGTTATGGCCATTGTCGGGGCCTCCTCTGGAAATGCTCAAGTGGAGGCTGCCATTAAACGTGTGGCCCTTAACGTTGAACGCGGCGACCCGCTTGCCGCGTCGTTAAGCAAAGAACCTCTCTTCCCGCCCATGATGCTTCGAATGGTTCAAGCCGGAGAACAAACCGGTAAGGTCGATGCCATGCTCGATAAAATGGCCGATTTCTGGGACGAAGAAATTGAGGCGATGTTGACAGCTCTTACTTCCCTGATGGAACCGTTCATGATCGTGCTCTTAGGCGTGATTATTGGTGGGATCGTTATTTCGATGTTCCTTCCGATCTTCAAATTGAACGAAGTCATCGCACAATAATCGTCAGTATCCGGTTTTACAGTGCCAAAAATACTTATCGTTGATGATGAACCGGCCATGGTGGAGGTTATTACCGCCCTGTGCCGCACTCTCGGAGTTGAAACCATACCTGCTCCAGACGGCACTCTTGCCATTGAGCTTCTGAGTAGACATCAACCTGATATCGTCATTGCTGATCTTAAAATGGAGCCTGTGGGTGGCTTGGATGTGCTCCGTGCCGCAAGGCAGCAAAATCTTAACGTCGCTGTCATAGTAATTACGGCCTATGGCTCGCTATCAACCGCAGTTGAAGCCATGCGTATTGGGGCTTTTGATTATATCACTAAACCCTTCAAAATGGATGAGCTCCAATTGGCGATCGAAAAGGCTATCACCTTTCAAACGGCCATCCTCGAAAACATTCATCTCAAACATGAATTGCGAGATAAATATCGGTTTGAGAATATAATCGGAACAAGCGCAGCTATAGAAAAGCTCTTCGCCTTAATGCGTAAAATTGTGGCAACGGAAAGTACCACCCTTATTCAGGGGGAAAGCGGGACGGGAAAAGAGCTAGTGGCCCGTGCTATTCATTATAACAGCCTGCGCCACTCAAAGCCTTTTGTTGCTGTAAATTGCGGGGCACTACCTGAAAACCTCCTCGAGTCAGAATTGTTCGGACATAAACGTGGGTCTTTTACCGGGGCGGTATCCGATAAAATCGGCCTCTTTCAAGAGGCCGATGGGGGCACACTTTTTCTTGATGAAATTAATGCTCTGCCATTGGCTCTCCAATCGAAACTTTTAAGGGCTCTCCAAGAACGCGAAATACGTCCGGTCGGTGATACAAAAAATAGGCCTGTGAACGTCAGAGTGTTGGCTGCTTCCAACGAATCACTCGACCTAAAAACGCGAGCAGGCCATTTCCGAGAAGATCTTTTTTATCGCCTGAATGTGATCACTCTTGAAATTCCCCCGTTGCGCGAACGCAAGGATGACCTCCCATTGTTGATTCAACATTTCCTCCAGAAGCTCTCTAAACAAAACCGGCATCCCCTCAAAAGACTCTCCTCAGCTGCCCTAGAATTACTCAAAAACTATCATTTCCCAGGAAACGTCCGAGAATTAGAAAATGCTTTGGAAAGAGGCGCTGCTCTCTGTGACGGGGCCGTCATCCAAGCGGAGGACCTGCCTCCCCATTTTACTACCACACCCTCAGTGCCAATACTCGGATCAACAAACGATAACTCTGGTCATCCTGTTCTTCTTTCTCTGGCAGATTTTTCAGAAAAAGCCGAGAAACAGTATGTTCTGCGTGTCATTGATCTTTGTGATGGTAACAAACTAGTCGCAGCAGAAAAACTTCAAATTGGAATCGCTACCTTGTACCGGAAAATTGGAGAAAAATAGGCTGTCAGTCGTTTAATGAGGCGTCACTCTCGGAGCAATTAAACTACACCTCCAAGCAACTCCGCTTATCACTCCCTCAGAAACGAAGCTTGTGGTGTTCAATTCTTATTTGGCGCCATTTTTTGAAAGGAATTCAACGATATTTTGATGCCCTTTGATCGCTGCCATATACAAAGGTGTAAAACGCGTCCCCGAAGGGTTTACGTTTGCCCCACGGTCTAGAAGTAATTTTACCAATTCGAAATGACCGCCCTTTGCTGCAAGAAGCATGGGCGTTGTCCCATCAAATCCACGCTCTTCAACATCCGCACCCGCTTCCAGCATTTTCTTGACGACTTGAGTGAGGCCTGCTTCTGTCGCAAAAATAAGTGCTGAGGCACGGTTATCACGCTTCACGGTATAATCCGCTTTTTTCTCCAACAAATACAAAGCGACTTCCTCTTTCTTATATAAGACTGCTGCTATTAAGGCTGTTGTGCCGTCAGCTAACTTAGTATTCACGTCAATCCCAGCATCAAGAAAAGATTGGATTTTTGCTAAATCACCAGCCTCAGCCGCTTTAATAAATTCTTCAGGTGTTGGCTTTGTGGGTGTCATTTCCTCAATTAAAGCCGGAGCCACCAAAATTGCTTCTTGAACGGAAGCAGTTAAAGTTTGATCCAAGGAATCAGCACCTTGAAGGCCTGTAATGAGAGATGTTAAAAGGCCGAACGTAATAATAGGTAGGTATTTCATATTGATGACACTGTTAAGAGTAAATCATCCACTAATGGACTGTGGGAGGGAAACTACGGTGTCGATTAAGATTCGGCAAGCTTTTTGTTTATAGCTAATTATGATGGTTCTAGAAAATTTAGCACGTTCAATAGGGGTAATTATTTTTCAATAAAATGCTCGTTTCAAAAATGGCCAAGCATTCGCCCCTTACGTTCGATTCAGGTCATTGATGCTTAGGCGTTTCACTTTTCTGATCTGAGGGTGTAAGGCTCTCAGCTCGATCTCCCGGGCGGCTTGCCAAAAGGGGTTTAATTTCCTCAGAAGCATAGTCAATAGCCTGTTTTCGATGGGAATCACGTTGCGATACATCCGCGCCGGCTTTCACTAAATATTCTACGACCCCGGAATGTTTTCCTTTAACTGCAGCAATCAACGGAGTCATCGATGTCCGATCCGTCGCGTTCACTTTCACTTGGTTATTCTCCACTAAAGCTTTAACGACATCCAAAGCTCCTTTTCCGGCAGATATGGTCAGATATTCGCCCATTGGATTTCCCACGAGTGTGGTTCCACCCGTAAAATAATACTTCGCACCTGCTTTAAGTAACAAAACTTCAATCACAGGTTTTCCCTGCGCATGTAGAAGGGCAGAACGGGTTTCTTTATCTTTCAAACCAGGGTCCGCTTTATTTTTTAATAAGAGTTCCACAATATCAGTGTGGTTTTGTTTAACGGCCTCGATCAATGCTGTTGTTCCATAGGGTCCACGTTGATTTACCTTTGCCGTTCCCTCTTCTAGCAACTTTGTGACTTTTGCTTTATCACCCATGCTCGCCTCAAAAATTAAGGACGGAACCGTTTCACGCCCGCTTACACGTAACAATTTTGCCACTTCATGAAAACCTTTGGAGAGGGCCAAAAATTCAGGTGTTTGCCCATCAACATTTGCGACATCAGTTCGCGCCCCATTTTTTAGAAGGATTTCCACAACCTCCTTATTTCCGTTTAGAGCAGCGAAATGGAGAGGCGTCTCCCCTTTTACATTGTTAACGTTAGGCCGAGCCTTATGTTCAAGCATTAACCGGACAATACCAGGCGATCCCACTTCTGCGGCGGTATGCATTGGAAAGTTACCTTTGGGTGGATGGGCCTCCACGTCACCACCCGCTTCGAGTATGGCTTTTACAGCCGAGGCATTTTTCGACTTAATGGCGCTATTCAAAATACTTTCGCCTAAGGGGGTATGGGCGTTGGGCGACACACCTTTGGAAATCAAATAAGTTATTATCTCCGCATGCCCCTTGTTGGCGGCCATTAGGATAGGGGGATTCCCTAAATGCCGGGTCGTAAAATCTGCTTTAACTTGTTCAACGAGATACTTAACCGACTCCATCCTTCCAGCACTAATAGCGGTCATGAGTGGGGTCACAGAACTTGTCGTTTTAATACCCACATCTGCTCCGGACTTGACCAGCAACTCTGCCATATCCAATTTTCCATCCAAAATTGCTTGGTGAAAAGGCGTCATCCCCAAATCATCTCGACCATTGACGGACGCGTTAGACGCCAACAAAAGTTTTACAGCCTCCGCTTTCTGCGCCCATACGGCATGGAATAGTGCAGTCTGACCTTCGGCATCTTTCGCATTTATATTGGCTCCTGACTCCAATAATACCTTCATTACTGCCAAACGCCCTCCTCGCGATGCACCCATTAATGGCGTCCACTTTTTGCCGTCCGCAACATTCACCTTTGCGCCTTTGGAAATGAGAAGTTTTAACAACTCCACATGATCCTTCTGAGCGGCAACCATAAGTGCAGAATTGCGGTAACGGTTGGTCGCGTTAATGTCACGACCGGCATTGATATATTTCTCAACGGCAGTTTTGTTATTAGCTGCCACTGCATTTATGAAGGCTCTCACCTCGGGATCCGTCTCGGCCGATTTAAGTGAGGGGGATAAAATGAGGCCTGCAAAAACAAGCCCCGATAATAAAATTCGGTGTAACATCACCCCCCTTTGTTACCACAATTCCATCAGAATGAAATGAAAGAAACCGCCCGTGACTTAGGCGTCATTCAGTCCGCTTTTGTGCGCCGATGCTAAAAAGAGCCTGATTTACTAAATTAAATCACGGTTCCGTTAGGAATGATTGCGTTCTTCGGGATACACACGATTCCTTCGCGAATGTAGAAATTTGGCCCGTCCATTTCCTCTGGCTTACCGTCAGGCGAGATGCGAACGTAATCACCAATGCGTGCGTTCTTATCAATGATAGACCGGCGTATCTCGCAGTGGTTACCCACGCCCATAGGGGGCTTCCCCTGATCCCGTTGACGTTGACGGTCCGAGTCTGAATCGTACATGTCCGCGCCCATCATAATGACTTCCTTCAAACTCGATCCACGTCCGATCATACTCCTGATCCCCACAATAGACCGCTCCAGAAAGGCTTCAGTGATAATACACCCATCCGCTACAATCGTATCTTTAACGTTTGCTCCATTCATTTTGGTGGCGGGCAAATAGCGTGGGTGGGTATAAATAGGCCGTTCAAGATCAAAATAGTTAAAGGCCGGAACCGGAACGGTTGCATCGAGATTGGCTTCAAAAAACGATTTGATGGTCCCAATATCTTCCCAGTACCCGTTAAATATAAAGGCACCCATTTTAAATTTGTTAATTGAATCAGGAATGATGTGTTTTCCAAAATCCGCTTTGTCATTTGCCAGTACAGTTTCAAGCACTTGAGTGCTGAAAATATAAATACCCATCGAAGCGAGATAATAATCATCCGACCCCGTCAATTCGAACCGCGCCTTCACGGCATCTGTCATTTTTAAATCATCGAGTAAAGCAGGGTCTTTTGGTTTTTCTTCAAATCTGACGATCTTTTGTTCGTCGTCAGTCTGAAGTATCCCCAAAGCACTCGCTCCGTGACGTTTCACAGGGAGCGTCGCGATCGTGATGTCGGATCCACGCGCAATGTGTTCGGCTAACATTTCTTTAAAGTCCATGCGGTACAATTGGTCCCCAGAAAGAATAACGATATAATCGCACTGATGATTTCTAAAATGGACCATGTTTTGGCGCACGGCATCGGCTGTGCCTTGGTACCAGCCAGTTGAATTACTAAAAGTCTGCTGTGCCGCAAGAATTTCCACAAACCCACTTGAAAATAGGTCAAACTGGTAACTTTGCTGAACGTGCCGGTGCAAGGAGGTCGAATTAAATTGGGTCAACAAATAGATCCGCCGAATACCACTGTTAATACAGTTACTGATAGGAATATCCACCAGCCGATATTTACCGACCAATGGTACAGCCGGCTTTGACCGGTCCTTGGTCAGTGGAAATAAACGCGTCCCTTGTCCCCCGCCCATAATGACAGCCAAGACCCGATTCATTGAAATTTTATCCGACATGCTCCGTACTTTGAATGCCCCGATGCGAATGGCAAGAAAGAAGGTAAACCCAAATTTAAGCTAAATTCGTTACTTCATTTTGATCGGCTAGGCGCTCCCGTCAAAATTCGAAAAATTTTATTGCCACGGATGCCTTTCCATCCCAGCGTCAAGTGGTCATGTTTGTAAAACTTTTTGTACGATTATTAGATG
>Ga0163149_10004198_pt1 | contig 15964 bp, 9 predicted proteins | sample OliLakLV19MP5G1_FD_148604 | JGI IMG/M metagenome (GOLD analysis project Ga0163149, IMG submission 148604) | Freshwater microbial mat bacterial communities from Lake Vanda, McMurdo Dry Valleys, Antarctica - Oligotrophic Lake LV.19.MP5.G1 | ecosystem: Environmental > Aquatic > Freshwater > Lake >...
GCCAGCAGCTGCAGCGGCTACGGGGGCCGACTTCTTGGGAGCGACCGCGACTGCTGGCTTTGCGGCGGGCTTGGCGGCCGGTGCCGCTTTCGCTGCGGCTTTGGGTATCACTTTCGATGGCGCGATAACATTTCCCCTGACAACCGGCGTTGGCTTCGCGGCCGCTTGCTTGCTGGCCACTTTGGCTACCGACGCTGGTTTGGTTTTTGACTTGACGACAGCCTTGACTGCCGGCTCGGACTTGGATTTCGCTGCTGGTTTGGCAGCCAACACTGATTTTGACTTCGACGCTTTTGATTTCGCTGCGGGTTTGCTCACCGCCGTTGATTTTCCCGTTGCAGGCGCCTTTGTCACCTTGCTTGGCACTGCCTTGGCCGCCACTTTCTTGCCCGCCTTCGCGCTGACAGACGGCTTCGCCTTGCTGGGAGACGCTTTCACAGCGCCACCAGCCTTGCTGGTGCTGCCCTTACCCACAGCGGACTTGGCAGGCTGGCTCTTGGCGGCTGGCTTCACCAACTTGGCGAGCACGGCAGCGAACTTGCCAACGGCTCCGGGCTTTGCAGCAGGTTTGGCCGCTGGCTTGGCCGCTGGCTTGGCCGCTGGCTTGGCCGCTGGTTTGGCCGCTGGTTTGGCCGCTGGCTTGGCCTTGGCCGCAGCGGATCTGGCGGCTGGCTTGGAATTGGATTTCGGTTTCGCTGCCACGATACTCCCGGGGTTTCTTGAGGCTGAGCCGGCGCGTGTTATAGCCTAGAGAGATGACCGCGGCAACCGCGGGCCTGAATGATGCGCCAAATCGGCGATGTCCACACACTCTCCTCTACTGCTGCTGTTGCGCATTTACAAGCGCTTTGTGAGCCCATTGCTTGGGCCCCGCTGTCGGTTTCATCCGAGCTGTTCAGAGTATGCAATGGAAGCACTCATCCTTCACGGCCATTTGCGTGGCGGCTGGTTGGCTCTCAAGCGCATCGGCCGATGCCATCCGTTACATCCGGGGGGCTTTGACCCGGTGCCTGGCTCTCCCACTGATCCTGGCGAACCCTCATGAACCGTCGGCTCATCCGCAATGCTGCCCTGCTCAACGACGGTCAAAAATGCGGAGTGGACCTGCTGTTCGCGCAGCGCTACGACGAGGGTGAGCGCCTGCGGAGTCCGCAATGGCGAGCGGTTGTGCGGCAGGCCGGCGGGCGAGCGCCTGACCCACCGATGCCATGGAAGCGGTCGTGGATGCGTGCCTGCTCGCAAGCGATTGGAGGCTCGCTGTTGGTCGGCTGGGTCAGCATATGCCTGGCCAGTGAGCCCATGCACATCGAGTTGCCGAGCGCGGTCGAGCAAGGCAGTCTGGTGGTGGGGACCGCAAAAAATGCTCAGCGCATCCGCTTGGGTGACCGCTGGCTGCGCCTCGACGCGGAGGGCAGATTCGTTTTTGGTGTCGGTCGCGACCAATTGAACTCGCTGCACCTGCAAGCATTCGAAGCCACGGGCGTCGAGCGCCGCTTCGAAATCAAGGTGAAGCCGCGCGAATGGCCCACCGAGCGCGTGAATGGCGTGGCTCAGGAAACGGTAACTCCATCACCAGCCATGGCCGAGCGCATTGCCCGCGAACAGGCTTCCGTCGCCCTCGCCCGCCAACGCGATGACGCCCGCAGCGATTTCGCGAGCACCTATCAATGGCCAGTGAAAGGTCGGATCAGTGGCGTGTTTGGCAGCCAGCGTATCTACAACGGTGAGCCACGCTCGCCACATAGCGGCTTGGATGTGGCGGCCGCCACCGGCACCCTGCTGCGCGCGCCCGCCGGTGGCGTGGTTACGTTTGCGAAACACGATCTCTACCTGACGGGCGGCACTGTTTTGCTCGACCATGGCCATGGCGTCAGTTCGGTGTTTCTGCACTTGAGTCGCATCGATGTCGCACTGGGCCAGCGGGTCGAAGCGGGACACGCGCTCGGCGCGGTGGGTGCCACGGGCCGCGCCAGCGGTCCACATATGCACTGGGGTCTGAACTGGTTCGACGTCAGACTCGATCCCAGCTTGTTACCCGGCATCAAGGCGCAATAATCAACAGCCCAGCCGGCTATAATTTCTGCGCTCCGCGCTCACCGTCGGGTTGATCTGGTGGCTGTGACTTGATCAGGCTGGCTCGTACGGCGTCGTTGGATTGCGTCAATCGCACCGTGGCAATTGCTCCAGGCGTTCTTCCAGCTATCCGATCAACAAGCAACCCAACCAAGACCCCGCTCGCTTGTCGGGCCGTGGGCAAGGGCTCCCGTGACCAGTCCCAAAGCCAATCCAAATTCCAACCCAAACGCCAATCTGATCACCAAATTCCGCCAGTCCTCGCACATATCTGGGGGCAATGCGGCCTTTGTTGAAGATCTGTACGAGCAGTATCTGATTGCGCCCAGCAGTGTGGGCAGTGCTTGGCAGGCGTACTTCGACCAACTGCGCGGGCGCGAGCACGGCGATGTCGCCCACTCGGCGGTCATTCGCCACTTCGAGCAAGCCGCACGACGACCGCGCACGCACGCCAGCGCTGCTCCCGTCGACAACGAAGCCGCACGCAAGCAAGGCGGCGTGCTGAAGCTGGTCACCGCATTTCGCTCGCGCGGCCACCTGCACGCCAATCTCGACCCCTTGGAGATGGCGCAAAAACAAGAAGCTCCTGATCTGGATCTGCCCTTCCATGGCTTGTCACCCGCCGATCTGGACAGCGAATTCAGCACCGGCACCTTTGGTGGCCCTGAGCGCATGCGCCTGCGCGATCTCATTGGTCATCTGCAAGCCAGCTACAGCAATTCAATCGGCGCCGAGTTCATGCACATTGCCGATGCGCCACAGCGGCGCTGGTTGTATGAACGACTGGAGCGCGCCGGCGGCAGCAGTGGTCTGGATGCCGCAGCACGTGAGCGGGTGTTGGAAAAGTTGACCGCTGCCGAGGGCATCGAGCGCTACTTGCACACCAAGTACGTCGGCCAAAAACGTTTTTCGCTGGAAGGCGGCGACAGCCTCATTCCGGCCATGGACGAACTGGTGCGACGCGCAGGCACCGACGGCGTTCGCGAGATGGTCATCGGCATGGCTCATCGTGGCCGCATTAACATGCTGATCAATGTGCTCGGCAAGCCTGCGCATCAGCTGTTTGCCGAGTTTGAAGGTCGACACGATGGGCCAGGCGACCCGGCTCACTCGGGCGATGTCAAATATCACATGGGCTATTCGTCAGACGTGCTGACTCCAGGCGGGCCAATGCATCTGGCGCTGGGTTTCAATCCGTCGCACCTGGAGATCGTTGACCCGGTGATCACCGGCAGCGTGCGTGCGCGGCAGACACGCCGTGGCGACCGTGAGCGTCGACAGGTGCTGCCCGTGCTGATCCATGGCGACGCAGCCTTCGCCGGCCAAGGCGTGGTGATGGAGTTGCTGCAAATGTCGCAGGCACGCGGCTTTACGGTTGGCGGCACGGTGCACATCGTGATCAACAACCAGGTCGGCTTCACTACCCATCGCCCCGACGACACCCGCTCGACCTTGTACTGTACCGATCACGCCAAGATGGTCGGCGCGCCGATTCTGCATGTCAACGGCGACGACCCCGAAGCCGTGGTGTTCTGCACCCAATTGGCATTCGATTTCCGCCAGAAATTCCGCAAAGATGTGGTCATCGACCTGGTCTGTTATCGCCGCCACGGCCACAACGAGGCCGATGAGCCGGCCGCCACGCAACCGCTGATGTACCGCAATATCCGCGCCCGCAAAACCACGCGTGAGCTGTATGCCGAGCGTTTGGCGGCCGCGGGTCTGGTCACCCATGACGCCGTCAAGGCACTCGTCGACGACTACCGCGACACGATGGATCGCGGCGATCAGGTGGTCGAGTTGGTAAGCGGGGTGGTTGATGAATTTGCGGTCGACTGGAGTCCCTACCTGAAGGGCAGCCTCGAGTCCGTTGCGGAAACCCGTGTCGGCGAAAAAGCCTTGCATCAGTTGGCGGTGCAGATCAATCGCACGCCGGCGGACACAACCTTGCATCCACGGGTCGCCAAGGTCTACGAGGATCGCCGCAAGATGGCGGCAGGCGAAATCTCAATGGATTGGGGATTCGCGGAGAACCTTGCTTACGCAACCCTGCTTCGCGAGGGCTACAAACTGCGACTGGTGGGCCAGGATTCCGGTCGTGGCACGTTCTTTCATCGGCATGCGGTGTTACACGACCAGGAAACCGGCAATACGGTGACGCCGCTGCGCGAACTGGTCGCCAATCCCGAGCACGTGACCATCATCGACTCACTGCTCAGCGAAGAAGCGGTCATGGCGTTCGAGTATGGTTTTGCCACCGCCGACCCAACCACGCTGACCATTTGGGAAGGCCAGTTCGGCGACTTTGCCAACGGGGCGCAGGTAGTGATCGATCAGTTCCTGACCTCCGGCGAAGCCAAGTGGGGACGCTTGTGCGGACTGGTTTTGTTCCTGCCACACGGCTACGAGGGCCAGGGCCCTGAGCACAGCTCGGCGCGTCTTGAGCGATTCCTGCAGATGTGCGCGTTGGAAAATATCCAGGTCTGCACACCGACCACACCCGCTCAGATGTTCCACATGTTGCGCCGGCAGATGAAGCGGCCGACACGCAAGCCTTTGGTGGTGATGACGCCGAAATCGATGTTGCGGCACCGGCTGTCGGTTTCCACCCTTGCCGACCTCTCCGACGGCAGCTTTCAGCGGGTAATCCCGGATGCGTTTGCCAAAGACAGCAAGGCCGTGCGGCGTGTCGTCATGTGTGCGGGCAAGGTCTATTACGACCTGTTAGAAGATGCCGAAAAGCGCGAGCTCTCCAATGTCGCGATTGTCCGCATAGAACAACTATTTCCGTTCCCACGCCCCGAACTCATCGCGGAACTGCAACGCTTTGGCAATGCGCGCGAAGTCATCTGGTGTCAGGAGGAGCCGCAAAACCAGGGCGCGTGGTATCAGATCCAGCATCACCTGCGCGCCAGCCTGCAAGGCAAACAACGAATCAGCTATGCCGGTCGCACACGCTCGCCGGCACCCGCATGCGGACACTTTGCGACCCACGTCAAAGAGCAAGCCAAACTGGTCGAAGACGCCTTGCTCAGCCCGTTGGCTGACGCCGATGTCGACGCATGAGTGCACCATCGGTTGCAACACTCGCCCTTTCCAATCACATCGTTAGTCAAGGTCACTTTGCATGAGCACTGAAGTTAAGGTCCCGGTTCTGCCCGAATCCGTTTCTGATGCGGTGATCGCCGCGTGGCACAAAAAGGCTGGCGATGCGGTCAAACGCGACGAAAACCTGTTGGATCTGGAGACCGACAAGGTGGTGCTGGAAGTGCCATCTCCAGTCGATGGTGTGCTGCGGGAGATCAAGTTCCAAGCCGGTGACACCGTCACCAGCCAGCAAGTGGTGGCGATCATCGACGCCGGTGCCAGCGCTGCCGCAGCGCCGGCTGCAACAAAGGCTGCAACAACGGCTGCAACAACGGCGGTGGCAGGCGCGCCGAGCACAGATGAATTGTCGCCGGCGGGTCGCCGCGTCGCTGAGCAACACGGCGTCGATCCGGCCGCAGTGACCGGCAGCGGGCGCGACGGACGCGTCACCAAGGAAGACCTGGTCACCCACATGCAGAGTGGCGGCGAGCCAGCCAAGGCGGCCGCAGTCGCGCCGATCAATCCAGCACCTACCGGATCGGCGCCACCCGCACCAGCGGCAAGCGTCGGCGCTCGCGCAGAACAGCGCGTACCGATGACACGGATTCGTCAACGCATTGCCGAGCGCTTGATGGAGTCGAAAAATTCCATCGCCATGTTGACCTCGTCCAATGAGATCAATCTGCGCGAAGTGATGGCCATGCGCAAACTGCACGGCGAAGCCTTCGAGAAGTCCAACGGCGTCAAGCTTGGCTTCATGAGTTTCTTCGTCAAGGCCGCAGCCAGCGCCCTGCAGCGATATCCGGTCGTGAATGCCTCGGTCGACGGCAGCGACGTGATCTATCACGGGTTTTCCGACATCTCGATTGCCGTTGCAACCGAAAAAGGTCTGGTCACCCCGGTGCTGCGCAATGCAGAAGCGATGAGTTTCGCCGACATCGAAAAGGCCATCGGCGACTACGCCAAGAAGGCGCGCGACGGCAAGCTGTCGCTGGATGACTTGCAGGGCGGAACCTTCACCATCACCAACGGCGGCACCTTCGGCTCGCTGTTCTCAACACCCATCGTCAACCCACCGCAGTCCGCCATTCTCGGCATGCACGCAATCAAGGACCGCGCCATCGTCGAGAACGGAGTCGTCGTGGCTGCACCCATGATGTACATCGCCTTGTCCTACGACCACCGCATCATCGACGGCAAAGATGCCGTGCTGTTCCTGGTCGACATCAAGAATCAGCTCGAGAATCCGCATCGGATGCTGTTGGGGTTGTAGGGCTTTTTTAGAAGTGGGGTTGGGGGTTAGGGTGTAGCAATCTGCGCATCCGCGAGCCGAGGCTTGGAAATCGCGCCCCAGCCCCCAGCCCTGAGCCGCCAACCCCGCTCTTGCAACCACATGAAAGGAAATCCCATGTCCCACCACTACGACCTCATCGTTATCGGCGGTGGCCCCGGCGGTTACGTGGGGGCTATTCGCGCGGCGCAGCTCGGCATGAAGGTCGCTTGCGTTGATGCCTTCAAGGCAAAGGACGGCGGCAAAATGGCATTGGGCGGGACCTGCCTCAATGTCGGCTGCATTCCTTCCAAGGCGCTGCTCGATTCATCGCGGCAGTTCCACAACCTCACCCACATGTTTGCCGAGCACGGCATTTCGGCCACCGATGCGGCCATCGACGTGCCGAAAATGATTGCCCGCAAAGATCGCATCGTGAAGCAGTTCAACGGCGGTGTGGCGGCGCTGTTCAAGGCCAACAAAGTCACCGCTTATCACGGCGTGGGGACGTTGCATGGCGGCAAGGCGGTGTCAGTCAAGGCACACGATGGCAGCCAGCACGCATTGACAGCGACCAATGTGATTCTGGCCGCGGGCTCGGTGTCGATCGAGTTGCCGTTCGCCAAGTTCGATGGCATTCGCATTGTCGACAACGTCGGCGTTCTGGATTTTGAGGCCACACCGAAGCGGCTGGGCGTGATCGGCGCGGGGGTGGTTGGATTGGAGATGGGCAGTGTGTGGCGAAGATTGGGCGCCGAGGTCACCATTCTTGAAGCCTTGCCAGACTTCCTGGCCGCGACTGATGCCGATATTGCCAAGCTCGCCGCGCGTGAATTCAAGAAGCAAGGATTGGATATTCGCTTGGGCTGCAAGGTCTTCAAGGCCGATGTCGTCGGCGACGAAGTGCAGCTCACCTACAACGATGGCAAAGCTGAGCAGTCTTTGGTGGTCGACAAACTGCTGGTGGCGGTCGGTCGCCGGGCCAACACCCAAGGTCTGCTCGCTGAAGACAGCGGCGTCAAACTCACAGCGCGCGGCATGATCGAGGTCGATGACCACTGCCACACGGGCGTTGACGGCGTCTGGGCGATTGGTGATTGCGTGCGCGGCCCGATGCTGGCGCACAAGGCCAGCGAAGAAGGCATCGCAGTGGCCGAGCGCATCGCTGGCCTGCCGGGCCACGTCAACTTCAATACAGTGCCGTGGGTGATTTACACCGAGCCCGAGATCGCCTGGGTCGGCCAGAACGAAGCCGAATTAAAGGCGGCCGGGATCAGCTACAAGATCGGCACCTTTCCATTCGCAGCGATCGGGCGAGCTGTCGCCATGAACGAAACGGCTGGCATGGTGAAAGTCATCGCCCACGCCGATACCGACCGCATCCTTGGCATGCATCTGTGCGGCGCCAATGTCTCCGAGTTGGTCCATGAGGGTGTGGTTGCGATGGAGTTCAAAGGCTCGGCCGAAGATCTGGCGCGAATCTGCCATGCCCACCCGACGCTGTCTGAAGCAGTGCATGAAGCGGCGCTGGCGGTCGACAAGCGCGCGATTCATAAGGCGAACTAAGCCGTGTCCACGCCGAACCGGTTCCGCGCTTTCCGCGTCCACAGCAAAGGTCGCGACGATTATCGCGCCGGCATGGAGGACGTTTCTCTCGACGAGCTGAGTGCCGGTGATGTCGTCATCAAGGCGGCGTATTCGTCGGTCAACTACAAAGACGCGCTGGCCGGCACAGGTCGCGGCAAGATCTTGCAGCGATTCCCGTTGATTGCTGGCATCGATGTGGCTGGGCACGTGGTGGAGTCCAACTCACCGGCGTTTCGCGAAGGCGACGCCGTCCTATGCACGGGTTGCGGACTTTCCGAGGATCGCGACGGCGGCTACAGCGAGTACGTTCGCCTCGAATCGAAGTCAGTCATCGCTTTGCCGACTGGCTTGGACCTGCGTGAGGCAATGATCATCGGCACCGCCGGCTTCACCGCAGCGCTGTCGCTTTATCGAATGCAGGTCAATGGGCAGCGGCCAGAAGACGGTCCGATTGTAGTGACCGGAGCAACCGGCGGCGTCGGTATGCTGGCGATTGATGTGTTGACTCGTGCCGGTTTTGAGGCGCACGCGATCACGTCGAAGTTTGATCGCTTGGATGATCTGATCGCGCTGGGCGCAAGCCAAGTAATTTCCAGCCGCGATCTGCACTGGGGACAACGACCGCTGGAGCGTGCCACCTGGGCCGGCGCGATCGACAACGTCGGCGATGAAATGCTCGCAGGCCTTACCCGCCACGTTGGCCTCTACGGAAACATTGCCAGCTGTGGTCTGGCTGGCGGACACAATCTTGCCACCACCGTGATGCCTTTCATTTTGCGCGGTGTCAGCATTCTTGGCGTGTCATCGACCAACACGCCGCGTGCCATTCGCGAAAGCGTTTGGCAGCACCTTGCAACGGATTGGAAGCCTGCGCATCTGCAAAGCATATGCACGCGCACGGTAACCTTGGACAGTGTCTCTGAGGTATTCGAAGGCATGCTCGCAGGCGGCTCATTTGGGCGCACTTTGGTAGAGATTTCGCCTTTACAAGCAAACTGAGCAATCGGCATTTCCCGCAACTGCTCCGGTACGGCTATCATTCAGCCTAACGCGCACGAAGCGCCTACTGACCGAGGATCTCAATGGCACGCGTGCTAATTGTCGACGACTCCCCTTCGCAGCTGATGGGCATGAAGCGCATCGTTGAGAAACTGGGACATGAGACCTTCTCGGCAGAGGATGGCGCACAAGGTGTGGAAGTGGCCAAGCGAGAGATTCCCGACCTCATCCTGATGGATGTGGTGATGCCGAATTTGAATGGCTTCCAGGCGACTCGTTCGATCTCCAAAGATCCGAGCACGGCGCACATCCCGATTGTTCTGGTCACCACCAAGGACCAGGAAACCGACAAGGTCTGGGGCATGCGCCAAGGTGCCAAGGCGTATTTGACCAAGCCGGTCAACGAAGCCGCCCTGATCAAATTGCTGAAGGAATTGCTCGGAGGCTGATCCGTTTTGCCTGCCAACACTGAGCGACAAAGCCCGCACTTGTTGCGGGCTTTGTGTTTCTGGCGATGGCTTACTGTATAGCGCCGCCTTGAGTCGCGGCGGCGCTGTTGTCTACCGGATCATTCAGCGGCACGAAGTCGGCGCGTGTACGAATCCATGTCCCGCCATTGGCACCCGGATATAGCAGGTTGGTATCGACTCGCGCGCGCCGTGGACTCAGAAAATGCACCAGCAGATCGCCGGCCGGTTGCGACTGCACTGGCATTGCCGCTGCATCGCAGTCTGGGCAGAAGCCGGTGTAGCTCAGCATCGTGATCGCCTGCGCGCTCTCGCCGCCGCCAATGCCCAGTGCCCAGCGCAATACGCCGCTGGCATCGTAGTAGTACAAGCCAACCGCCGTCACCTCGCCGCGGCGGGTAATGGTTGCGCCGTAGCCGGATTCTGCTGGCGGAAACCACAGCCCTGTCACTTCGACTTCAGGCTCGGCATCTGCAAACAAAGCTGGCCGAATCGCTTCGCTGCCATCGATCCCGCGGGCGTCGAAGCGCCAGCGCAAGGTCGCGCTTACGTCACTGGCAAAATCGATGGCCACGGTGCCGACGCGAACGGGAGTCAGGAATGCCCCCGTGGTCGGATTGCGCCGGCTTAATTGCAGTTCGGCTTGCCAGCGCGGCCCGGTGAGCGGCGCAATCGCCTGATACGCTGTCGGTTGCCCATTGTCGGCGTAGGTGTACCAGGCCAGCAGTAGTTGGTTGCCACTGGTTTGCAAATCCACGCCGTGACCGGGCCGAGTGGGCTGCCAGATGCCTCGATAAGGATTGATCCCGACTTCGACCGCGCCGACATCGCAGCGCGGCACGGCGTTGGCTGTCAGGGTTTGCGGCCGAGGTGCGCCGCGTTGATCAATGGCCGGGCAGTTGCTGCCCGAATCAACCGCAGGGCCTGTCGGCAATATCCAGGGCCGATCATTCGGTAGCGGATTCGGCAACCCAATCGATACGCCACTCAAATCGCCCTGCCCCGCACCGACACAACCGCTCGCATCGTGAAGGTTGAAGCCGCCGCTGGCGACGGCACCGGCGCAATCCGGCAGTCCCGGCAACAGCGTTGCCAAGCTGAGATTGTGTTGCAGCAACACACCAGTGAATTGCAGTGAACCCGCGCCTTCCACCTTGAAGCGAGCGTCGGCCGAGCGATTTGCGAGTAACGACGTCCAGCCGACATCGACAGCGCCACTGGCGCGTAACACCGTGCTGGCGGAAGAAACCTTGAGAATGCTCGTCGACCGCAGCGTCTTGCTGCCCGCATCGGCAAGCACCGGCGATTGTGTCCAACCCATCACACTGGAACGCTCAACAAGGGTGCCGCCAGCACCACCAAAGGTGCTGGCGAACTGGCCGTTGATTGTGCCAATCACGCTGCGACTGACGTTGAGTTGGCCGAGGGTGGAAATCAGCGGCGCGAGGGGCTCGCCAGCAGCCGGCTCGGTCAACGGCGCGGTGGCGGCAATAGCCACTTGATCCAAGGTCAAACGACCGCTGCTGCCGACTTCAAACAGTGAGTCCGGTCGCACGCTTGCGGCAGGCCCCAAACGGCCTCCGTTGCCAAACACTGTCGCGTTGCCAAGCACAGGGATAGGCTGCATCCGCCCAGTTTCAATGGGCGTCGCGTACGTCGTGCTGCGCCGCAATGCAATGTCCGTCGGAGTTCCGGAAAGGGCTGCGGCAGCGAATCCTGCTGCCAGATCCATCGCTTGCGGATTCTGCAGCGGTGCCGCAAAGGCCACACCAGTATCAGCCAAGGTCATCGAGCGGCGATCCGCGCGATCATTGTCGAGCAAGCGGTAAGAGTGGCTTAGGAAATCCGACAGCCGCCCACCTTCCCTCAACCCCAATCGAAACCGTGTGTCGCGATCGCCTTGACTGATCGCATCCTCAGTTGCGCCCAACACCAGTTCGCGCTCGCCTTGCTGACCACTCTCCCAGATCGCCCGCCGGATCGTCGGCAACGGCGGCGTTGGGGTCCCGATCTGCGGAAATGAGCGCGTGTAATCAGGGTCCTCGCCTACCACTTCAACGCGCCCGTCAGCCGGTGCATCGAGCAGTAAACGCACGCGAACCAAATCCCCTTCACCCAGCAGAGTCGGCAGCACACTGATCACGCGCGGCAGCCGGCCCGGCAGTTGCGCGTCGGCGGTCACCGCCACATTGCCGTCGATGCCACCGCTATCGGTGTCGACATCGCTGCCGCTGACGGCATTCCAGTCGCTCCAAGCGCCAGACGCCCAGTCGGCCGGCGTTGCCGGGTTGGCGTCCAAGCCAAGCCCGGCCATGTCAGTCGCTTCTACTTCCAGCCGAAATTCACCCGCTGCACTCGGTGCGTTGAAGGTGAACTCAAACGTCTCGGCGGTGCCCGGATAGCGAGCGCTTGCCAGCCAGCGCCCTTGGCTCACATCGAGCGAGGTACGTACCGCGCCCTGCAGGAAGGAAACCCGCGGTGCTGCTTCTATGTTCACACCAGGGAGGCCGCGGCTAATGCCCGCAGTCAGAAGTCGCATCGGCTTGCTGAAAGCAAGCTTTGCGGTAATGGGTTGCCCGACGTAAGTGCGTGCTGGAGACTGCGCCCGCAGCGTGCGCGTGATGGCACCGCTCGCCGCAGGCAGCCACCGCGATTCATGCAGCAGCGCACCATTCGCAGCGGCATTTAGGCTGAGAGACTGCAAATACGGCGGCCCGGCCATGAAGTAAAATCCGACCACGTGCGACTGCGTCCACGCCTCGCGCACGCGCTGCGCTTGACTCTCGGGAAGGATAAAGCCGCCGTGGCTATCCGCAGATCCACCGTATTCGTTTGCCCCCAATTCGCCCGGTTCCAGCTCCAGAGTCCACGCGGGAACCAACCACTGATAGGCGAAGTACTCAGCGTGAGTACCGATGCCGCCATTTGGAACGTCGGGCAAATCGACATAAATACGAGCGTTGGGGTTACCCGTTGCCGTCGGTACCGCTTCGTGATGGGTGCTGATGACTGTCAGCAGCTGCCGCTGGATGGCGTTTAGTCGCGTGCGTCCGGTATTTGAGGAGAAAAACACCTTGGCATGCGAATGCAGGTCAATACCCAAGCGCATGCGACTAACCGGCCCAAGATCAGCCGCGTTCAAGATGGCTTGCACTTCGGGTTCCGACTGCGCTGACGCACCGCGAAAGGTCAAATCAATGGGGTTGGTGTAACGGCCACCGTTGGTAATCGTGCCCCAAAACGGCGTGTGGTTGCGATTCAGATCGACGCCGCGCAGATGGTCTGCGAAGGTGGTCAGCACTTCATCAACGCCGCGCATATTCTTGCGCCGCATGCGGCCATCGCGCGGCCAGTCGTTGGGCACGTTGGGATCTTGCCCGACGATCACTTGCGTCGGAAAACGCTGGGTTTGCTGAAAGCCGTCGATGTTTTGCACCGGCACGATCACCAGCTTGGTGTTGTCGAGCAGATAGCGCACCAGCCCTTCGCTGCCGGCCGCGGTCGCCATATATTCAACCAAGCCCACCGACACCTCTGGCACCGCCCATTCGCGGGCGTGGGTGGTGGCATTGATGAAGAATGCGGGTTTGGCGCGGCCTTCGACATCGATAGACGCCTCCGAACTCACCACGTACGCCCAGATCGGCCGACCATTGAAGGTCATGCCTACTTGGTGCGCGGCCACATCTGGAGACTCCAACGCCAAGGCCTGCAAGCGCGCGTGCAGACTGTCGTAGGTGCGAAAGCCTTCTACCGGCGTCAGCGATTGCACGGGGATCGGCACACGGTAGCCAAGCGGCCTCAAATTGGCGCCGGTTTGCGTTTGCGTGTACGTCTGGATGACTTGCGCCGTCACTGGCGATGCCAACAGCATTGCCACGCAGGCAGCACCGATCAACGCCGCTGACGCGCTCATCGCAGCAGCTCCGCACGCACCGTCGCCGGCAGCCGCAGATCGCGGCCAAGTCGATGCAGAACGATGCGCGCTTGGGTCGACTCGTCCAGCCGCAGCGCCAACGCCAACGACGTCAAGCGCCGGGGACTGGCAACCGGGTCAGCGATGAGCTTCTCAATCAGCGCAAGGCGGTCGGATTGGGGTCGCTGTCCGAGCGCAGTCGCCGCTGAGGCGCCGAGTGTGGCGCTTTCGAGGGCAGCAATCAGGTGCTGCAAGGCAGCCGATGGTTGATCCGCGAGCGGCGTCAGCGATAGCAACGCCGCCGAAGCCAAGGCGGGTCGGTCGCTGACTCGTATCAGCCAGTCACTCGCATCCTCCGCAGACAGTTGGCTCGCGGCCGACACTAGGGCGAGCAGGTCCTTGTCGTCGCATCGCATCAGCGCGGCGTCGAACACCCGCTTGTCACGGCTACGCTCAGCGGTCGTGGCCCACACGCTGGAAGCGAACGCTTCTGGTTGCAAAAGCATCGCCGCCGACAAAGCGTTGAGCTTGTCTTGATCGAGTTCGGCGATCGCTTCGATCAGAACGGGTCGCGACTTGGCCGTTGCAGTCGACACAGCACGAACGGCGGAGTCCGTGTCTGCAGAAAGTATGGCCAGCCAAGCCCGGCGCTCGGCCCGTGCATCCAACGCGCGCAACGCAAACTGGGCTTTGCCGGCCACATCCAACAGCGGCACAAACCAATCGGCGCGGGTTTCTTCATGCCGTCGGAATGCACGCGTCGGCACCTCGGTTAGAGCAAGCAACGTTGAGCGAGCTTGCGGCGAATCCTCACCCGCCTGGATGTCAACGATGAGTCGCGCGGCGGCCATTTCAAATGCCAGTGGCTCGGTGAGTGTCGCCAGTTCGGCCAGGGCAGCACTCGCCCCACCGACCCGCAACGCCGAGAGCGCCGATTTTGCTTTGCTGGCGGCAGACACGATCAGGGCTGAGACCGCTGCGTCGTCCGCGATCTCCGCACCGGCAGGCAGATCTTGAGCTGAGCGACCCTGGGAGGGCTGCACTGTCAGGCCAAGCGCCACTAGAATGACGAATGCTGCGGACAACTTTTTCATAGCCAAAGTATAGGGGCGGGCCGCCACGACTGAATCAAGCGCAGTCTGGCCCCGCCGCCCACAACTAAGCTACTGGGCGTTGGCAATGATTCAGGCTGGCACTGCTGGATTGGAGCAGCTGAGCGAGTTCCGCTCTGAAAAGTCGGTTCGCCCGTTTTTGCATTTGTCGTGTCGGGCTTGCTCGGCCGCGTTCCCCCCATTCAAGATCGCTGCATTAACTCAGGTCACCCGCCCGCATGAACATCGCCAAGCGTCTAGGCTTTCTATTCGCCTTCGTGGTCCCCGCCTTGATGCCAGCGGCTGCATTGATGGCCGATAACGGATGGCTACCCAGCGACCTGGCTGCCTGGTTTCCACTGGTCTTTTTGTTTGTGCTGCTGCCACTGGCTGACTTTGCGTTGGGTCATGATTCGGTGAACCCAGATGCGGCCGAAGCGGCCGCGCTGGATCGCGACCTCTGGTTTCGCGGCTTGACGCTCGCTTGCGTGCCCGTCCAGATCGCTTTGCTCGCTTGGTCCGGCTATTATTTTGCGCACGCGGAATTTGGTGCTGTTGGCTTGCTGGGTTGGCTGTTGTCGCAAGGCGTTGTGAGTAGCGTGTTGGCGATCAATGTCGCGCATGAGCTCATCCACAAAGACAATCGTCTGGAACAATGGGCCGGCGGCGTGTTGCTCACTTCGGTCGGCTATCACGGCTTCAAGGTCGAACATGTTCGCGGCCATCATGTGCATGTTTCCACACCGGAAGATGCATCCAGCGCCCACCTTGATCAGTCGTTATGGCACTTCCTGCCACGCGCGTTGCTGCGCAATTCGCGCAATGCATGGCGCTTGGAAGCCCTACGACTGAGCAAACTCGGGCATGGCGCATTTCATTGGCGCAATGAGCTGATCGCCTGGAGCGTACTGTGGCTGCTGGGTATCGGGCTGTTTGGCTGGCTGCTGGGATCCGTTGGCGTCATCTTCTTTGTCGCTCAAGGTCTGTTCGCGGCGACCAGCCTGGAGATCATCAACTACATCGAGCACTACGGTCTGGAACGCAAAAAATTGCCAAACGGGCGCTACGAGCGGACCACCCATCTACATTCCTGGAACAGCGACTTCCGCCTGAGCAACCTGCTGCTGTTCCAGCTGCAACGGCACTCCGATCACCACGAAACCCCGCGCCGCCGTTATCAAGCGCTGTTGCATCACGCGGATAGCCCACAGCTGCCCGGTGGCTATGCCTCGATGTTCATCCTCGCGATGTTTCCGCCGCTATGGAAACGGCTGGTCAACCCGCGGGTGCAACGCTTTCGTGCGGAAGCGACTGGGTGAGCGTGTGACTACGGCGGGCTGAGCGTCAGTCGTCGTCGAACACGCCGCCAAACAGCGGCTGGCTCGCCAACGCGGTACGAAAGCCATACACCAGGATTGTCGCCAACACCAACCCGGTCAACCAGGTGCGATCGGCGTACCACACTGTCCAATCG
>Ga0163149_10004200_pt1 | contig 15961 bp, 7 predicted proteins | sample OliLakLV19MP5G1_FD_148604 | JGI IMG/M metagenome (GOLD analysis project Ga0163149, IMG submission 148604) | Freshwater microbial mat bacterial communities from Lake Vanda, McMurdo Dry Valleys, Antarctica - Oligotrophic Lake LV.19.MP5.G1 | ecosystem: Environmental > Aquatic > Freshwater > Lake >...
CAATCATGCTGGTAACAGCAGTTGTCGCGCCATGAGTACGAGCAGTCTAGCCCGCCGTTTGGCCGCTCAGTCGAGTCTTTTGCGTTTGGCAGCTGCAACTGGAGGAGGACTCGTAGTCGTTGGTGTCGGTGGTACACAGCTATATAACTCTAGCAACGCCAACGCCAACACTACTTCAGCTAATGGCATTACTATGGGTAGTATCACGGAGCTCTTGTCGTTGAGCAAGTGGTGGCAAGCCACTTCTGCTGCCATGACAAACAACAACAAGACTTCGTGTGACGCTAGCAGGGATGAAAATGAAAGAAACGACAAAGTGGTACGAGAAGAGCGCGATCGCCAAACCTGTCACAGTGGTCCTGGAAAGCGTGTCCGAATTCCATTGGAAGATTATCTCGTGAACGAGTTGCCCGTCATGTCCTTGAAGGAGGTCCAAAAATGTACTTCCGATAAGCAAATGCTGGTGACCTATGAAGGCATTGTCTACGATGTAACACAATTTGTGCACGATCACCCGGGCGGTGCCGAATTGATCAAGACGGCGGCCGGTTTGGATTTGGATCATTTCTTTGGCAATTATACCGTCCACGGTGACACCGAAAAGGCGGCCCATTGGTTGGCACCCTTGGCGGTTGGAAAATTGTCGCCGGAAGAAGCGGAACAATCCCGGATCGAAACCACTCCCGAAGTACATGTGCAACGTCGAGCTCGCATCTTGCGAGAAAAGGTAAGCCTTGTTTGGTATTGTTTGTTGTTTTGTGTGATTACTTTTCAAAACGAATGACAATTTTAAATTTTCAATGCGACTCATCTGGATGCCCCGAAATGGCGACCTGTCAATCCACACCATCAATCTACGGATCAACACGCAATCCCTTTTTGCATTATAAAAATTGCAGCGCCGCAAGATTATTGTTGTGGCGTCGACATTGCCCTTGTGGATGACCATTCGCTCCGTCATTGGATGGATTGGATTTTTTGTTCCCCCTCTTGGAAGACTCTTAGCGTGGGCTGTCCCCGTCACGGTGCCGGGATTCACCAAGGGATCGGAAAAATTAACCGTCACAGAAGGAGACGAAGAAGCAGACAGGGAAGCCGTGCGACCCAAAGTGGCGGTCATTGGAGGAGGCATTGCTGGTTGTGGTGCTGCCTGGACCTTGCGTCAATCCGGATTTGATGTTACTCTATACGAAGCTCGTGGCAAGATCAGTGGCAATGCTAGAACCTTCCGCTGGGATTTCTCAGCATTTCGTGGTATGGGCGAAACCGTCGAATCATGTGTGTCCGTCACAGCCTGGCCTCCCCTTTTCTACAAGAACTACACCTGTTTGTTGGACTACCTCGGCATTGAAACCGTCCATCAACCCTTGTCTTGGTTTTTAAACTCCAAAGTTCCCGGTTATGAAGGTATTTTGTGGGAGAGCGACCCAAGAGACAACTATCCGAATTCTCTGAGAAAAGTCTTTGAAAAGGACTTTGCTCGATACGGAACGGTAGTCAATTTTTCACGAGCCGTCACGAAATTCTTTACCCTTGCCTGGGCACCCTGGAGGTGGAATGATTTGCCATCCATGTACGACACTCATCAAGGAGTAGGGCTCTTGAACCCCTTGTGTGTAGTGCCTCTACACTCACTTTACAAAATGATTGGCGGAAGTGATGCCTGGTGGAATATCGTTTTTACACCTCAATACACAGCATCTTTCTTGGTGGATGAGTTGAGGCCTTTCCCGGCCGTTTTGGGGCCTTTGATTGAAGCTCAAATCCCTCTACTTCCCAACAAAACGAACACTCGGCAAGGCCCGTCTTCCCGATCTCCAAATGACTCGACCATTACCACATGTGTGACCTGGAAGGATGCCGGAAAGGGGATTCGCAAGGTTTTTGATTTGCTGGTCAAAGATGTGACTCTGAAAGAAAACACCAGAATCCGCGAGGTGCAAGTGCTACCCAACGGGAAGAAGCGCATTTTCGATGAACATGATTCCTACATTGATGTAGATCGAGTTATTTTTGCCTGTCCCTCCAATGCCGTCGGAAATATTTTCAAAAATCACACCAAAGTTATGTACGCCAATACAATTCTATCCACCCCCGTCTACGCCGATGATCACCATCCTTCCACGGGACACATGCACGCTGTCATGCATTCGGACGGAAGCGTCATCCCAAAAGAATTTAGAGACGAGTGCTTGAAGCGTGCCTCGAATTACGTCGAAATTACTCAACTCAAAAACGGAGAACTGAACATTGAGAATCAATACAATTTTGGAGTTCAGACCCCCGGTCCTGGAATCTATGATCTGCCTCTGGATCAGAAACCTGTCATGTTGATTAGCCACGCGCTAGGAGAGGGCAAGAAAATTGACCCCTCATTGGTGCGGGGAACTGGCAATCATGCTCGCGCTCATCCTCTTTACAGTGGGTGGAATGTAGCAGCACAATTGAGTCTGCGACTAATCCAAGGGCGTGATGGCATCTACTACTGTTCCAACTGGACGACGCCCGGGAACTGTCATGACATGTCTTTGCTGTCGGGGATTATTTGTGCGTATGCTGTAGGTGCCAAATATCCGTTTGAAGACAACGCGGAAGCCAAGAAGGACTTTTATCGATTGCGGGATCTCATGGGCGTGTAAAACGGAGCGCATCCTGGCAAATCCGGTTGAGGTTTCTGTATGCTCTAGCCAGTTGTACGCAGTACAGTCAAATGAGGGAGCGAGAAAGTAGAGCCGCTACTAAACATAAACTAAGAAATCCTATTATTATATTCGATTATTTATGAAGGCTTTCTAACTGCGGTATACTCACACTTTGTTCAACTAAATGTGTCGTCTTGTAGAAGCTCCATTTTTGCCCGTCGACGTTCACGCAGCTTGCGTCGTCGTTTCAGTGCCGCAGCACGGCGTCGGTCTTTTCTAGCTTGTTCCCTCTCCTCTTCCGTCATGTCACGGTCCATAGAATCGGCATCGCTCTCTGAGTCTTCGCGGCTCTCATCTGCCACTACTGGAGTGGAGTTTCGGCTTCGGCTTTCAGGTGCTCGCCTACGAGCACTTTTTGAGCTTCGCTTGGTAGTAGCTACTGCAGCCACCGAGGCTGTCGCCGGTTCCTTCAAAGCTTGATCTTTCCCTCTACTCTTTTCCTTTTTGGAACTTTTCTTAGAAACCTTGCTAACCAGTTTTGAGGAAGTAGAAGCTGCGTTTTTGCTGGAGACACGTCTATGCTTCTTCTCGACAGTGCTGGCTTGTTCGCTGCCATGATCCACAGGCTTAGGACTAGGAGATCGTCTTCTCTCAGGACTTGGTGACATTCTAGCATCTTGAGTACCTGGAGAAAGTGCCCTTTCGGTTGTGTTGGGGGGTCTTGTTTTCTTACTCCTGCTGGATACCTTGCTGGATCGCTTCGATTTGCTCTTTGCGTGTTCAGCGTCGAGGATACTTTCCCTGTGCTTCTCGTTGTGCTCCTCCTTACCGAGTGATGCCATCTTTTCCTTCGAGATTGCATGGCTCTTTGTCGGAATAGGCTCAACAACATCCTGCTCCTTCTTGCGCCCTTCCTCTATCGGCACAGCTTTCACCCTCTTCTTAGCGCTACTTTTTCTCAGCTCCTTCTCTGCTCTCATTTCTTTCTCGACTCTTCCTGAGTCAGAAGCGGAAGCCGGTTTGACGGCGAGAACTTGGACTGAGCTAGAACCGTCAGCCTCCTCGTCATCGGTGCTCAGGAAATCAAAGTTGTACGGCCCGACAGTCTCCTCGGCTTTTGATTTGCTTCTACTAGCTTTTGGTTCATTTTTGTGCCCGGTGGTGGCTTCCTTCTGGGGAAGCCTCTTTTTGTCGTCGTTGCTCTGTTCCATTTCAGCCTCTTTCCTCTCCACTGTAGTAGGGCTTTTCATTCTTGTATCTGTCGCATTCTGCCTAGCCTTTTCTGGTTTCCCGACAGCGGCCATTTCAGATTCCTTCTTTCCATGTTCGCCCTTTGCTTTTGAAGCCTCTTGCCGTGATGATGAACGGGTCCTTTTAGCTTCTGCCTGATCGGCCCGCTTGCTTCGCTTCCTTTCGTCGGAACCTTCAGCGCCGTCGTTCTTACGAGAACCTTTCTTAGCGTGGCCACTCCTTGACTTCTTCTCACTCGCAGCAACCGCGCTGGCAGCTGCTGATAAAGGAACAGTAGCGCCGTCGCGGCCGTACTTTGTCGCTACTGCGTTTCTCAATCCTTTCATGGCCTTCTTATTGCGATGTTCGTTAGCAGCTTCTACTTCTGCTTTCTTCTGGCGCGTCATGGATTGACGGAGAAGCGACGGCCCTTCGAAGTCTCCTGACTTGAAACCGCACACAAGCTGTTCCTGCTTCTTCTCGAACCAACCGAAAGTTGAACTGACCAGATTAGACATGAAATTCTCTGCAAAGCCTTCTTGATCGTCGAAAAACTCAAGGTCGGATTCATCCTCAGTCTCAACAATTGAAATGAAGGAATCATAGCTCGAGTCAGAGTCAGAACCACTGCTTGATTCAGATATATCGCTTGAGACATTGCTGCTACTTGCAGAGCCGTAAGTACGAGCGGCGTATTCCTCTTCCGGATCTTCGTCGTCTTCCTCCTCCTCGTCTTCCTCCTCCTCTTCGTCGTCCTCTTCCTCTTCGCCGTCCTCGTCATCTTCATCCTCGTCAACGAAGCCCTCCTCGTCAACCTTAACCTTATGCCGAGGAGACATCGGGAACTCTTTGAGATCAGACGCCGAACTTGAACTCTTCGTCGCTGCACTCATAGCCAGATTGAAGTCGTACTCGACGGATACATCATCCGCTTCGCCAGTTGGCTTTGCCTGCTTGTCCCCATCAGCGATAGCGTCGTCCTTGTTTTCTTCATCGTCCAATGCGACTAAGCTGTCCTCGAGGTTGCTCTCTGGTGCAATCACTTGGCGAGGACTTTGCGGCTGGCTCTCGTCTCCTAGCGATCCTGCGCTTAGACTTAGACTGCTCGTGATCTTGGGTGGTTCGTCGTCTTCTGCAAAAAGACTACCATTGCTGAGACTATCCAATAACGCGTTTGCTTTCTCCTCTTCGTCTTCTCTAGACATTGGAACAACTTGTGGAGATTTCGTCGCATTTGGTTCAGCAGGCATTTCAGGTTTGACCTGACCCTTATCCGCGGGCTTCTCTGTCGCCTTTTGCTCCTTTTCCTGCACTTCGAGCTCCTTTTGCCGTGCGATGCGGTCGAGGGTTTCGTCAATGTTGTAAGTGACTGGTTTCATGTCATTCTTTTCGGGTCGCGATCGTACCACGAGCTCAAATTCCTTGTCAATGTCAACGTCGTCGTCGTCGTTTTCGCTATCACGTTGTACGACTTCAAGCCCTTCACTTGTAATTTCTCCGTTGCTCCGTTCCTCCTCCTCTTGTTCTTCTTGTTCTTCCTCTTCCTTAGAGGTATTGTCAGAGAGAATATCGTCTTGGTGATTCGATTCGCTTCGTTGCTTTACCGCATCTGATTCCAGCTTATCGCCGTCTGGGTCAAGACGGTCCTCGTGGTCGTCTACCTCCTGATTATCACGAACAGCTTGCGGTGATTTCGGCTGCTCATGTTCCACTTCATCATTAGAAGAACAAGAATCGACTTCCTCGGGTTGCCTTTCTTTGTCAGCCTTGGTTTCATGAACGACGCTCTTCCCATCATCATCTTCGTCAATGACAAAAACTACATCATTATCGTGGCTTTCATCCTGAGCTATAGCCTCGTCGTCGCTACTAAGGTATGCGGTTGGGCGCTGGCCCAGGCTTTTTGGACTACCAACCTCTGCATTGGCAGTACCGAGCTTCGGGCTCTGGGGTTTGCTACCAAACGTTGGTTTGAGATCCACCTTACGGAGGTCTTGATTAGCGTTACCTTCGGTCTTGACGCTAGCCACAGGTGAAGGAGCCATGGCCCTTGCTCTTGGGCTGACGATCGGTCGATCAATATCGACGATTTGGCTGGCGTTACCTTCGCTCCTGACGCCAGCCACGGGTGACTGAGCCATGTTCCTTGCTCTTGGACTGACGATTGGTCGATCAATGTCGACGATACTCTCTCTTGCATTATGAGTAGCTGGTCGCGCACCTTGAACAGGGGCCACAGGTAAATTACCTCCTTGATAAGAGTTGCCACCTCGAGGCGTACCACTGGAGCGATATGCCATGGGACTAGGAGTGATTTTATCAAGTTTCTCCATGGCGTCTTCGTTGTCACTACTGTCGTTGACTCTCTTGATAACTTGATCATCACCTTCATCCACAACAACAGTCCGCTTTGGCTTGTCACCTAGGCTCACAAGATCAAAGGTTCCTCCTTCTTTTTCCGGAAGCCCAGCCTTCGACCCTTGCTGTTTGTGCTTCCTCAAGTCAGCTACATGCTGCTGTACTTCTTCAAAAACGGCACGGATTGCCTTTTGTCTATTTTCAACGCCATCTTCTCGTTTGACTATGTGATCAAGTCTATCGCTGATATCATCATAGACTTTTGTGACGCGCATTTCTTGGCTTCCGCCGCCTTGCATCTTGCGATCAACTCCTCCTCCAGGCGAACGTGGAGATAAACCTGCCCTGCTGGCTTGGTTTGGGCTTATCATCCGTGATTCGGATGCAGCGACGCTGTCGGCATCTATTGATTCTTGAGGATCTACCGGGCGAGGACTGGTCGGATTAGAAGTCACTTTCTCACGAGGGCTTCGTACCGACCCTCCCCCCCCTCTTGGGCTCACAGGATTGGTCTTGCTTCTTTCTTGAACTGACTCCGTGTCTTGATCCATAGTGGAGTTAGGCGACAAAGTGCTTTTCTTGTGTTCAGCCGGGGGTGACCCAACGCTTGGATTTCGGCGGAGGTGAGTTCCGCCATTTTCTTCCCTTGGAGTGGTACTTGTCGTCACGACGTTCTTTGGCGGACCTGTTGGCAGTGGCGTAAAGCGGCCAATTTCGGCACTAGTATCAACGTAAAGGCTGTTTCCGCCAACACTCTGGCTATCGAAACGTCCGCCATATGGTTTGGATGCTTTGGATGCATCATCAGTAGCCGTAATAATTGACTGGTCATTGCCTTGAAGTCCACTTGGGGTTGTATCTAGGTCCAGGTTAAACACGCTCTTCTTTGACTTTCGCTTTGCTCTGTTTCTACTGATCCTGCTGCGTGCGTTCTTGGCCTTTTTCTTTCGAAGGCGACGGCTCAAATCTTGATCTCCGCTGTTCAAAAGCCGTTGACTGAGGTCGTCAATGTCGAAGTAAAAAACTTTCTTTTCAGCCGTCGCTGCTGTGGATGGTGCTACGCTCATGCTGTCCCTGCCTGTATCGTTCGCCGCACCCTCATCGCGAGGACGGTTCATGACACCCGTAACAGTGTGCATGTCATTATCAACAGCATTATCAAAGGTGAATACACTTTCTTCTGATCGTTTCATTCGGTCGAAAACCGGGAATGTGGCTCCTTGCAGACTATTGCTGTCCATCGAAGCTGTGTTTTGATGGTGGCGGTGATTACTAGGAGAAGTGATGGCTTCTATGCGTTCTGCACCCACGCGATCCGCGCCCATGCGATCCGTACCAAATCTGGTTGAACTTCCTCCAATAGTACTGTAGATCGGCATGTCATCGTCATAGACATCGTATCCTTTCTTGGTTTCTTGGGGTGGAGCACGATGGTTGTGGTGTGGCGAGGATTGGTGTTGGTGATGATGCTGATGGTCCTGTGAGCGATGCGAAAACGTATCCACCTTGACAGGTCGTTCCCTTGCGTCCACTTCATCCACCATTCTGAAATTAGAGCGGCCAGGGCTTTCCCTATATTCGTTCTCGATTCCCTCGAAACCAGAATTGGGCATGTCAGTTGCAAACTCATTATTATAGTCACCAATCATGTCTCCCTCATCGGGTGGCTCAATGCGATATACTTGGTTCGATTCCATGTCATCCTCGGGGTACACTTCCTCGACCTGCTCTTCTTCTTGATCGTCAAATCCACCCATCATGAAGCTACGTCGCTGAGCAAAGTTGTGCATGTGCACTGCTTGGCGATTGCCACTTGATGCGCTAGTGTGCCTGGACGAGTGTGTATGCGCTGAAGCACCGCTGGAAATGCGTGCACTGTTGTGGCGACGAGGACTGGAATGCCTTGAGTTTGTCGAGGCGGCACCCGATCGGCGAGGGCTCACAGGTTTGGGGCTTGCTGCAGAGTGGCGGGGACTTCCACCAACCGAATGATGGGAGCTTATGCCATGGCGAGGACTAGAATGCATCGAACTAGGCACATGGCGAGGACTCTCGTAGTGACTGCTAGCGTATGTAAAATCATCCGCAAAGTCATCATTGCCGTAGTCTACCATGTCAATGACAATTGGTGCATGCTCTGAGCGACCATATCTCCTCGGTGAATAACTACTTCGTGTACTCATGTTGGTGGTTGACACGGGTTAACTTAACCTTGATATAAGCTCGAAGAAAAGCCTTTGGCACTGAGCCAAGTAGAGGGCAACGAGAAAAGGGAGGTGGAATGACGATCGGCAGTCAATCCAATCACCACGCTCTCGATCACTTCTGCTGCGCCGCTGTGTCCTCCAACTTGATATATCTAGGTATAATTGCTGTGTATTGCTTTGTTGTTTCAACTATGTTCGTGGTTTGGTCCAATGCTTTGGTAATAACAAACTTCCATGGAGAGGTAAATTGCTATGCTGTAGAATCTATCCCTCCCAATGGATTGAATTGATGGCAGCAGTCAGGGTGAGGGTCGTTTCCTCTTAGTTTGTTGGCACACAGTTAGTTCATGGAGGGACATCGATATTATGCAGGGGCGAGTTTATGCGCGCATGGCAATATTCCAGCGAATGTGTTTTTCTAAGTAACCATATATTTTTGCCTAAGTAGTTAGTCAGAGATATTCATGCTGAGATCACTTAGAGAGACGTAATGAAAGAGGTATATGGAAATCTTCGCTGCTTCGCCGGCAAAGTCACGCCGGCCTAGCATTCTTCCGCTGATAGCTATCCCAGTTAACCGTTTTGTTTCCGGATTCATTTATTTGCTATAGCTCGACCCCTAAAAAACGTAATTAGGGTCATTGTGGCTAGGCCCGCACACGAGAACGTCCAAGTGAGTCACTAGTAGAATGAATCAATCACTGCAATGGATGGATCTTGTTGAAAATCCACACTTACTGTGTATCTTGCATGGATATTTTACAATGTTATTTACACCCTTCTTTTATAATTATTACTCAAAAGTAGCTATTCAGTTGAGTATAGTACACAGTCGCATGCGGTCCGATCCATACTCTGAATAACGCTACTGTGGTCTAATTGAGTTGACACCAAAGCTCATTACTTTATCTATCCTCTGGTAGTAGCGAGGTCTCGGTATAGGGATACTGTACCACTATAAAGTGAATATATCATGTCCGACATGCAAACAAACAAGGATACGAAGCTTCCTACTCGCGTGATTGACGCCCATCATCATTTTGTGGATACGCGACCCGCACAAGACGGTGGCAATGGCGATGATTTTCAAGCCTTTTTGGCTTCCTTGCTTCCCAATGAAGTTTATTTTCCAGGCCAGTATTACATGGATGTCGTGAAGCCTCTCGCAGAAAAGGGCGTAACGTTGGCGGCTTCGGTGCACATTGAATGCATGCCCAATGATGGCGCCCAAGAAGTGGCGTGGGTAGAATCCTTTACTACCACAGGCAATGATGATGACAAGCCTTGTACTGTTCAGGGCATGGTAGCATCATGCGACTTGAGCAGTCCCACAGTCGAAGACGATCTCCAAAAAATCATGGCAGCCTCTCCGACTGGAAAAGTCAAAGGCATTCGTTGGATTTTGGATTGCATTGGCAAGTTTGAACCCAACACGGCCACTCATGTCGGCACGAAACGACATGATGGCATTGACTATTTGCGAGGAAGTCATGGTCCCGACACCTATGATGGAACAGTTGTCCCAGATTTTGAACGAGGCTTTGCCTTGTTAGAAAAGTACAATTTATCCTTTGATTTGCAATGCGCCCCCGTCCAATTGCACCAGGCAGCCGAATTGTGCAAACGTCATCCCGAGGTCCTCGTCTGCATTGATCATTTTGGCAAACCTCGTACTGTCTTGGGACCGGACAAAAATGATGACGAGACCATCAATCCCAACACGGTACCCGATGCACAAGACTTGGAAGATTGGAGAGCAGGAATGAAAGTCATGTCGGAATGCTCGAATGTCTATGTCAAACTTTCGATGATTGGATATGCCATTCCGGGATGGATTCGAACGCCTGAACGCCGAGCTTTGATGCAAACGTTGGTACGAGAAGTTTTGGATATGTTTGGTCCTCAACGATGTATGATGGCATGGAACTGGTGGAAAAATGGAGCCGTTTCTGACTCCGACTTTTTGAGTGATGTTGGACCCACCCCATTGCAATATTTGGAATTTATGGCCGCTTGTTTGGAACCCTATACACCCGAAGAACAAGATCGCGTATACTATGGCACCGCGGCGGAGTTTTATAAATTGTCCATTTAATAAACAAAACCAAAAGAGAAACAATCAACATTCCCAGACTGGCAGCAAAACCAATTCACCCATAATTGACGACGGGGAGTGGGTGGAATGTTGTTAGCCATTATACTGCATCCAATCATATCATTAACTACCCAGTTACATTTTAATACGCTACATCTTTTTCGTAGCACACTTTCTTGAATTATTGTATAGATTGTTAATGTATCGTCGCCTGTTAATTTAATTACAGACATTGAAATTCCGTCCACAAAATGACATGGTCGGATGCATGCAAGGAACTTGGCAAAAAGTCTTCCTTTTCGTAGGTTTCTGTATCCAATTCGAGCAATCGTAATGGAAGCAATCGTCTGGTATCATAAAACATGTAATCAATGGTATTGGCAAAATCGTGGGTCAAGTTGGTATATCTGGGATGACCCTTTTCACCTCCTCGATCGTCTTCGCTGTTGTGATTGTCATCGTTATAAGCAGAGTAGACACTTGCAAAATTTCCACCGTCGTTTGGTTCCAATAGGGAAGAAACAACCGAAGCAGAACCACTAGTATTGTTATATGTTTGTTGATAGATTTGTTGATACAATGGGAACCACTCTTGTTGACGTCGTTGTAACCACTCTGGACGAACCATGGTTTCTTCTTGAAGGGATTGTAAGGTGGGTGGTTCTCCCATGATGAGTCGATACACTTGATTTGTTGGTTGGGCATTGAAATCACCTGCAAAGACAACATATACGACAGGTCTGTTATTGTCGCCGTTGCTATCGTGGTCTTTGTTCGTAGATAATGGCTGATGTGCCATATGGTTTATGCAAATTTGTTGGTAAATCACATTCAATTCTTGTAACAGACCACTCATCTCGGCATACTTGATGACATCCTCCAAAGGATTGTGATGTAAATGTGCCATCATGACGAGCAAATGATGTTGTGGTGATGGCCGAAAGGTGAAATGATTGCAAATCGTATGAAACTTCAATGCTTGAAAGTTTTTGATCCATTCACTATTATCATGTGGCAATGATAGATGTGGCAAACCCTTGTCATGAAGATTGATATCATAATGTCCCTCCAAGTGGAATTTGGAGGTATTGTAGAACATGGCGTTGTGCAATGGGCGATTACATTGTCGTCGCATCAAATGTCCCTCAAAATAAACTTTCTTGTTGTCGTTGCTGTCATGATTCTTGTTGTCATTGAGAGCCTCCAGAAAATCTTGATAGGATTCTGGACAGACTTCTTCCAAACAAAAGATATCGGTAACAGGTCGCATTTGCTGCAAGTCTCGTTGGATCATGCGTCGACGACGATGGCGATCAAACACACGTTCGTGGTCGACAACAGTGGGGTATCGTTGGGGACTGACAAATTCTTGAATCAATACATTATAGGTACAAAGAGAAAAGGTTGGTTTTGTGGCTGCTGCGTCATCACTAGCTTCATTCCTATCTTGACGTGTTGCCAAGGAACGGAATTTTAATGTTTTTGGCGGTGGCAAATTTGCACCAGACGCCTCTGATGTCACCATGCTGATCGTATTTGTCTAGTCTACAAGCTATACCCGTAGCTACTTGACTAGTGAATAAAGTTGAGCGTTCTCACTGTTTGTTATCGATGAAGATAGTTAGTGATGGTTGGTCGGAAGTGGGTTGTTTGGATCATTCGAAGGGTTTTCTTAAGTTTGAGGCTCGATGATAGAGATCGGGTTCTAAAATTGATGCGAAAGATCGCAATTTTCTATCATCCAATATTAGTGGATGCCGGACAATAACCGTCATTGCATGATAAAGGAAAACGCCAATCGACATAAGAGCTACTAATAGACAAGATATTCCACCCCCAGGGAGGTCAACCTTCGAATCATATGATGAAGTGCCACCAATTCACACTGTTCAAGGCAGCCTTGCTTCTTTTGCTACTACAAAATGTGGTGACCTTGGCATCATGCTTCCTGGCACCCGCGTCGCCAGCACTCAAGACCACGACAACGACTTCCCTCCCGGCCAAGAAGCCAAACAAGAAAAAGCCAAATAAAAATACTGCTTCGAGCCAAAAAGGATTTGGAGCCGCACCTCCTACATTGGAAGAAGTTACCAGCAATTTTCCTACCCGACTTCCCGACAATGCCGATGAATTGCCGTGTCCTTGTGGTGTAGGTGGTGAAAATTATGGACAGTGTTGTGCTCCCTATCATCGCGGAGAAAAAGTACCGGAAACGCCTTTGAGGGTATTGCAGTCGCGATACAGTGCCTTTTGTTATCGATTGGTCAAGTACATTATTGAAACCACCCATCCTACCAGTCGGGATTATCGCGAAAACAAGAGTGTTTGGGCACAAGATTTGAATCAAAAGGGCATGTTTGATTCCTTTGATTTTATCGAGTTGGTTCCGGGTGCCGAAGAAGACAACAATGACAAAAAGGCCTACATCAATTTCAAGTTGAAAATGCGCGGAAAAATTAAATACGGTGAAACCGTCATTAGCGAAAGATCACTCTTTATGAAAAATCCCGACACGAATGGTTGGTTATATGCCAGTGGGGACGTACGATCCGAGGTGGAGGGATTGGAAGATGTCCAACTGAATCAATAATTAACGTAGAGTTAGTATTATAATGATACTTCTATACAGGCTGTGCATGTTTTGGGATGAGCCGTTTGCAATGCATCGCCGTTGGACCAATGTGTGTTTCTGCATTCGTCAGGGGTCGCGCAATATTAGTACGTGAAAGGATGCTAAAAGCAGTGCTCGCTGAGCAGGCGTTATGGGATCAGTGCATAGTAGGAACGGCAAGGCTGGCTAGGTAACAGTGTCTGAAAGCATGTACTGTAGTAGAAGTAGTAGAGACTTGAGCACATCGTATCTCTTGAACCCAATTGATACAGCCTAGATTTTGTTAGTCTGTCTCTCGTACAATGACGTACACTTACTGTCTGTACCGCACGCATGGGCACCGTCATTGGTTGGAGCTAGTAGCCATGTCAACCAAAATGGATCTTCTCGCCATCAATTGTTGGATCTGATTGCCGGTCCAGCTGCATCCATGGACCCGGCACCCCGGCCCATGCTTGACTCCTACAGATAGTAGGCCCTTCTCCGTGTGCTCCATACAGTATGATCTCATCTAGATAAGACATTCTCTACTAGCTAGGCTACTACTGGCACCAAAGTAGCTTCTAACCTACAAGTTCATTTGTAACCGAACGCCCAAGGTTGCCGGCATGCTGACCGAAGCCTTAGTTTACGTTTCTCGGTGGCTATTGTGTGGTAGTCAAAACAGGTCCCGCATTGTGCAGTCCCGGTAGACAGAAAAGGCGCGGAACGTGCCAGTGGAGGTGCGCGGAGCAGTAGTGCGACCTAATCCATTTTCTACGAATCTTCGTACTCAGCCAGCAACGAGTGGGTGTCTTGAAACAATACTCAGTGTTGGCTCATTGGTTTATCTGATTTACAGTATGATTCTACGCAATTCGCACCTCTACCATCTTTCGAATCTGTTACTATGGCCACTTTTAAGACGGTACTTGTAAGTAAAACAGTCATTGTCATTTCTCGCGGTATTCGATGTGACGTTAGTATGCATTTCGAGTACAAAAATCATATCTTTTAATGACTGGTTGGACGCCGGCCAAGTCCCAGAACTGGTATACACAAAAAATAAGCCGTTGTTTGCCATGTAGTACGCATGGATTCTTGATTCTTCGCAATAATACTACCAGCAACCAAGCAGTCTTTGGCTAGCTGTTGTTTGTTAGTCAGTAAGTAACAGAATCACAGGCTTCGCCTCTCCGCCAAAATCACTCATTACGTTAGATCACCGTACTAATGGGCAACGCGTAGTGTATTGATTGCCTGCATCATCATCCAGTCCAGCCAAGCCGAAGTCAGCAGTCACCAGTCTTTGCTTCCCTATTAAATATCTCATCTATTGATTGATTGAACGCTGTTGACCTTTTTTCCTTTACGTTTACCTCAAGACAGTACTACACCACGAGAATAGATTGCTAGAAACAACCCCCTCTTTGCAACCATGATGGAACCAGAAGACGACCTCAGCCTGGAAGGCTCTTCGCTCATGGACGACGACAATAGCCAAAATATGGATGGCATTGAAGACGTCTTTCTAGATGAAGACGAACAGCAAGACGGAGAAACGGGCGATTATGATTTTGATGATGAAGCCGATGATGACTTGTTGCCCTGGATGAACGATGATAACAAGGCGGCGGACGAAGGAGATGATGATGATGTCTTTATGCTGGCGCGTAGATTGTTGCAACAAAATTTAGAGGACGAAGTCGTCGTGATGGATTCCAACCACCACAAGGCGCCAGCAGCAGCGAAAGGAATGACGGAAGAAGAAGAACAACATGAACACGAACGACATGAAAAAGTCAAACGCGTCGGTGTATCCGCCGTCGGAGCTGGGTTTACAGGAGCTTTAGCGTCCGTGCCATTGGTGGCCATCAATGTGACGGTCCTGGCCATTGCCGGTCCCATTGTGGTCGCAGCAGCAGCCGGTGGAGCCGCCGTGGTAGCCGCCCATACGACAGGGTCACCCAAGGATTGGGTCACCGCCCTTTGTGAGCATTCGGAAGAAGAAGAAAAGGAGGAACAAGAGGAAACGAAAGTACGCCAGCAGAAAGTCAAGAGCTCGCCGTCACCTGGCAGTACGAGTATGGCCAATGCCCTGAGGGGAGGCGCCATGATGTGGGCCATGTCAGCGGGTGCCCACTTTAATGAAGAAGAAGAAAAGCAGGAAAAGGAGGAGAAGAAGCAAGTATTCCAAATTGACGATGACGACGCAGAGGGCACCCAGTTGCCACCCCTTCCGGAAGATGAACCTGTAAATTGCTGTCAAATTGTCACTGACACCAAACGTTCGGGTGGTAGTTTTCTGCAATTGTGGGGACGGCACCAAGAGACCAAGACATTGACTCTTCCATCTGCCAACAAAAAGGCGGGCAGTGACGAAGTGACCCTAGATTCTTCATCCTATCACAGCGACGATGACCAAGACGTCAATGTTGCTCCCTTGGGTGCCGATGGAAAGGCCACGGCAACAGCAGCAGCACCGGCAGTTCCTTTCTGGAAGCGGTTCCAAAAGCAGCCTGCGGAACCAACGCCTACTTTCGACTCGGATGATGAAGAGGAAGAGGAATCCGAAGAGGAGATCAATGCGGATCAAGTGGAAGACGATCAAGAAGAAGAGGTTGTCTTTGGCTGCTTTTCTGATGACGAGGAGGAAGAGGTACTGCCACGTGAATCCCTCTTTGGCAACCACGATGATCTTGTCGCTGAGGCAGCGAGATCGCAAGCCATTGTTTAAGCACAAGTTTGTTCAATGGTCGACAGATCCGAAGCAACCTTACCCGTACTGTACAACACACGCACAGTATGGTTGGTTGGATGCGTACAAGCACCTCCAGTC
>Ga0163149_10004202_pt1 | contig 15957 bp, 7 predicted proteins | sample OliLakLV19MP5G1_FD_148604 | JGI IMG/M metagenome (GOLD analysis project Ga0163149, IMG submission 148604) | Freshwater microbial mat bacterial communities from Lake Vanda, McMurdo Dry Valleys, Antarctica - Oligotrophic Lake LV.19.MP5.G1 | ecosystem: Environmental > Aquatic > Freshwater > Lake >...
TATCAATTAGTTATATCGTTATTTATTAACAATTTGATTTTTAGAACTCCCCTATATTAAGATATATAAGTTCATGGCCTGAATATTGCTAAATCTCAGGCATAAAACGTATATTTATTAATTAAATATATTCGCATGAAAACGCTCTACACTTCACTTGTACTATCACTTTTTACCATATCAATTTATGCTCAAAATGGCGAGAATATTAAACCAAAACTTTCTCCCTTAACAAAAAAATATTTACAGGAGTTAAAAAAAGATCCTCAACATGGTGCCGGGTTAAAGGGATACAATTACAAAAGACACAACGACGGAAAAATATATGCAAGCGCTATAATTAAAGTTGCAAACCCAACACAAGTGCAGCCTCAATTGGAAACAATGGGAGCTTTTATCGGAACTAAAGCAGGAGATATTTGGACCGTACAGGTACCTATTGAAAAAGTAATTGAGTTCACTGAAGTAACCGGAATTTCATACCTACAAATAGATGAAGCCGCTTTTCCGCAGCTTGATCAGGCTCGCAAAACAACAAGAGTAGATTCTGTTCACCAAGGCGTTGGACTCCCAACACCTTTCAGCGGAAAAAATGTAGTTGTTGGTGTAATTGATTTTGGGTTTGATTATACTCACCCTACCTTTTATGATACATTACATGCCAATTACCGTGTAAGAAAATCATGGGAACTTAATTCAACAGGTACACCGCCTGCAAGTTATTCATATGGACATGAGTTAGCTGACTCCAATTCTATACGTGCACAGGGAACAGATAACGCACAACAAAACCATGGCACTTCTGTAGCAGGTGTTGCAGCAGGCTCCGGTTATGGAAGCACACCTAAAAGTGACCGCTTCAGAGGAATGGCTTATGATGCTGACCTTGTTTTTGTTGGAGTAAGACGTGATTCACTTGAAGAACAATGGATGCAGGGCGGATTTTCAGATTTTATTGACGGCATTAATTATATTTTCACTTACGCCGGCTCGGTTGGAAAACCTGCGGTCGTAAATATCAGCTGGGGATCACAAGCGGGTCCTCATGATGGTACTTCTCTTATGAACCAGGCATGCGATAATTTAACCGGGGTGGGAAAAATTGTGGTAATGAGTGCAGGAAATGATGGAAGCAACAAAATACACATCAACAAAACGTTTGGCGCAACAGATTCTTTACTTAATACATTTTTAGACTTTAGTCCTGCTACTTACAAACGTACATGGGTAGATACATGGGGCGATACAGGTAAAACTTTTTGTTCGAAGGTAACTTTGTTCCGTAACGGTATTGCAGGTAACACAACCGGCTTTGTATGTATTGACGATTCTATACATAGTATGTATATTCTCGGAGCAAACGGAACTGATACCTGTTATGTAGATTTCATTACTTCATCAGCGGAGTTTAATATGAAACCAAGAGTTACTGTAAGCATTTTTAATAAAGCCATCGACAGTATTAACGTTACTTTTAAAGCAACGAGCGGTGCCATTGATGCGTGGGATGAATCCTACTATTACGGATTCCCTCATAAGTATCAAAGTGAATTCAGTGCTCATGGGTTTGGGTGGGCAACGCCAGGAAATCTTTCAACCACCGTGAGTGAAATGGGCGCAGCTAAGTCTGTACTTCTTGTAGGTGCTTATGCGTCCAAGGTTATTTATACTGATATTAATAGTATTGGAAGATCTTACGCCGGATATGTAAGCTTAGGATCGCTCGTTCCATTTTCAAGCAGGGGCCCTATGATCGATGGAAGAATAAAACCTGATATCGCTGCCCCAGGTTTAACATTGGCAACATCTATGAGTTCTTACGATACAACGTTTACTCCTACAGGAATAAACAGCAACAGGACGATAAAAAAAATCAGCGGGCTGCAACATCCGGTTACCGGTCGTGATTATTATTATGCCGAGTTCATAGGAACATCTGCATCTAGCCCTGCTGCATCAGGAATTGTTGCGCTTATGCTGCAGGCAAATCCTACTTTATCACAGTATGATGTTCAAACGATCATTGCGGCATCAGCGATCAAAGATGTTAAAACAGGTCCGCTCTTGATAAAGAGTAACACATGGGGAAGCGGAAAAATAAATGCTTACGGAGCAGTGAAGCTGGCAATACAAAATATAGGTGTATATGATTTCACCGGGAAAAAAATAGATTGTGTTGTTTATCCTAATCCAAACAACGGAACATTTACATTGGATTATTCTGGAGACAAATCGGAAACACTTAATGTTGAAGTCATTAATTTAGTAGGCTGTGAAGTATCGCATCACTTTTGGAATGTTATCCCGGGAGTGAACAGGGAACAGCTTGACCTTTCTACGTTACCAAAAGGAATTTATAATGTAAGAGTAAGTTCTGCAGAGGGAATGGTAAATATAAAAGTGATTACCCAGTAACCAACAAACGCTTTGCATTTTTAAAAGCCTCTTAACAAGAGGCTTTTTCATTTTTAGAAAACTGATAATGACTGGATTTTTATTTTACTAAAGTCAGTTTCAACGCCTAAAATAACAACGAATACATAAAAATATATCTTTTAAAATAATGATCCATTTCAAATATAATTTGGCTAAACCTACCCATTATTGCGAAATTAAACTTAGTCGGGATCCAAATGTTGAATGGCAATTAAGATAATTATGAAAAACAGCAGTTTAAAAATAAATACAGAAAATATATTCCTTCATTACGAGACAAAGGCATCATTTATACTTTTTTTCTTCTTCGTTTTTTTTCTGAATCACAACTCTTTTTCACAAGGCAATCGTTTATGGGCCTCCTATTATGGCGGAACCGAAAATGAAGAAGGATATAATGTTGCGACCGATCCACAAGGCAACGTATACGTCGTTGGAACTACCGAGAGTCTGAATCGTATTGCCACAGCAGGGGCATATCAAACAAGCTACGGTGGAAATGCAGATGCTTTTATTGTAAAATTTAATTCCGCCGGTGTAAGGCAGTGGGGAACTTATTTTGGCGGACCCGGTACTGAATGGGGATATGCTGTTGCAACAGACGCACTGGGCAATGTATATCTTGGCGGCGCAACTAATAATGATACAGGTATCTCATTTAATGGTTTTCAAAATTCATTTGCAGGAAACTGGGATGCGTTCCTGGTAAAATTCAATTCTTCCGGCGCTCGTCAATGGGCTACCTATTACGGAGGTCCTGATACCGATGGCCAATCTGTTGTGAGTGTTGCTACAGATAATTTGGGAAACGTATACCTTGCGGGAGGTACTTCCAGTGCTTCAAATATTGCATCGGGCGGTGCACAAAATACTTATGGGTCCGGCGGAGGAGATGGCTTTCTTGTAAAATTCAATACCGCTGGTGCGCGGCTATGGGCTAGCTACCTAGGAGATGTGGCTTATGATGCTGTCAATTGCGTAGCAACAGATATTGCAACGGGAGATATTTATGTGGCAGGACAAACAGGTTCTAATAGTAACATAGCAACTGTAGGAGCACATCAAACTGTTTATAATGGTATCACAGATGCTTTTCTCACAAAGTTCAATACGGGAGGAAGCATTCTTTGGTCTACTTATTATGGAGGAACCGGAAGCGATATAGGAAGAAGTGTCTCTGCCGACGGAATGGGAAATGTTTACCTCGCAGGAAATACAACAAGCCCGAGCGCAATAGCTTCAGGAGGGATTCAGAATAATTACATTCCAACACAGAATGCTTTTCTTGTAAAATTCAATGCTGCAAGCGGTACCCGTTCATGGGGAACTTATTATGGAAAAGGCGGAGGTGAAGAAGTGTTTAGTGTAGTTGCAGATTCCACTTGTACTGTATATTTAGCCGGAGACACCTACTCACGTCGTGGTATGGCTAAAGGCGGTTATCAGGATAGCATTCCCAGGCCCTTTGGTGTGGAAAATTTATTTGTAGCAAAATTCGATGGTAATGGAAATATAATGTGCGCAACATACTACGGACACACGCATGAGGAAGACGGACACGTTGCAATTGATAAAAACGGAAACGTTTATTTAGCTGGTGACACTTATTGGCCTGCCGATATCTCTTCAGGGGGACATCAAAATAACATTGGTGGAAACTATGATGCTTTCCTGGTGAAATTCTCTACCTGCTCTACTGTGTTCAGTTCAACAACTACCCAAACTAACAATTTATGTTATGGAGATTGCAAAGGAACCGCTACTGCTGAACCACAATGCAGCTATGGGCCATTCACCTATTTGTGGAATAACGGACAAACAACACAAACAGCAACAGGACTATGTATAGGTGCGTATACTGTTACTATATGGGATAGAATAAATAACTCAACATCATCAGTTGTAAATATTACACAACCGTCTTTGCTTACTTCCTCTGTCACTTCAACAACAAACGTGAGGTGTTTTGGTGAAAGCAATGGGGCTGCATCTACAAATGTTTCAGGCGGAACATCCGGATACACTTACAACTGGAGTAATACCACGACCAATTCTTCTGTATCCAATTTTATTGCCGGCAATTATTCCTGCACAATTACTGATGCAAACGGATGTATTTCAACAACAAATGTTTCCATTACTCAACCGCCTTTATTTACAGCATCCGATACAACGCTCAGTCACGTTGACTGTTTTGGAAAAAATAACGGAGCCGCATCTATTATGGCTTCCGGAGGAACGAGCGCCTACAACTATTCCTGGAACAACGGTGCCACAACGGCTTTGGCAACAAATTTTTCTGCTGCTGCATATACTTGTACAATCACCGATGCGAATGGCTGTTCACTTACACGCAATATAATTATCACTCAACCTTCCGCGCTTACCATGACATTATCAAGCACCCCTACTTCTTGTGACAACAACAGCGGATCTGCCGGTGTAATGGCATCAGGCGGAACGCCCGGATACATCTATAGCTGGAGTAATATACAAACAACCATGTCCTCTTCGGGATTAACTATTGGAACATATACTTGTATAGTAACGGATCAAAATGGTTGTACGATTACACAAAGCACATCAGTTGCGCAAACTTCCGGACCAGCTGTAAAAGCAATAGCATCTCTTGCTTATATACAATCAGGAGGAAGTTCACAGTTGAGCGCCGTGAGCGATGGCACAGCATATTTATGGGTTCCCGCAACAGGATTAAGTTGTGTAACCTGTGCCAATCCCATTGCATCACCTACCGAGTCAACACACTATTGTGTGCTGGTAACAGATGAGAATGGCTGCACTGACGCAGATTGTGTTTCCATTGATATTGACTTTGAATGCGATGATGTTTATTTTCCGAATGCATTTTCGCCAAATGGTGATGGTGAAAACGAGATATTTATTGCGCGAGGTAACAATGTAGAAGAATTTACAATTATGATTTATGACAGATGGGGAGAAAAGGTCTTCGAGTCACATAATATTCTTATAGGATGGGACGGCACATACCGTGGAAGTATTTTAGATCCAAATGTTTTTACTTTCCAGGCAACCTACGCCTGCAATTCAGAAATAAAAAGAAAATTCGGAAACATTTCACTCGTCAGGTAAATTCTACCTGATGAGATTTATTGACCCTGCATAACGAAAACCGCTTTCATCGCTTAGTATACCTATACTTTTTAAATGAAAGCATCCTACCAAACTGATTGATATAACAGCTTTTCATTCTATCCGTTATAGTGATCCCCAAAAACACATATTTGCTACAATTACGCTTTGTTGTCAAGTGCACTTTTTCTGTTAACTTCAGTGCATTATTAAAATCATGCCACGGATAATTGTATTATTCTTTTTTTTAAACACCATCCTTTGCGGCTTTTCGCAAACGTTTACTAATATTCCTTCCTGGGTAAAAGTTGAAAATATTAAAGAGAATAATGTAGACGCAAATAGTATTAGGGATGGATATTATTATGCTTTGGTCGATGAACAGTACAACACTGTTTTAAAGCATGATTTTTGTCATTATGCCACTAAGGCTACTTCTGAACTGGGACTTGATTATACCTCACAGCTAGAAATAGAGTTTGATCCCTCCTACCAAAAAGTAGAAATACATTATATAAAAATTAATAGGGGACAGGAAACCATTGACCTCACTCATACATCCGGAATAAAATTATTAAAAGAAGAAAATGAGAGATCGAACGGGGTTTTAAATGAAACAAATACTCTTTATGCAAACCTGAGTGACATACGGAAGGGAGATATTGTAGAGTATGCGTATTCAGTGATCGGCTATAACAATGTATTCAAAAATGCTTTCAGCTTTAGTTTAAAGTTCGGATACTCTATTCCAGTAGGCCGGATCAACAGGAGTTTGATCATCGACAAAGAGACAAAGCTTTCCATTCTTAATACAAATTGTGAAATACAACCCGAAATATCAGAAAACAAAAACATTACTTACACATGGGTCGCAGAAAACACAACTCCAATAAAGCTAGAGGATAATACACCATCCTGGTACTCACCCTACCCTACTGTACAAGTTTCCAATTCAAAGGACTGGAAAGAAGTAAAAGAAAAACACAAAACACTATTTGTAATAGGCAAGTATGACAACATTAAATTAACCGAACTTACAGATTCTATAAAAGCTAAATATCCCGGCGACATAGAAAAACAAATATCTTCCCTTGTCGACTTCGCCCAAAACCAAATAAGGTATTCCGGAATTACAGGAGGAATCCACTCCCACCAGCCGCATTTACCGGATTATGTAATGCGCAACAGGTATGGCGACTGCAAAGACAAAACACTTTTTTTACGGGAACTGTTAAAACAAATTGATATAAAATCATACCCGGTACTTATCCATACTGATCAAAACAAAAGTATCGAATCAGGCAATCCATCTACACGCGCATTCAACCACGTAATACTCGCAATTGAGTATGAACACAAATTTTATTTTATCGATCCGACGTTTACGTACCAGAAAGGAAATTTTAAAAACAAAAAAACGTCCAACTATGAAGTGGGATTAATATTAGACGACAGCGAAAACACTTTTGTTGAAATCCCAACAGATACCGTAAGCAAAATAATTGTTACCGAAGACTTTAACATTAATAGCGATACCAAGGATGCCATACTTAAAGTTGAATCAATTTACACCGGCATCCATGCTGACAGAACCCGTTACAGTTATTCCAACAGCTCCATTGCAGATATGCAGGAAAATTATCGATCCTTTTATCTTAAATACACTGATGAAGTAGAAGTACTCGACACCCTTGTGTTTATTGATGATGAGGAACAGAACGAGATTCGAATAACAGAACATTATCTCCTGAAAGGGTTTTGGACAAAAGCCGACTCTGCCGATACAAAAATTCAGAAAGATTTTATCCCTTATGTTTTAAATGAAAAAATAATATACGTAACTGATAATATCAGGAAGCAATATCTTGAAATACCTTTTCCGGTAAATATTACCCAGACCATAAATGTTCGAAAAGCTGAAGGATGGAATATTGAAAACAGTAACATAGAAGAGAACAACGATTTTTTTTACTATTACTATAACACAACTGTAATTGACAACCTGCTTAGTCTGAAATATATCTATCGTTCAAAAACAAGCTCCATATCACCTGAGGACTACCCAGCCTATAAAACAAAATCAAACTTCTTAGATCATAACATGGTTATGGCAGTTTCGACCAGTGATGTTAACGCAAAAGTTTTCGGATTTAACTGGCTGCTGGCATTAACCACTTTGATATCGACAATATTTTCATTTATTGTTTGTTACCATCTTTATAAAAAACCGTACCAGGCAGAATACGACAAACAATACAATACTATTGGAGGATGGCTGATATTAGTGGGAATAGGAATTGTAATATCACCCCTGGCTCTTACCTACGAGGTATTTAAGTTATATTACGACGAACTTTCTGTCAATTATTTCTTTTTTTATTTTGATAAAACATCCGAATACTATGAACCTTTGCAAGGCTATTATGTACTTGTAGGTAATCTTGGTAATATGTTCCTTATTGTGGCCAGCGTATTTCTGATCATTCTTTTTTTCAAAAGGAAGGCTTCTTTCCGTACGTATTATTGCGGCTATAGAATATTCAATTTAATATTTTTAATTCTTGATCTCATCCTTATTTATGCATTTGCCGACAACCCGATCAGTACCGAAGACAAAATCCTCATGCGCACTGAAACAGCTGCTGTGGTAAAAATGTTCATACAATCAGCCATATGGATACCTTATGTTTGGTTTTCTGATAGAAGCCGCCACACCTTTGTGGAAGGAGATATGCCTGAAGTTAACCAAGCCGCGGAAGAGACTCCATTGTAATTTAGATTTTTTAACAAAGTAATTTGGAGTCATTTATTTTTCCTTCTTACATTAGCATCACTTTGTTGTTCACAAAAAACATATCGATTATAAAAAAGGGCAGAAACAACGTTAGTATTTCCAATTGTATCAGGAATACTTTATTCTCCATTACCGCCTACCCCAACTAGCCGCCATTACTTATTAAACAAAGAGTAACGCATTTTTTTTCAAAGGATGCTCGTAATCCTTTATACATTATTTAAACAAGTAAAATACTTACAATATGAAACGTACAACTATAAAATACATTTCAATAATATTAATACTAATATGTGTTACGATATTTCCATCTTTCAGGATGATCACCCAGTTCAGGGAATCGGATGCGACCATAAAGAAAAGACTAAGTCAAAAAGGATTAAATTATCAATTGGGATATTACAATGCAATTGGCCGAAGCATCAGGTATCTGATTATAGACAATGGAGCGGAAAACAATTTAATATTTATTCATGGTGCTCCGGGGAGCATATCCAGGTATAATCATTTTTACGAAGACACCCTATTAAGGAAGTATTATAACTTTTATGCCATTGACAGACCCGGATATGGCTATTCAGGTTTTGGTGAAGCGGAAGTAAGCATTAAAAAAAACACTGAAGCAATTCTTCCTTTGTTTAATTTGATTAAAAATAATTGTGGAAAAAATGTTGTGGTCGGGCAATCATACGGCGGGCTAATTGCATCAGAACTAGCCATACTGCATCCTGAATTGGTCGATCAACTAATATTGATGTGCCCTGCTATTCAACCAGGTGAAGAAAAAACTTATCCGATATCTCACCTCATGGTAAACAAAAATTATAAATTCTTATTTCCAACCATGTATATCACAGCATCAAAAGAAAAGCTGGCACATAAGGAGGAACTTGAAAAAATTGAGGGGTGCTGGAGTCAGATCAAATGTCCAGTAACTATGATCCAGGGATTGAATGACAAACTTGTTTACCCAAGTAATATTAATTTCATTTCAACTCATGTTAATGATACTTTGTTAAGTGTGATCCCATTACAAAACGAAACACATTTTATCACCAAAAAAGCTTATCCCCAAATTGTAAGATCATTGCATAATGCTGTAGAGTAAATCATAGAAATTAGTTCGGAAAACTGGGATTTTCAACGGAAACCCCAAAATTGATAGATTTTTGTGAAATCAAAAAAATACGCTATTTTTGCAATCCTTTAGAATATTAAAGGATTGTTCTTTAAGTATTTAAAAGTAAACGGTCGGGTAGTTCAGTTGGTTAGAATACGTGCCTGTCACGCACGGGGTCGCGGGTTCGAGTCCCGTCCCGACCGCTTTTAAACAATCAACCCCTTGATTTTCAAGGGGTTTTGTTTTTATACGTACACTATTACGTACAGGTTTCTAAGAGCAAACTCTCTCGTTATAATTTTTTTACTGAAAATTGCGCTTGACCTTAATTCGTATCATGGAAACTAACTGAGAAAAGAAGAAATGAAAATGTTTCTTATTCCCTACCATCAATAATTAATTTGGAAACTCATTGTAAAGCCATATTCCACTGATACTTAAACTATTACTACAACTGATACTTATACAACTCTGAAATTACTTCATAAAACTCTTTTTCTGTTTGCAGATAATTATTGAAAGCATTATTATAGTAACTCATTTCCATAAAATATTCAATAGAGGAGATTTGTCCTAACATAAGTGCTTTGTTTAAAAGAGCTGTGTTATTAAGCGATGCGAAAACAGTTTGGTATTCTGCCAAAGCAATTTTAAGGTTAGCGTATTTTTCATAAATATGCTTGATGTGAAAGTAATGCTCATTGACATGGGCTTCCAACTCAAAATCGGTTAAAAGCAGTTGTGATTTTTTCTGTTTTACAGTGTTTTTGTTTTCCCATAAGGGTATAGTGATACCCGTGTGGATGCCTCTATAAGTTTGACCAAGTATGCCTTGATAGTGATAGCCTACTTCTGCTTTGGGTAGCCACATTGCTTTACTCACTTCTATCTGTTTTTGTGCAATTACCTTTTCCTGTTGTAGGATTTTTAATAAAGGGTCTGCGCCCTCATAGTCCTTCTCTAATTGCTCGAATGTCGGAATGATTGGAAGGCTGGGATAAATAGTATCTGAAAATGAAATTGCAATTCCCCCGTTCAACTCCGTTAGCTTTTGATTAAGCTGATTGGTAGCGGAAATATTTTCCTGAAATTCCTTTTTGATTTCTATCAGTTGCAGTTGTGCTTTGTTTACGTCCATAATATTTCCTTCGCCCTTATCCATCCGCACTTGAAAATTTGATAATAGTTTTTCAGCATCTTTTTTTCGCTGTCCGAATATTGTTTGCAACTTATTATGATACACTAAAGCAATGCAAACTTTTTTCGCTTCTAATAGAATATCCTGGCGTTTGACGGTAAATTGATATTCGGATTGGATAATTTGCTGATTTGCCAGTTGATTCTTTTTAATATAGGCGGTGGGAAAATCAAAGGATTGCGATATAGTAAAATCCTGTTGATTTCCTGCATTAGCAGGACTTCCCGAAAGAAAATCGTATTCAGCGGTTGGATTGTATGGCGTAAGACCTGTTTTATATTGGAGGTTTACTGCCTGATAATATTGCTGGCTTGCAATAAGTGTTTTATTATTCTTTGATATTGTGGAAAGAATAGTGTCCATATTGGATTGTGCATCTGCATTTACACAAAATGAAATCAACACTAATTTTATGATTACTTTTTTGTTTCTCATTTCATTTCTTTTTAAAGGTTGACAAGTAGTATACTATCGGCACAATAAAAATATTGAGCAGTGTGGATGTGAGCAATCCTCCCAAAATAACTTTTGCCATAGGGCTTTGGATTTCGTTGCCGGGTAAATCGCCTGCAATGGCAAGCGGAACAAGTGCAAGTCCTGCGGTGAGAGCTGTCATTAAGATTGGGCTTAAACGATCTTTTGAGCCTGTGATGATTGTGTCATGTAAACTCAATCCTTCCTCTTGTAACGTTTTATAGTGCGATACGAGTAGAATTCCATTTCTGGTGGCAATTCCAAACAAGGTAATGAAACCGATGATGGAAGGAATGCTCATTATTCCACTGGTAAACCAAATGCTAAATACTCCGCCAATCAATGCAAGCGGTAGGTTCAATAAAATGATGCTTGCAATTTTTACATTCTTAAATTCCTGATAGAGCAAAAGAAAAATGATGAGTAATGAAAGAAATGAAGTAATGAGTAATGTTTTTGACGCTTCGGCTTCTGCCTGAAACTGTCCTCCATATTCAATATGATACCCTTCCGGGAGTTTTACTTTTTCAGAGATGATTTTTTGAATTTCCTCCACTGCACTTTTTTGGTCACGCCCGGCAACATTAGCTGAAACAACGGTTTTGCGCTGTACGTTTTCCCGGTTGATGGTGTTGGGCCCGCTTGTGCTAACGATGTCAGTAATGTAATGAAGCGGAATTCTCCGATGATGTGATTGATTTGTCAGACCGGTGTTTTCATTATCTGTGCTCAATATTTCATCATTGGCACTAACCCCAACATCAATTAATGTGTTCCGGATATTTTCAATTGAACCTCTGTTGGCATCATCGAAGCGAAGTATTAAATCAAAGGTTTTATTATTTTCATATATCTCCGAAACCTTTTCACCCGCGAAAGCTACATCGACAAAGTCATTGAATTCTCCGATAGTAATTCCGTAGTGATTTAGCATATCGCGCTTTGCTTTTATCTGCACCTGCGGAATTTCAATCTGTTGCTCCACACTTAAATCAACCAAACCTTCAATGTCCTGAATTTCATTTTTGATTTGGTTGGAAAGCGTAAAAAGTTTACTCAAATCATTACCAAATATTTTGATGGCAATGTTTGCGCGAGTTCCTGAAAGCATGTGGTCAATACGATGCCCGATGGGTTGCCCGATAGTGATACTTACACCAGAAATACCTGCAAGTTTTTCCCGAACATCCTGCATGAATTCTTCCCGATTTCGGTCTGTTAATTCAAATGGTGCTTCTACCTCGGAAGAGTTTACGCCTTGCGCATGTTCATCTAATTCGGCTCTTCCTGTTCTCCGTGTGGTGATTTTTATTTCGGGAACAGTGAGCAATGCTTTTTCCACCTGTGTGCCCAGCTTGTTGCTTTCTTCCAATGAAATACCTGGCAAACTAACTACACTAATTACTAAAGAACCTTCATTAAACTCAGGTAGAAAACTTCTTCCCAACTGTGTCATTAGAAAAAATGCGGCTATCAATAGCACAGCAGAAATGCCGATTACGGTTTTTTTCCATTGCATTACTTTTTCCAAAAGGGTGGTATAGATGTTTTGCAGTCGTTGCACTACCCAACTTTCACCGTGTTGTTTCTGTAGCATTTTTTCGTTGGTTAAAAGATAACTTCCCAATACAGGTGTGAGCGTAATGGAAACAATCAACGATGCAAAAAGAGAAACAATAAATGCAATGCCAAGCGGTGCAAGCAATTTGCCTTCCATACCCGATAAAAAGAAAAGCGGAATGAATGCTACAATGATAATGAAGGTGGCGTTGATGATGCTGGTTCGGATTTCTACCGAAGCATCAAAAATTACTTTTAGTTTGTCTATACGCTCAGCTTCCGGTTTGACGGCATTTTGTTTTAATCGTTTGAAAACATTTTCCACATCAATGATTGCATCGTCAACTAACGCACCTATGGCTATTGCCATTCCGCCCAAACTCATGGTGTTGATGGTATAGCCCAACCAATGCAAGGTGAGAATTGCTGTTATCAATGAAATAGGGATTGCCAATAATGAAATAACGGTTGCCCTCCAATTCATTAGAAACAAAAAGAGGATGATGACAACAAAAATGCTTCCTTCTAGTAATGTTTTTTTAATGTTGCTGATGGATGCGTTGATGAAATCTGCCTGGCGGAAAATATGTGTGTTAATATGAATGTCAGGCGGGAGATTGCTTTGCATATCTGCAACAGCATCGTCAATTTTTTGTGTGAGTTCGAGTGTATTGGTGGCAGGTTGTTTGGCAACGGATAAAACAACTGCCGGTTTTGTATTGGAAGAAGCATCGCCAATTTTCTGAGCAACACCGATTTTTATTTCGGCCACGTCTTCAATACGTATGACCTTTCCGTTTGAAGATTTGACTACGGATTTACCCAACTCATTTACATCATTGGTTCTGCCGATACCTTTCACGATGTACTCGTTGCCATATTCATTCATAAAACCACCCGATGAATTTCCGTTGGCTTGTTCAGCTGCAACCAGTAACTCATTTAACGATACATTGTAGTAATTCATTTTTTGGGGTGAGGCCAAAATCTGATATTGCTTGTATTCGCCACCCATTACAATTACCTGTGCTACACCGCCTGTTGCCAATAATCTTGGACGAATTGTCCAGTCGGCAATAGTGCGTAAGTTCATCATGGAAGTGGTATCAGAAGTGAGTGAAAGAAACATTACTTCGCCCATGATAGAACTTTGCGGAGCCATTACAGGATTGCCAACGCCAACAGGAAGTTTTTCAGCAATAGCAATAATTTTTTCGTTCACGATCTGCCTTGCTTTGAAAATATCGGTATTCCATTCAAACTCCACCCAAACAATTGAAATTCCTGCTGATGATGAACTGCGAACCCTACGGACATTGGTTGCACCGTTCACCGATGTTTCAATGGGGAAGGTTACGAGTTTCTCCACTTCTTCAGGAGCCATTCCGTGCGCTTCGGTAAGCACTACAACGGTTGGCGCAGTGAGGTCGGGAAATACATCTACTTCCATTCGTGTTGCTACATACGAGCCAAACACGATGAGTAACACCGATGCAACTACTATCAGTAGGCGATTGCTGAGAGAGAAATTTATTATTTTGTTTAACATGATAATTTCTTTTTAATGTTCGTGACCATGAGAAGGGAGTGTTCCCGATGCGGTTGATAATTTAATTTGATACGCTCCTTTGGTTACTACCCTTTCGCCTCCTGCAACTCCTGTAAGAACTTGTACATTTATACCATCGCTTGCACCGAGTTTTACTTCCCGCTTTTGAAAGCTCTCACCTTCTGTTTGTATATAGACAAAAAAGTTTCCCTGTTCTTCAATCAACGATGAAACAGGAATAACAAGTGCATCAGGAATGGGAGACGATTTTAGATATACTTCTGCCACAGAACCCGGAATTAAACGGCCTGTGTTGTCAATTTCAAATGTGATTGGAATGAAGGGAGAATTTACAGAGGTGCTTTTTCCGTAAGAAATTACTTTGCCATTTAATTCCTGAGAGTTATATATATATTCACTATCGGTTGTTTTGAAATTAGCTGAAGTTATAGTTGAAAGTCTATGAAAATATTTTTGGGAAACATTGGCTTGCAAAATGAGTTTTTTGTTTTTTGAAATGGTTGCAAGCGGTGTCCCCGCTTCAACAAACTGACCTTCAATTACAAGTATATTTTTTACAAAACCATCCATTTTAGCCGAAACTACTTGCCCGTTTTCAGAATAATTTTTTGCAAGGGTATTGAAAGTAGTTTGTGCATTTTCAAAATCCGTTTTGGCTTGCAAGAAATCTTTTTCTGAAACGATTTTATCTTTCACCAATTCCATTGCCCGATCATAGTCAGTTTTGGCTTTTTCATAGTTGGTTTTTGCCTCTTTGTAGCTTGCATCAATATTTCCTTCAGCTAAATCGCCACCTGTGATAGTAAATAGATTTGTTCCTGTGCTTACCTCCGAGCCAATGATGGTTTTGTTTCCCGAAAAGAGAACGATGCCACTTGCTTTTGCTGTAACAATAATTTCATCTCCCGGAGCAGAAAGAATTTGTCCGCTTGTTTTGATAATGTCGCTGAACGCTTGCTTTTTCACCCGAATATTCGCAAACTCAACTTTCCATGCTTGTTCTTTTAGATAGGTAATGTCGTCACTACTTGTTTCTTCGGGTTGATTTTCAATGGCAGTTTTTTCATCCGCATAAACCGTGATGTTATCAATTACAAGTTTGTCGGAATAATCAGTGGTTTTTATTTCAAAAACCAACTGGTAGCTGTTTCCCGCAGTTTTTGGAGTTAATTCGGGGCGAAAAATTCCCGGTGATGTGGGAGTATCAGCAGTATGGCGAATGCCTTTTCCATCTTTAATTAAACTGACGGTAACGCTTCCTTTAGTTAAAGGCGTGAACAACTCTCCAAGCTGTGTAAGGTGCGCTGCAAAACGGGAAGTGTTTCCAGCCACCAATGGCTTGAACTCAACAAAGAGTTCTGTCTTGTCGGTGTATAGCGTATAAGCTGATGGTTCAAGCTTGTGTTCCTGTTCTTCCTGTTCTTGTTTGCTGGCGCATCCTGCAAAGAGAAGTGCCGATGCCGCCAATGATGCAAGTAGTTTATTCATTATTTTGAGTTTTTGAAATTTCTTGTTAGTGTTTATGCCCGTCATTATGGTCATGTATTTTTGCTGTATCCGTTCCAACAGAGAATTCTTCCTGTTCGTTATGCTTTACAGTATCGCTGTGCTGATTTGCTTCGCCTTTGTTATGTTCATGAGTGCCATCATTATGGTCGTGTTCTTTTGTTTGATTACCCGAACATCCTGCAAAC
>Ga0163149_10004213_pt1 | contig 15931 bp, 13 predicted proteins | sample OliLakLV19MP5G1_FD_148604 | JGI IMG/M metagenome (GOLD analysis project Ga0163149, IMG submission 148604) | Freshwater microbial mat bacterial communities from Lake Vanda, McMurdo Dry Valleys, Antarctica - Oligotrophic Lake LV.19.MP5.G1 | ecosystem: Environmental > Aquatic > Freshwater > Lake >...
CTTGTTGGCGGGTTATAAGTTCCGAGATTTATAAGGGACTATATGACACATTTGACACACAATTAATTATTTCTCATGACTGACAACAACAAAGACGCAGATATCGACCGCTCATTAATATACGAGGATGGAAAGCACTGCAAACTCTTTCTTGAATTACTCAAAGCAAAACTACTTCAATTAGAAATAAAACTAGACATAGACATGCTACAAGCAAAAAAGATTCAATTAGACGAAAGCCGGGAGTTCGTTCTTCTTCTAGAGGAACTCCTCCCAGAAGCCCTCCAAGAGGAACTCCTCCCAGAAGCCCTCCTCCCAGAACGTAAACCCGAACCACCCAAACCAAAGAGGGCGAATGATAGCCCTCTCACCAAACAGGAATATTCAGACACGGCAGGATTGATAAGGTTCCTGGAATCAAAGGAGAGCTTTAAACTCCTTCGTCGAATAGAACACCTTCTGGGAACCCAAATCTACACAGCACACTTCGATAGAGATGACACACCACGAGTACAGTTTATTGCTTTGGGGTATTTCGGGTTTAATAGGATTTCAGATGACGAATACGCCGAGATAGTTAGAAAAAGTTCTTGCGTGTGGAAGGTAGTGTGGGTACCAGAAGTGGAGAAGCCCACCCCAGTTTCAAATGCTCAAACCCTATTAAAATATACGGAAATAATGCGCGGGTTCAGGAAAAGAAGTATGCTCAGAGAAGATGATAGAAGACTCAAAGAGATGGATAAGAAAAAACAAAAGATTGAAGAACCACAATAAATAAATCCGTTCAATCGGTTTGATATAAAACAGAAAATTCTATTCTATTTGTTTGGGGAATGAAATGGAAAAGTCTGCAAGTTCAATCAATTTGCAAAATTCTTCGATTTCATGGCCTTTTCTTTTTATTTTTTATTTTCCTCTCTCAAATGAACGTCGATATGTCCTGTGATATTTTACCTCTCCGAATTCAATGGAGAGGAATGAAAGACTTTGAATACAAGATAGGACAGTCCCAAGAGACCTTCGACGAGTTGTATAATCAGGGGTATCGAATAGTCAATGTCTATGAGGCTAAGAATGACGAAGACGGAGAAGTCTTTGGAAAATATTATGGTTGCGTTCAATGGAAAGTTCCTTTTCCAACAAAGTATCAGGTAAAGAAGGACCGCGCCTTTCACTGCAAAAATTACCGTTTTGACACTCAGAACGGATGGAATAAGGTATTCGAAAATACAAAGAAGTTCAATCGATTGCAGGATTTGTATGATGCACCAACTCCATAATAAAAGAAATGTTTTACCGATAAGTGTGGACAAAAGACTTGGGTTAATTGTTGTGCTTAAAGCCGGCTGACAGTATATTTCTTGTAGACAGGAAAATTGCACTGGGAAAAAAAGAAGTATAAGGGGAGTATAAATTGTTTTTTGAAACGGGAAGAATGGCATACGTTGGACAAGGAAACAAAAGATCAAGACCTGCCTCAGCAAGAACCCTTGGCTCATCTCTCAATTCAAATGGAACCGACCCTACAGTTATGGATGCTCAGAAGCATGATAATCATAGTGATATTGGTATTACTGCAACTGGTGCTCGAGCTATGTTCCTCGACGGACAGCAATCTGGAGCCTGTTTTAGTTGGGAAAGTTTTAATAAGTTTCCTTCAGACCCTATACCTGATGCTGCACTCACAACAAGAACCCAGTTCGATTGCAGGCTGCCAGGAGCACCAGTAGACACTCTCAAATCCATTGAATTTCAAATTACTATTCAAAACCCGACTGGACTTGTAATGCACTTTTGCGACCCAAGTGTTTGGTTCTCACAGAAGGAAGAACTCTTAGATGGTTCAACATCATCTAATGTCAGTTATGAAATCCAAAACTACCTCACAAAAATGTGCCGAATTTCAGACGAAGACCGAGCAATCTATGGAAAGGGCTTAAATTTCAACTACGAAACTAACCGAACCATTGTTGGAAGCAACTACCGACTTAACAACTATGACTTACCCCCAACTGGAATCTTTAATCTCGGAGCGGGAGCAATTAAGACATATTATGTGAATTTTGACGATTACATCGCAAAAGCTCATATTTTTATGCCTTCGTTGACTGTTGAGCCAAGGTATCGATTCTACACCGGGAATAATATCCAAACTACTACTTCTCCTGGACTTGCGGGAAATCCCACTCTCTTATCTGTCAATACAATGCAAAGAGGAGTAAAATACAGAGATACTCTCCGTACTCAATTAAAAAGCATGTACTCCAACAGAGACTCAGTCTGCAGAGCTGTGGTCTGGGAAAGACAGACTATTGCAGCCAACATCACCTCTCTTCAAGAATCTCAAGATAAACAGTTAACTGCTCTTGTTGGAAAATATTCTCATCTTATGTTCGTTGTCACTCAAGCAGGACCAGTTCAGAATCAAATCTACTCAGACTATCTCGCTGCTGACGCTGTTAACGGCACTTACTGGAAAAAACTCCAAGATATTACTCTATTGGATAGCAATCAAAATCCTTGGAATTATGTTAAAACGGAATCTGCTTACTACAAAAACGTTGTTTGGGGCTCACATTGGAGAAGCGCACTTCCCTTTGAAAAGGAAATCATTTGTATCCCATTTTCAACTGCCGCTCAAAATACCCAAGACTTTGGACAAGACCTCGGAAGTGCCGTTCTTGACGGAAATTGGACTTTGAGATTTACTCCCGTCACAGACACAGACAATGTCATTACCGCTAACATGGGGGTAACCGTTATCGCTTTAGGAGCTAGATTCTGTGAGATAACACAAACCAGAGCCGGAGCTTTGACTTTTAGAAAACTAAACTAAAATTTCCCCTTTAAAATTTGTTTTTGCAGAGAAAGAAGTATGTTAAATAAACTTGACAAAACCTTAAAGAAAGACTTCAAGAAAGCAAAGAACATTGTTAGTCCAGTAATTAGTAAGACAGAAGACGACTTAAAGAAAGTAAAGAATCAAATTCAACCAACCTTGAGTAAAGCAGGAGACGACATAAAAAGTGTCGCAAAGACTACGGGAAGGCATATTACTGATGTTGCAGGAGATGCAGCCCGAGTTGCAGAGGATAGCATTGATATTTCTCCGCTAGGACTCGGTTACCACTTTCTAACCGGTAAACCCAATCAAGGAATCGCAGACGTAAAAACGGTCACCGACAAAGTGGTTTCTAAAGCTGCACAATTGCCCGGAGTTCAATCTATTGGAGGCGTTTTTTCAGACGTAGAAACTGCTGGAAAGGTTATACTCGGCCTTGGTTTACTTGGAGCCGGTTATTTGATGTACGAGGCTTATCAGCATAGAGATACCCTTCAGTATCATGCAAGGTCAGCAAGCCAATATGCATATTCGGGGGCCAAAACCGCTGGTTACTATGGAGCAAGGATAGGATTGGCAGTTGCTACGGATGGGGTCAGCGAAGTAGCTAGAGTTGGAGCTTCAGCTGCAGTTCCAGAATCTGTTCCCGACTTGGGTCATGATTACCCAGACTTTGATGAATATATGCATCCCGAGTTCCTCCCAAGCACCTCAGTCCCTGAGAGGTTAATGGATTCTGATTGGGTTCCTAGTAGCTCAACCCCAGAGAGCTTTAATATGGATTACGAATAAATTTATACCCTATATGCCTCTCAATTAAATTTTTTTCTAAAGGAGGAAGACGACTAAAAAATGAGTTACCATTTGGTTGACGCGGCAAGTAATGCCATTACCATTGCAGCAGCGGACGTTGCGTTGTTTGGAGCTGACTTAAGAAGAGCAGCGATGGACGGGGTCCAATTAGCGGGTTCAGGATTCGCAGCCACTTTTTTGGAAGGAACAGTATTATCAATATTGCCGGCTAATGTCGGTCATTTCTCAAATGTTATTACTACTGGGGCAGTATATGCTATCGCCGATAATTACTTAGCCAATTGCCCCTTTGACAATTGGTTTGGAAAATTCTTCTATGCAGCAGGAAGTTCAGGGATTGGAACTACTTTTGTAGCACCTACTATTGCACCAATGTTATAAATAAATCACTATCTATTTTATTCAAGCTTTGTTCTCCCATCTGTGATAAAGGTCTAATGACATAGACATACTCCATTCAGTTAAATTTTGGTCTGTGAGTAATAAACCACGAGAGTCTCTTATCCAGATTCTGACTTGTTGAAAATTAAAGTAATTAGGCACAATGACGATATTATTCTCATAGTCTCGGTTAACGTTGTAAGTATTCGGAGACTGAACTTGTTGACCGTTAAGAACACCCGCTTGAACATCAACATAGAATTGAGCCCCTTGTCGGTAGGAAGTAAGGACCTTTGAAGGAAGACCCTCAATGTATATTAATATTTCACTAATGGGAAGATTAGTGGTGGCTGGGTCCGGAAAAACCGCTTGAAAGGAAAAAGGGGGCGTTGCAGGGATAGCATAAACAGTATCTACGTCTACCGGTAAACCAAGCATCCTAAATACATGAGCAACCACTGGGTCTGCAGGAACAACAAATGTTAAAGTAGCAGGACTGTGAACAGTACAGTTATAGTTCAAAAGGACTCTATTTGGAATAGCAGCAAAGGTGAGAGTTATAGGTGAAATATTCGCACCCGGGGGTACATTAGGAAAGCCAGCGAAAGCATCAATAAGAGCTTGATTAATATAAGTGAGAAGAGCATTCGTGGTATAGAAACCGTTGGGGATAACAATAGGTATGAGATAATCGTTTACTCCGGTAACCAAATGCACTGTAAACGTGTTTCCATAGTTTGTCGTTACGTTATTGAAGTTAAAGGGAAAACGGACACTTTGAAGCCTTAATGACTTAACGTTAGTGATAACTGGGTTTAATTGTATAGTAAAGTCGTCCTTAGAACCTGAAATCCTATCAACACTGTTAATGACTATCGTAGCTACGTCAGTTTTCGACATAATTATTTTTGTATTTGTCGGAGATACAAATGTATTAAAGTTGTATTTTTCGGATACACAAAAAGGGTACTCAAAGCTTCCTACAACTGATATTTTTTTTTTAATTATGGGGGACGTTTTTTGGATAAATCGGGGATGTCCAATCTCACTTTTATTTTGTTTAATATAATATAATACTTATAAATAGCCCGTTGGACATGTCCTCAATTATCATTTTTTTTACATCCTACACATTAAACCATGGCTAACTTATACAGAAACGCCCATTCTCTGGACTTAGAAGTAGGAAGCAAAGTCACCTTAGCCTATATAGACGAAGGCCACTTAAGCATCCACAGAAAATTGCGGTGTTATATTTTACTTGAACCGGACTTCACTATTGAAAAACAAGAGTATGACTGTGGGGACGCTCTACTTACTATAAAGCGTTCGGATGGCAGTAAAGGCTTTTCCTTTGGGACCTCTCTCACTGACTTGGTTGCCCGAGAAGGATTTCCAGGGTATGGCTTGGGTACTCATTCTTCTCCTGACGACTTTACTCCTGCCAAAACAGACAAACAAGTATTCGACAGTGGTTTTTTTACCGAAAGGAGAGTTGAAGAAGCCAAAAAAGCTTATCTGGACGCTATAACCAAAGAAAGAGAAAAATTTGTGGAATTGTGTGAAACGAACCGAATATTGGAAGAAAAACTCGGGGAGTCATCCAAGAAGCTCGCCATAATCAATAAACAAATCAATGAACCCGATACAAAGCCCCTTTCGCCTGAAGAGCGAGCCTCGGAAAGGTTCTTTTCTGATGACCGGATTGGAAAGGCCATCGTCAAATACCTTCAGACGATTGAAAACATCGAAACGGCCAAAGCAAAATGGAAAAGAAGAGAGGACAAGATTATCAATCAGGCAACGAAATTAAATCAGTTATTCTCACAAAAAGCCAATATACAACTTATGAACAAAACTCTGATTATTTCTATCGCTAGCCTCCAGAACGACAAAAGAAATTTGGAGGAAGCAATTCTCAAGCTACAGGATACCTGTAGGGGAATGGATCTCGAATTGCAGCTCGCGGATACCCAAGTACAGCAGATGAGAGAAGAAATCCGGAGGGCCGGTGAAGTACTCCCTCTTATCAATCAAGTATCGGCTTTGTATCAGAAAAATTTTCCAAAATAAATGTTTTTTTGCGAAGTCCAAAACTTTTTTTAAGTTTCCTAATATGGAAAGAGGGTACTAATAAAAATGCGAAAAAACGATGGTTTATAGAGGTTCAAAATGGGAGCTATGAATAAAATCGAGGAATTTGAAACTCTATTGCAACAAACACTGCAACTTGAGATAAACAGGACTCCTCTATAAAGCCACTTTTAAACATGTCAAAAAACACAAAGTCGTCAAACAATACTCAGGTATAGTGACACTACTTTAGCTTTTTATGACCGATTTTATAGTTAAAAGTCCCTACACACCTCATGGTTGTTGTAAGAGGAGGCAAACTCGTATACGGGTTATAATGCCTCCTGTGGGTTCATGACGAGATTATGGTAAAGAACATAGCTTGTTGGCAAAGTTCTTTAGATGTAATCCTATTGATACTCACGGACCCGTAATTTTATCTGTAACTCGGCCTTTAATTCATTAAAGACCCTTTTACTAATATTAACTCTCTTAGGAAACCCCTGTGACCCCTGCTGCCTGGTTTATGACTGCATCGCAGTTAAAAGAAGCCAACGAAACAAAATCATTCATAGAAGACAACTATGATATGTTTGAAGATGAATTTGACCCCGAAAGCGTCGATGCCATCTACACGTTAGACGTGGAGGACGAAAAAGCTTATGACAAAGAGAACGTATCCCCGGTTCCTCCCCCGTCCCCAGAGATGATCTTATCGGACGACGACGAGATGATGGTAGATGCAAGGGGTGCCGCTCCAGATGTGAACTGGTTGGTATTTCAAGGCAAAACAATTTCCCAGCTGGTTGAGCAAGTGCCTTCTCTCTCGGAGCTCGCAAAGTACCAGATGGAGCAACCCCTCCTTGAGCCTATCCATTTAACTGGGATTACCGATAACGAAGAGTACTCGAAGCTGAAGAAGTCTGCCAAAAAGGCTATGGCGAGGTTATCCAAAGGCAGAGCTCATAAAACCCTTTTCAATGAAGCTAAACCCGAGGGAGTCATTGAAGATAAAGCCCAGAGGAAACTTTCCTTTGTTGTAATCCCTGCGCCCTCTGATAAAGGATGGGATGACTACCTTGATGATGCTGCCATGAAAAAGACGCAGTCGATGAAAAACATGGGGAGGCGATCCGGACCCCCTCCAATGAACCCAATTAACCCAATTCCAATAGTCCCAATCATAGAAGTCGATAGTGATGTAGAAGAGATCCCACCCCCAGTGGCCACCAAGGTTAAGAAATCCCCAGTGAAGATTAAGGCTCCTGCTCGGAAGAAGGTCAAATTTGACATTGATGAAGTCGTTGCCTTTCTGCCATCCCCAGCGCCGTTTGTACCCCCTCCACCCACCGCCGCCGAAAAAGTCCGCTATGCTCAACAGAGATGGGAATCCAACCCAATGGATATTCGTAACTCTGAGATGGTCTCTCATACGGATCCCCTCCGAACTTACTATTCTCATCCAACCCTAAGACGAATCTTTTCTTCGTCTGCCTTTAACCCAAAGAGAGACCAATTCGTCGGAGAACTGGAAGAGACCACCCCATCGAACATCGTTGATTGCGTCCATGCTCTGTTTACTGCTCCCAAAAAGAAGGCTCTTGCTGCTATCCTTGCCTACCTGTATACCTCTGTCACCCGAGCCGTTCTGAGAGATTGCACTGTTCGCTCCACTCTAGCTTCTTATAGTGGAAAAAGCTGGAATAGAGCTCACAATTTTATAGTGCCTTCGGACGAATGCCGTCTTATCATCACGGAACTCGGAGATCCCCTAATGATCACTGCTGAGTCCATCGAAGAGTTAATCGAAGAGCCTCATTTCGATGAGAAGAAGGGTCTCATCGGTGGATTTGCTAGTGCCTGGAAAAACATGATGTGTTGTCTTGTTGCCGAGAATGCTAAACCCCGAGGGAAGGATTCAATCCTCAGGGCTGTGAACCCCGATGCTTCGAGGATCAATATAACGGATTCCCCTTATGTCGGAGGATCAACCTATCGGATTAACCATGTCCCTCCCGAGTACCCTCTGAGTTTTGAGAATGTTCTTCTTAACGACGTGGACCAGTTTATTAGACCCGACGAAGTGAAGTACTTCTCTAAAACACAGCAAGAGATAAAGCACATCCGTAATTATGTCCCCCGGGGAAAGAGGGCTTATGACGGAGAAGAATACGTAAACCCCCTTCCCTCAGGACATCTCCAACAAGAGGCCTATCGTGATGAGATGTGGGCCTCGGAACTAAATTTGACCCCCCAACAAAGGGCCTACTATGAGGAGATGTGGGATCACCGAGACAATGCCAAACGAGAAGACGAGTCCAAGGGGTGCTATGAAAGCCGGAAGAGGAGGGTGATGCTCAATAGACACTCTACAGTAACGGATCTAAAATTATCCGCGATTCAGGTGTGGGAACAGGGTTGCTTTCAAATACGGAAGACCACGTATATCTTTGAGGTGAGCGGGTCATTGACTTACTCAATTGAAGGACGGCAGTTTGGAGACAGCCGAAAGCAGTTTTTTAGGCGCTATCCACTGGGAAACCGTGATTCTGATAACGAACAAGTTTGGATCTATATTCAAGTCGGAATGGTGGATGACTTTGCTAAAGAGAATCGCCGGATCCCCAATATAATGAAAGACTTAGTGAACAAGCCAAATGGACCTGCAATCCGATATCACGGACGCCCCTTTAAAGGACTGCTGGATGCCCCCGTTCGCCCCGCTCATGACCCCGAGCCCCTTGTAATCCACCTTCACCAGATGCAGAGACAATATGGTCTTGACTTTTGTCCTGATTTATAAATCTTTATTGTTGTTTTGAATAATCAAATTAAATAAATCGTTTTCATTTACAACTTGTATATAATTAAATGGGATATTTGTTTCGTATCCCTTTTGAAGGTCGTGATAAAAGTTAGTCAGTTCAAGAGGGTTTATGTGATTGAAAATGAGTAAGGTTGTATCGTTTGTAAAGATATGGTTTTGAAGTTTTGCCTTGTATTCGTTATACTCCAGCTCTAATGGAATTGATCTTGTCTGTTGCCAAACGTCCATTAAGTAGTTAATTTTAAATTGCATTTGGCAGATGACTGTATCGGCTATAGTTCTAAGTCGGCCTTGGGTGATATTACTGTAATGAAGGTGAGGTCCGACTAATGCATTAATTTTTGGTGACAAGTCTTCTCCTATTACTATGACGTTTGCGTAAGAGGTTAATCGAATCCCTTCGTCGAGACAGTATAAGGCTCCAATTCTCTTTAAGAGGTCAATTTCAGTCATTATAGTGGCTTCAATCAATGTAATCTTTTTTAGCTGACTGTCCCGAAATCTGCTTGCAATTTGTCGGTGGAGTACTTCACATGAGTCTATTGGGATTTGTCGATAGATAGCGAGGCTATCAACAGGAAGTGATTGTCTTTGAAGTACTCTGTTGTTGGCACTGACTTGCATATTTATTTTAAAACTATAGAAATGAAATAAGGGTTTTATAAGAGACCTAAAATAATTCCAATAAAATTTTCATTTTCTTTTTTTCAACATGTCAAACAACGCAGACGAATACAACTCTCACAGTGCTAAAACCTATCAATTCGACGAACAACTCTATGAGACTCAACCGTTCTCTCAAGATAGGAATTTTTACTCGGATGTCCCAAAGGCAACCTTTAGGAGTGGCTCTTGTGAAAAGTTAGGAAGTTCTTATCCGTTAACACCAAATCTTCCTGTTAGACAGAAACAAAGAAAGATCAAAAAGGAACACTACACAATATCAAAGAAACGGTGGAATCGCTTAGTGAATGAAGTCGATACCTTATCATACGGGCTTTCAAAAATCGTTAACCTCTTGAACCACGATATCGACAGTGATATCGAAGTCAGTGATAGCGAAGTAGAAGAAGAAGGAGAGCTATATGATGAAAGACGGACCCCAACAACTCCAACGCTTTTTTCAAAGTTTAATTTAGTAGATATCGGAGAATCATCCGATGAAGATATCGAATAATAAAAATTATATTGACTGAATTTGATTGAGTATCTTTTTTTTTAGATTATGGTAAGTCGTTGGACATTATATAAACAAAATTTAAAATGTCCAACGAGTCAAAAAATGCAAAACGTGGACATTAACGTTAGATATCTTCCTAATGATATCATTCAAAGAGGTATGGTTAACATTGTATGTTCACCTGTTGGAACTGGTAAGACTACTATGTATGTAAACCACCTTTTGCAGAACCCAGACTCAAGCGTTATGAGTTTCGTTTTCCGACGTTCACTTGGTCAATTTTTGGAAGCTCAACTACCCGATATGAAGTCCTACACTGACCAAGCAAGGTTTCCACCAGGAAAGAAGATAAACCCACTCGAAAACCCAAGGATAATCATCTCTCCAGAGTCTCTAAGCCGATATGGAATGGATAACTCTTCTGGAGCAGGATTTCCAGTGCCAAGGGAATTATTCATCGACGAAATCTGCTCACTATTCGAACACATTGTTAACAAATCAACAATTGATGGACACCGAAGATCTAGATTCATTCAAAAACTCAAGCTCCTTTTTAATAGCCCCATGACAACGGTGGTGTGTTGCGATGCCTATATTCAGGATTCAGACATGGATATCATCAAATTACTGTGTGAGGATCATTCAAGAATTAGATTTATCAAAAATCGTTTTACTCAAGCATCAAAAAAGATTATTTTATATAATGACCCAACAGTTTGGAAAACAGCATATTATTATCACGCAATGAACAAGGAAAAGAAGATCTTTTTATTCTCGAATTGCAAATCAACATTACGAGGTCTTGACCAAGGCTATCACAAGATGCAGTACCCGGGAGCAGACCCTTTATCATCATCTCAGAACCTTATCGACGATAGAAGAATTATTATATGTTCTGATTCATCAAATGAAGACAAAGAGCAGTATAGTAGCCAACCTGATGATACTTGGTCACTTAATAGGATACTTTCGATATCTCCGACTGTACAAGCTGGTGTTTCGTTCATGAAGGAACATTTTGACGTGGCGTTTGGATTTGCGATCCCTCGTTCTGGTTCAGTGCTTAGTTTCCTTCAACAGATGGGTAGAGTGCGAAACCTACGTGAAAACACGATTCATCTCTACTTACCAAAGGATTTTGATACTAGGAAAATTCCGACGAATTTTCTTGATGATGAAATTTCATCCGCTATTGTACGACAAAATTTCAGTCGTTACGCAAATTTCGTTGACCGGTGTATGAGGGACTTAGCCGATGCAAACCTGTTTATTGATAGTGATGGTTGGTTAGTGGAGAACTTTCAAATGCAGAATAGTATATTGAATGAAATCTTAATTAGATATATTGTCAATAGAGCAAAGCAAAAGTTATCCTTCCGAAGTGTATTTACTGAATACATTGCCAACGATTGGTATACAGTGGAGCCTAATGACCCATTTTTCGACTATGGGGTGGATTACACGGAGAACATCATGGTGACTAATAGAGTGGATGCAAAGGAGTTCGCAGAGAAGTTTTGGAAGTCAGAGACATGGGATGGTGAATGGGAACACTCATTAGCTATTAGAGACCATGGAAATGGCAACGAGGAATCAGTTGGTGGAAGAATTGGAAAATTTGCCGAATTTGCGGAGAAATGGAACATTTTCGGTGCTCTCGGACCTTTATCAAAATTGGAAAGGCCGGTTCTCAATAAGGATAGATTAGCGGAATTGGAACCTACTATTTTTGTCAGAGAAAGTCAATATAGATTCGAGGAATTATTTTTACATGATTGGACAAAGAGGATGAAATTAGACTTCTCGGAAAATCGGCCCTACCAACAAGATTACCGGAACAAGTGTGTTACATTCAACGCGATATCCTTATTGTTTCACGCTTATCGGTTGTTTCCTGCGATAAGCGATCAAATTATTATCCCTGGTCAATTGAACTTTCGCGATTCCAATTTCTGGCAGACGGTGGCCGATGTTCCAAAGGAGTTTATCGTAATGGAGAATTTCCTAAACACAAAGTCAGTATTCGAATCACTATGTAAAGCCTTGAATAGGGACTATGCAATCGTAGCTAATGAACTGAACTGGAGAGGACTTCATCAGGTAAAACCGGTTTGGTTAACCACAAGGGTCTTTTCTACAAAGGCAAAGTCGGAAATGATGGCTATGTTGGATGCAGCATTAAAGTATGTTGGACTTAAACGAGAATTCAGTAAACATCCGGATGTTCCTGCGTTCAAACCAAATCTATACACTTGCGGTGAGGATGAGACCAGAAAGAAGATGCGAATCAATTTGCAAACTTACAGGATACTTAACTGCAAGGAGAGAATCATGTTACTGATGTGCCGCCTTTTCAAGAGAGGAGTGCCTGGTGGAGTGGAACATCCTAATTACGTAGCCCCAGACCCGTTTAACCTACTAGTGTGGGATAGAGTACCTAGAAAGGTATTAGAGTCGCTAGCTCCTTTAGCAAGAAACGAAGTCCGAATATTACGACGTTCAACTATCCCGATAACCGAGGAAAGGCAACTGGAGATTGATTTAGATTCGTGCTATGGAAATTATCACTTCTGGCCCATTAAGCAGCTCTATATGTGCAAAGACTGGATTACTCAGATGAAGTCGAGTTGGGGGAAAATTCCGAATCAAATTAGAAACCTTACAACACTGGAAAATGTCCTTGACCGCTTTGACTACTGGAATCCAAGGGTAACCCCGACTTTACATCACCAACCACTACCTCCAGCTTTTACTTCCGCTCAGTTGCAGTTTGAATCGATTTCAACCAGTGTTCCTTTCCGACTATTGGATTCAAATCCACACAAACGGCAAAGGGTATTCGAAATCATTGACCTTGCAGCAGAGGAAGAGGAAATAGCCCATGCAGACGCAATTACAGCTGAGTTATTGAATACACTGAATGCCGAAAGCGATAACGAAGAAGAAGAATAAAAAATCTATTTTTATAAAATACAGGTCTAAATCGGGGATGTCCAATCTGACTTTTTAATTGTATAATAAAATAATAATATATTAAAAGTCTCGTTGGACATGTTCTATTTTTAGTAACCAGCGGCTTGAGTTCTAATTCGCAGAGCCAGTTTCATGTCTTTGTTCATGATAGTCACCCTTTTAGCGTGTATAGCAATGAGATTAGCGTCCTCAAGGAATCCAACGATATATGCTTCTGCTGCGGCTCTAAGGGCGTCAATAGCATTGGTTTGGAAGCGAAACTCGTCTTTGAAGTTGTTTTGGACCACTTCTTTGACTAAACGCATAAAGGGGGCTTTGGGTATTAAGTGGTCGGTGCTCTTTTGAAACTTTCTTATCTCTCTGAGTGCTACAGTACCGGGTCTATAACGTCTTGGTTTTTTAGTGGGGTCTTTTTTGACCGCTGAATGAGGTTCTCGTCGGTTTCCCTTTTTTCCTCCTACTCTCTTCGGGGCCTTTTGAGCCTCTAGACTTACCTTTTTCACTGGAATGGAGGATTTTCTCTTTTTTGGTTTTTCTTCTTGAGTCATTGGACTTGGAGTGATGTTTGGGGTTAATTCGACTTGAGACATACTGACTTTCTTCTTTCACAGTTAAAAATTTTAATAGTGGACTTTTGACTGCAGTTATTGGCTTTAAATTACGGATTATACCCCTAAAGATTATTATTTTTTCTAAAGTCAGAAGTAAGTGACATGGCCGCCCAACACGTCAGAGGTGACCCGTTTCCAGATGGTGGCGGGTTTCCAGTCCCTGATGTTTTTCAAGAGAGACCCCAACGGGGATTGACCGAAGAGATGGACCAACTCAAAGCTCAGTTAGCAGAGAAAAAACGAAAGTTTAAACAGTTTAAGGATACATATCCTCGGGTCATCACTCCGAACGAGGAGTTCACAAAATCCAAAAAAGATATGGAGTCTCACTTTGTACCGGACGTACAAAAGGTCGCAGAACGAGAAACGATTGGGAGTGCAGTAGTCTACCGAACTTCCAGTATCGCGAGAGACGACAGAGAAAGAGTTCAGCTTCTGGTTCCAGCAAAGGGAGTTATCAGTAACAAATGGACAAGCTATGCTGCCCATAATATCACCGTTCTCGATTTAACTAAAGAAGGACAGTATATCCAAAGCGTTGATGCGGCGGGTGTACCTGTTCCTTATCTTCGGGGGGTTTCTTCGATGATTACCGCTGTTCTTCCTCCCGACGATAAAAATTGGGATGATTATCTTGCTGACATCCGCTTCTTTAATATGGCAAATAATCAAACGCGACTGAAACAGGCCCTCGGCCAATTAATTTGTCGAGCGTCCTTTAATGTTCGCCAAGTTTCTTTAAACCAATGTTTTATGATGACGCAGGCTCGTTTTCACCCTATGAATCCTGCGACCGGAGATCCCAGGTCTGTAGACGCAGTGGCTCGTCTTGCCTGTTTTTACAAAAAATATATCGAATGTGACTCCGCATGGGAACAGTCAATCCCGGGAGGAGTTGAGGTTTATAATGGGATGGCTCCTTCCAAGGAGAACATTGAAGCGTTTATGAAAAAATATCTCGCCGGACCTTTAATAGTCAATAGAATGGCAAAAATCCAACAACAGAACGCTGCAGGGACCGAGGCATTTGCTGGATTCGGAAACCTTGCTTCAAATCTCCAGAACGATGCTCTGTTCCTCCCGATTGTGGGCAGTCCTTATCTCCTGCGAGCATTTCAAGACCTTCAACTCCACGAAGATACTTATGAAATGATCAAACATACCATGTCGTCGTTTTATATCACCTTAACCAGCGCCATAGCAGAGTTTTACATCCAAGGAAAATTTTGGGACCGAAATCGCCCAGAAAACAGTATTGGGGTTGCAGGAAAGTACCCAGAGGGTTTAATCATGCCCCAGCACTTGAATATGATGATGACGGACCAATTGCTTGGATACGCTGATATTCCCACGTCCGCAGAAGCAATCTCCCAATTGGCTCAGGCAAACCACCCCCTTGCTACGGCGCTTTTGGGATTGAAAAACGCTTTTAGAATTCCTTATGGTTTAGATCAAAGAGCAACTCGTTTATACCGAGACGGGACCGAATGGCTTAACGGGATCACTATGAATCGTAATGAATCCTGTGTCAATATGAATGCGGCTGCGGCATTCGGAGCTGGGGGAATCGATGTAGGGTTTATGTATTCAGAAAGACTTGCAATGCGTTTCTTTCAAAGAGCTGGTTTACAAGTGGATCAAGTAACCAATTTCAATGGTATTCAGTTCCCAATGGCGATAAATATTGATGGCTCCGCAAATCTGGTTCAAAATCTTCATGATCCCAATCATCTTGTTCCTGCGGATCTTGCGACGGGGGTCCTTACAAGAAATCATGCAATCTGGACAGCGATGAATGCATACATTCAGCCCGGACTCGATCCCACTGGATTCGGAGTGTTTGGAGCATGGAATACAGGGATCGGAATGGTTCCCAAAGGCCGAAAGCTTCCATCCGAAATGGCTATTTCCACTCAAGCTACTAACGTTCGAGAACGAAATCGAAATCGCAGTAATCGATTGAATTTCTTCTCTGTCAACCGACAGATTGGATAGTAAGCCAAATTTAATTTATTTGGATAACAACAAACTATTAATAAAAACTAATTTTCTTATAAAAAAAGTCTTCCTTTTGTTCCACCGGCACCATTGCCTCCTGGGCCCATAGTAGCGATTGGAATGGGAGTAGTTCCAGTGGCCCCTCCTCTTCCTCCTCTCCCTCCTGGAATGGCACCTGCGATAGCTCCATTGCCGGCTGTAGCCCCATTAGTGGTCCCTGGACCGCCTCCCGC
>Ga0163149_10004221_pt1 | contig 15898 bp, 41 predicted proteins | sample OliLakLV19MP5G1_FD_148604 | JGI IMG/M metagenome (GOLD analysis project Ga0163149, IMG submission 148604) | Freshwater microbial mat bacterial communities from Lake Vanda, McMurdo Dry Valleys, Antarctica - Oligotrophic Lake LV.19.MP5.G1 | ecosystem: Environmental > Aquatic > Freshwater > Lake >...
TATTTTAGTTATTATTATGCAACAGATATAATTAAAGATAGATTTATTCTAGCTGAACTAACTATCAGTAAAGATGCTTATTATAGTTATTGTTACGCACTACATTTAATAGAAGGTAGATTTATTTTAGGTGAAACAGCTATCAGTAAAGATACTCATTATAGTTATCTATATGCACTATATGTAATTAAAGGTAGATTGCCTGATTTTATGCATAATCAAATGATTCTTTCTAATGATCAATTTGCAAAAAAATATGTAAAGTTTATCATATGACACCACAAGAAGTATACAGTAAAGCATGCTATTTAGGTAAAAGAATACCTGAATTCGAACCAACCATCAGCAAAGATGCTCAATATAGTTTTCTTTATGCAAGAGATATAATCAAAGGTAAATGGGAACTAGGTGAACCAATCATAAGCAAATATGCTTATTTGAGTTATTATTATGCACTATATGTAATTAAAGGCAAATTACCTGACTTTATGCATAATCAAATGATTCTAGAAAATAACGAATATACAAAAAATTATATTGAATACATTCAATGACACCATACGAAGCATACTACAAAGCATACAATTTAGGTAAAAGAATACCTAAACTCGAACCAGTTATCAGTAAAGATGTTTATTCTAGTTATTATTATGCAAAACATGTGATAAAAGGTAAATGGGAACTAGGTGAAGCAGCTATCAGTCAAGATGCTCTTTATAGTTGTTGTTATGCACAAATGGCAATTAAAGGTAGATTTATTTTAGGTGAAGCAGCTATCAGTAAAGATGCTTATTGGAGTTATTATTATGCAAAAGATGTAATTAAAGGTAAATTGCCTGATTTTATGCATAATCAAATGATTCTTTCTAATAATGAATATACAAAAAATTATATTGAATTAATCAAATGACGCCAGAACAAGTATATCGTAAAGCAAAAGAATTAGGTAAAAGAATACCTGAACTTGAACCAGTTATTCTTAAAGATGCTTGTTATAGTTATCGTTATGTATTTGATGTAATTAAAGGTAAATGGAAAATAGCAGAACCAGCTATCAGTAAAGATGCTCAATATAGTTATTTTTATGCAAAACATGTAATTAAAGGTAGATTTATTCTAGGTGAACCAACTATTAGTAAAAATGCTCTTTATAGTTATCTATATGCAAAAAATGTAATAAAAGGTAGATTGCCTGATTTTATGCATAATCAAATGATTCTTTCTAATGATCAATTTGCAAAAAAATATGTAAAGTTTATCAAATGACACCACAAGAAGCATACGATAAAGCACTAACTTTAGGCTTAAGAATACCTGAACTTGAACCAGTTATCAGTAAAGATGCTGAATATAGTTATTGGTATGCACTATATGTAATTAAAGGCAAATTTATTTTAGGCAAATCAGTTATCAGTCAAGATGCTGAATATAGTTATTATTATGCAAGATATGTAATTAAAGGCAGATTTATTTTAGGTGAACCAGTTATCAGTAAAGATGCTGAATATAGTTATTGGTATGCAGAAGATGTAATTAAAGGTAGATTTATTTTAGGTGAACCAATCATAATCCAAGATGCTTTTTCTAGTTATCTATATGCAAGATATATAATTAAAGGTAGATTTATCTTAGCAGAACCAACTATCAGCAAAGATGCTGAATATAGTTTTCGTTATGCACTATATGTAATTGAAGGTAGATGGGAAATAGGCGAACCAATCATAAGCAAAGATGCTTTTTATAGTTATCTTTATTCTTTTTATGTAATTAAAGGTAGATTGCCTGATTTTATGCATAATGCTTTACTTCTTTCTAATAATGAATCTGCAAAAAAATATGTAAAGTTTATCAAATGACACCACAAGAAGCATACTATAAAGCAATAAATTTAGGAAAAAGAATACCTGAACTTGAAGCTATTATTAGCCAAAATGCTTATTGGAGTTATTATTATGCAAGAGATATAATTAAAGGTAAATTTATTCTAGCCGAACCAACTATCAGTAAAAATGCTGAATATAGTTATTATTATGCAAGAGAAGTAATTAAAGATAGATTTATTCTAGCTGAACCAGTTATCAGCAAAGATGCTCGATATAGTTTTTGTTATGCACTATATGTAATTAAAGGTAAATTACCTGACTTTATGCACAATCGAATGATTCTTTCTAATAATAAACATACAAAAGAATACATCGAATACATCAAATGACACCACAAGAAGCATACAATGAAGCAGAAGAATTAGGTGAGAGAATACCTAAACTTGAAGGTATTATTCTTAAAGATGCTGCATATAGTTTTTATTATGCAAAATATATAATTAAAGGTAGATGGGAACTAGGTGAAGCAGTTATCAGTAAAGATACTTTTTATAGTTATTATTACGCATTACATGTAATAAAAGGTAGATGGGAACTAGGTGAACCAGCTATCAGTCAAGATGCTTATTCTAGTTATTGGTATGCGATAGAAGTAATTAAAGGTAGATTGCCTGACTTTATGCACAATCGAATGATTCTTTCTAATGATGAATATACAAAAAAATATGTTAGGTTTATTCAATGACACCACAAGAAGCATACAAAAAAGCAAAAGAATTAGGTGAGAGAATACCTAAACTTGAAGGTATTATTCTTAAAGATGCTGCATATAGTTTTTATTATGCAAAAAATGTAATTAAAGGCAAATTTGAGTTAAGTGAACCAGCTATCAGCAAAAATACTCAATATAGTTATTGGTATGCAAAATATGCAATTAAAGGTAGATGGGAACTAGGTGAACCAGCTATCAGTCAAGATGCTTATTCTAGTTATTGGTATGCGATAGAAGTAATTGAAGGTAGATTGCCAGACTTTATGCATAATCAAATGATTTTAGGGAATAATGAATATACAAAAAAATACATAGAATTCATTTCTAAGAATTCATTTCTAAGAATCCAGATTCACCGAATAACAAAATATGACGCCAGAAGAAGCATACAACAAAGCATACAATTTAGGCTTAAGAATACCTGAACTAGAAACAACTATCAGTCAAGATGCTTATTGGAGTTATTATTATGCAAGAGATATAATTAAAGGTAAATTTATTCTAGCCGAACCAACTATCAGTCAAGATGCTTTTTATAGTTGTCTTTACGCAATCTGTATAATTAAAGGTAGATTTATTCTAGCTGAACCAACTATCAGCAAAAGTGCTGGATATAGTTGTTATTATGCACTACATGCAATTAAAGGTAAATTACCTGACTTTATGCACAATCGAATGATTCTTTCTAATAATGAACATACAAAAGAATACATCGAATACATCAAATGACACCATATCAAGCATACGATAAAGCAAGAGCATTAGGGAAAAGAATACCTAGCTTTGAACCATTTATCAGTCAAGATGCTCATTCTAGTTATCTTTATGCTTTTTTTGTAATTAAAGATAGATGGGAACTAGGTGAAGCAATTATCAGTAAAAATTCTTACATAAGTTATCTTTATTCTTTTCATGTAATTAAAGGTAGATGGGAACTAGGTGAACCAGCTATCAGTCAAAATGCTTTTGATAGTTATCATTACGCATTAGATGTAATTAAAGGCAGATTGCCTGATTTTATGCACAATCAAATGATTCTCAATAATAATAACAGATATACAAAAGAATATGTAAAGTTTATCAAATGAGACCAGAAGAAGCATACAATAAAGCAAGAAAACCAGGAGGAAAAACACCTGAACTAGAAACAACTATCAGTCAAGATACTTATTATAGTTATCGTTATGCAATAGAAGTAATTAAAGATAGATGGGAACTAGGTGAACCAGCTATCAGTAAAGATGCTTATTATAGTTATTGTTATGCAAAATATATAATTAAAGGTAGATGGGAACTAGGTGAACCAGCTATCAGTCAAGATGCTTATTCTAGTTATTGGTATGCGATAGAAGTAATTAAAGGTAGATTGCCAGACTTTATGCATAATGCTTTACTTCTTTCTAATGATGAATCTGCAAAAAAATATATTAAGTTTATCCAATGACACCACAAGAAGCATACAATGAAGCAGAAGAATTAGGTGAGAGAATACCTAAACTTGAACCAATCATCAGCAAAGATGTTTTTTATAGTTATCTATATGCAAGATATGTAATTAAAGGCAAATTACCTGATTTTATGCATAATCAAATGATTCTCAATAATAACGAATATGCAAAACAATACATCAAATTCATCAAATGACACCACAAGAAGCATACTACAAAGCATACAATTTAGGCTTAAGAATACCTAAACTTGAACCAATCATCAGCAAAGATGTTTTTTATAGTTATCTTTACGCAAAAGATATAATCAAAGGAAGATTGCCTGATTTTATGCATAATCAAATGATTCTAGAAAATAACGAATATACAAAATATTACATAGAATTTATCAAATGACACCACAAGAAGCATACGATAAAGCATACAATTCAGGAAAGAAAACACCTGAACTTGAACCATTTATCAGTAAAGATGCTTATTATAGTTATTGGTATGCAATCAATATAATTAAAGGTAGATTTATTCTAGGTGAATTAACTATCAGTAAAGATGATGAATATAGTTGTATTTATGCAAGAAATGTAATTAAAGGTAGATGGGAACTAGCCGAACCAACTATCAGTAAAGATGCTTATCGTAGTTATTGTTATGCAGAAGATGTAATTAAAGGTAGATTTATTTTAGGTGAACCAGTCATCAGTCAAGATGCTTATTCTAGTTATTGGTATGCAATCAATATAATTAAAGGTAGATTTATTTTAGGTGAACCAGCTATCAGTAAAGATGCTTATTATAGTTATCTTTGTGCAAAACATGTAATAAAAGGTAGATGGGAAAAAGGTGAACCAATCATAAGCAAAAATGCTCAATATAGTTATTGTTATGCAAAATATATAATTAAAGGTAGATTGCCTGATTTTATGCACAATCAAATGATTTTCAATAATAATAAATATACAAAACAATATGTCGAATACATCAAATGACACCATATCAAGCATACGATAAAGCATACGATTTGGGAAAGAGAATACCTGAACTTGAACCAATTATCAGTAAAAATGCTCAATGTAGTTATCTTTATGCATTAAATGTAATTAAAGGCAAATGGGAACTAGGTGAACCAGCTATCAGTAAAAATGCTTATTATAGTTATCTTTGTGCAAAACATGTAATAAAAGGTAGATGGGAACTAGGTGAACCAGCTATCTGTAAAGATGCTTATTCTAGTTATTGGTATGCGATAGAAGTAATTAAAGGTAGATTGCCAGACTTTATGCATAATGCTTTACTTCTTTCTAATGACAAATTTGTAAAAGAATATATCGAATACATCAAATGACACCAGAAGAAGCATACAATGAAGCAGAAGAATTAGGAAAGAGAATACCTGACCTTGAACCAACCATCAGCAAAGATTCTCAATGTAGTTATTGGTATGCAAGAAATGTAATTAAAGGTAGATGGGAACTAGCCGAACCAGTTATCAGCAAAGATGCTCAATATAGTTATTATTATGCATTACATGTAATTAAAGGTAGATTTATTTTAGGTGAACCAGTCATCAGTCAAGATGCTGCATATAGTTTTTATTATGCAAAAGATATAATTAAAGGTAAATTTGAGTTAGGTGAACCAGCTATCAGCCAAGATGCTCAATGTAGTTATTGGTATGCACTATATGTAATTAAAGGTAGATTACCTGATTTTATGCACAATCGAATGATTCTTTCTAATGATGAATATACAAAAAAATATGTTAGGTTTATTCAATGACACCACAAGAAGCATACAATAAAGCAAGAAAACCAGGAGGAAAAACACCTGAACTAGAACCAGCTATCAGTCAAGATGCTGAATATAGTTATTGGTATTCAACAGATGTAATTAAAGGTAGATTGCCTGATTTTATGCATAATCGAATGATTTTTTCTAATGATGAATATGCAAAACATTATCTGGAATACATCAAATGACACCATATCAAGCATATGATAAAGCATACAATTTAGGTAAAAGAATACCTGAACTTGAACCAATCATCAGTAAAGATATTTATTCTAGTTATTGGTATGCAATAGAAGTAATTAAAGGAAGATTGCCTGATTTTATGCACAATCAAATGATTTTCAATAATAATAAATATACAAAACATTATATCAAATTCATTTCTAAGAATCCAGACTAGCCGAATATGAGTACATCCAAAATGAATGACTTAAAAAAAAGACTTAAAGAAATTGCAAAGATGTCAGCTAACGGCATGAAGCAAGCTGAAATTGCACGAGTTATAGGAGTTTCAAGAGCAAGAATTGGACAGCTTTTTGACAAAGCAGAACAAATGAATATTTCTGTTGTTCGAAAATTTCCTGCACGAATGAAGAAAGTAAAATGTCCATGCGGCAAAATTTTCGAATGTAAAGAAAGCTCTAAAAAAATCTACCACTCAACAAAATGTGCTCAAAAATTAATTCAACGACCATTAAAAGGCGGCAAATACAGTAGATACGAATTTGTCATATTGACATGTGATGGATGCGGACTATTATTCAAAAGAACAAACTACCTACATCAAATCACTTTGATGACTTGTAGAAAAGATAAACCAAAAAAGAATTTTTGTACAAAAAAGTGCTATCATGAATCTAATCGAATCAAATAAAATGACTCACACAAATTCCAACAACAACAAAAATAAAGCTTCAATTTCTAAAAAAATTAACATTAAGAAATAGGAAAATAAAATAAGATGAAAATCGAACTCGAAGTTGAAGATGCCAAACTTCTAACCCGAACATTAGCAGCAGCAAAACAACTTTGCGAAATCTACTTCAATATAGCAGCAGAGGCTATCGGAGAAGATGAAGTCCGAAAGAAACGCGACCAAATTTTAGATGAACTCAAAAGCCAAGTCTAAGAAGCCAAGCCCAACGAATAGCCCGTTGACCACCAACCATAAGGGATGTATAATGGATACTGAAAAAAAGATTTGTCGTAAGCCAATTGATGAAAAGAATTTTCTAAAAGTTTGGATTGATGTCTATTATCAAAATGGCACTGTTGAAGATGTGGCTACAGCAGTTGGTTGTTCCTACACTGGTGCAAAAATGAAAGAACAAAAACTTCGTAAAGCTTATGTCCTTTTCCCAGAACTCAAAAATACAAGGAAAAGCAGGAGTTTCGATGTTGCTAGTCTAAATAAACTCGTTCAAGAAAAACTTGGTTAATTCCTCTTGTAATCTAAGAAAGGTTTTTATATGAGTCTCTATGTAGTTCCTAATGTTGTGTGGAAAGATTTTAAGATTCCACAGCAATCTCTTATTGCTTATGTGCGAAATGAGCAAAAAGAACTTGTTGGCGTTGTTGTTGCTAGTAAAATTGACGGAGAAATTCAGTTCGCACTCAGCAAATGCCGAAAAAATGACCGTTTTGTAAAGAAGTTCGGACTTCAAGTTGCTTTTGAACGACTTGCAGTCGGAACTCCTCTTCCTAAAAATCTTCCTTTTGGATTCGAAACAGAAATTACAAAACTTCGAGAACGAGCAAAACGATATTTCAAAATTGGTTGATCAAAAAACTATTGAAAATCAAAAGAGTTCAGTAACAACAACAACCGTAGAATGGGCAGTTCTCAAAATGGGAACTGCCCATTCTAAGTTTCAACACCAGCAAAATAATAGATATGAATTTCAGCAAAGAAGAAATAAGAAAATTGGAAATTTTGATTAAAGAAAAATATAAGATTCTACAACCAAAAATTCCAAATAATAACCATTCATTTTGCGAATACTGCACCAAACACAATATAACTATGATCCACCCAAGTTGGGTAAAAGAAATACTTAATGAAAAAATCAAAAATGTTGTGTGTATAAACAATGTAGAAGAAGATGATCAAGATTCATGCCAATGGCTTCTTGTTCCAAATGAATTAGCTAAAAAAGTTTTGATGCTCAAAGGCTTTCCTTGAAATAAAACAAATGACAATCAAACAATTTATTCATCTTGTTGATATTGAAGTAAGAAAAATCGCTGGCGTTTCAATCCACGATATCGCAGATATAGACTTCTATAACTATTTCAATGAAAGTTATAGTACAAAAGAAGCAGAAAATAACGCAAAAGATTGCGCTATTGACGCTCTAATAGAAGAAGGATTCCCTTTTGAAGAAAAAGATTGAATTAATTCATGTTTTTTTCCTAATTTTCACAGCAATTATATCTTTTTTTATAGTTGATATAATTTTTGCCAAAAAAGAATATGAACCAAAACTAGCAATTGTTACTGGAAAAATATATATTCCAGTACATCTCAAAGAAGAAAATGGCAACACAATTTTGATCCCAGACGAATGGATCGTTAAATCAACATTAGGAAATTTTTCTTGCAATCAAAATATTTTTAATAAAGTTGCAAACAATGACAAAATTTCAGTCAAGGGAAGCAAAGGATATTTTACTGGTTTCTTCTATGTTGATTCATGGCATAAAATAACCAAACTCGAAAATTAGGTCTAAGATTCCAGATTACTTGAATATCCAACCACCCCAGGAAAAAACCACTCAAAAATTTCTTGGAACCGTGAACAACAAGGAAAAAAATGGCTACAACATGTAAAAATACTAAATTGGCAAATGGAGTAAGCTCATGGGGATCACAAATGGGACGGCAAAACCTTATGCCATCAAACCCAAATGCCACAATTCGACTGTCCGTAGAGGCTTTGAAGCTAGTTGATTGCGGTTGCTACGATTCTGGCGGTGCGTATTGGGGACAACGAACCGGAACTACCCTTTATCGTGCTGTAGGCGATGATGTTGACGGTTATATCGTTGAATTATTCGCCGATGCAAATAACCGCGAAAACGCAAAAGCAGCATTCCGCGAATTGGCCCCAGGAGCAAAGTTCTATCGCTAAAGAAAATTTTTTTACCAAACACACAAAAAAAGAGAAATAAATCATGAGTCCGTCGCCAAAATTCAAACAAGGTGATATTGTTAAATACGACTCCCAAGAAGTAAAAGGAAAAGGAAAAATTGTTGGAATTTCAATAATTCCAGAAATCATTTTTGGAACTACTTATATCATTGAAGATATGAGCAACAACATTCCAAATAAAACATATCCATATTCTCATTTTACTGTAAAAGAAATTTTCATTTCAAAGGAGATATCATGACCTATCGTGAAATAGCACATTTGATCCTAAGCCCATCATTCTCGGAAGATCAGAAAGATAGTGATCTTACTATTGTTAATATGAACGATCAAGAAAGTTTCCACGCCAAACTTTCTTTCGTTTCAGATGATGAAAATGATGACGATTTTGGATTAGATGATGGACATCCTTTTTTCTATGTGTAAATTGACACAAAATTAAGGAAATATGTCCGAGATAATTTTGGAATTGAACCAGAATTTCAATATTCCAAAAAAATAATCGGTTGACAGCACAATCATTATTCTAATTGAAATGTGCCAAAAATATCGCGGACTGTCTAAGATTCAGGACAATGCGAATAACCAGCAATGTAGCTGACAAATAACCCCCAGGAGATGATAGAATGACAAACAAAGAAAAAGCCATCGCCCTAGAACAAAATAAAAACAATCCAATGGAGTTGGTGTATCTTGCTCTCGTCAATGGTGAGCGTTGGATAGAAGCCGAAGCAACAATTATGAACGACGCATATTGTGCATACACTTATGCTATCCATGTGCTTCGTAATCGTTGGAAAAAAGCCGAAGCAACAATTATGACCGACCCACATTGTGCATACATTTATGCTAGCAATGTGCTTCGTGGTCCTTGGTTAGAAGCAGAAGAGACAATTATGAAAAATAATTTGTTTTGGTTTCTCTACAAGAATCGTTTTGACCTACGCCATAGGCTCTCAGCACCCGAAAAGATAACGCCATGTGTCACAGCCTAAGATTCAGGACGATGCGAATAACCAACTGTCAGCAATGTAGCTGACAAATAACCCCCAGGAGATGATAGAATGAGCAATGTAACAAAGATGAAGCTAGACGGTACTCCTTACAAGACCCGAGTAGCCCGTGATCCGAATGCACCAAAGATTGAACGAACGCCAATCGACGAAGTTCGATTCGTAAGAGTTTATGTGGATGTCGCCAATCAAGGCGGAAACCTCATGGATGTCAGCAAGGCCGTTGGATGTAGTTATGCCGGGGCCAGGGTAAAGGCAGAACGACTCCAATCGGCTGGCGTGAACCTCCCCGAACTCGCGGGCGGTCGTCGGGCAAAGAGTTTCGATGTCGCGGCACTAAACGCCGCCATCGAAGCAGAACTCGACGGTTGATTCTAATTCCTTTTCCTTCCTCCCACGAAAATAAGTAGTGGGAGGAAGGAATTTTTTCTAAGTTTCCAAAAATGCAGAATAACCATCTGCTAGGAGAAATGAAAATGACATTCGAGCAATTGATGAATTGGTTTGATGTATTCTATGCAGAATTTGTGGAAAGCAAGATTGAAATTCTTGGACACAAGATTTCTCATGCTTACATTGAAATTCATACAGAAGAAGAAATCGATATTGTTCTTGTGGTGGTATCTCCAACAGAAGAAAGAACAATGCTTGTTGAACTTCCAACAAGTAGAGTCGAAAAAATCATCGCGGGCGAAGATCAAATTTACCCCTATGAGTTTGCTTGGATAGATGAAGTGATCGAAGAAAATATGAAAAACAGAAAGAACTTCTAAGAATCCCAATCACAAGAATCAAAAGCTGTAAGTTCCTAACCAAAAGAAAAAGAAAAAGAAAATGAAAATGAATATTGTGTCGCGGGCTTCCCGTCATGGAAAAGCTCATGCTCCTCGAAAAAGCAAAGAAAATCCAACCCTCGATTCTATCGCCGTTCGACGCGGCGTAACAGCACGGGCCATCGTGCAACAGGGCTTGGCGGTAACACGCCGCCAAGCTCGAAAGTTGCTGCAAAAGCTCGACAAACGGAAGCTCGACAAGAATCAAGCCGCCTAGTGCGAAGAAGTAGGCTAGAATCAAACTATTCTAGCCTACTTCTAAGTTTCAACAAGTGTTGAATAGTCAATAGTCACCACAACCGGGAAAAATACAATGGAAAAGTTCAATTCCGCTGGCTATGACAGCAATGGATTCAATGTCGATGGTTTCAATGTCGATGGCTATGATGCCAACGGCTACAATCGCTATGTCTATGACCGCTCGCGATGGCTTTCATACCAATGGATTCAATGTCGATGGCTACAATCGCCAAGGCGATAATGTCAATGACTTCAATAGTGCGGGATTCAAGAAGGAAAACCCATCTAAGTTTCAACGCTGGTCGAATAGTCAATAGCACAAGGAAAAATACAATGGAAAAGTTCAATTCCGCTGGCTATGACAGTAATGGTTTTTCTAGCTCTGGCTATGATGTCGAGGGCTATGATGTCGAGGGCTACAATGCCATGGGATTCAATCGCCAAGGGTTCAATCTCCAAGGATATGATCGCTATGGCTTTCATACCAATGGTTTCAATGACCAAGGCTATGATCGCGTGGGCTACAATCGTCAAGGCTACAATATCAACGGCTTCAATGTCAAGTGTTTCAATGCCGCTGGATTCAATAGCCAAGGATACAATGTCTATGGTTTCAATGTCAACGGCTTTGATCGCAACGGCTTTGATCGCAACGGCTTTGATCGCAACGGCTTTGATCGCTTTGGCTTTGATGTCAATGGCATTGAAAGTTTTGGCTTTGATCGCAACGGCCGAGACAAAGAAGGAAAACCCATCTAAGTTTCAACGCTGGTCGAATAGTCAATAGTCACCAAACCGGGAAAAATACAATGTCAAAGTTCAATGCCGCTGGCTATGACAGTAATGGTTTTTCTAGCTCAGGTTATGATGCCAACGGCTTTGATCGCTTTGGCGTCAATCGCCAAGGATTCGACCGCTTTGGCTATGACAGCTATGGCTATGATGTCAAGGGCCACAATCGCCAAGGATACAATAGCGAGGGCTTTGATTCCTATGGCTACAATCGCTTTGGCTTCAATGCCCTTGGCTTTGATGCCGCTGGCTTTGATGCCGATGGCTACAATGTAAAGGGCTACAATCACCAAGGATACAATAGCGAGGGCTATGACAGTGCGGGCTTTGACAAAAAAGGAAACCATCTAAGATTCAACAAGAGTTGAATCTACAGTTACATCCGCAAGAAACAGAAAGAAAAAAATGAACAAAAAGTTCAATGCAGCTGGCTATGATATCAATGGTTTTTCTAGCTCAGGCTACAATCTCCAAGGCTACAATCACCAAGGATACAATCGCGATGGCTTCAATGTCCAAGGCTACAATAGCTGGGGCTTTGATGCCGATGGCTATGACAGTGATAGCTTTGATTGCCTTGGCTACAATCGCCAAGGATTCAATCGCTTTGGCTATCATGCTAATGACTACAATGTCCAAGGTTACAATGTCAACGGCTACAATCGCTATGGCTTTGATCGCGATGGTATCAATGTCAAGGGCTATGATGTCTATGGTTTCAATCGCCAAGGATTCAATGCCGATGGCTTTGATAGTGCGGGCCTCGACAAAAAAGGAAAACCAATCTAAGTTTCAGGACGATGCGAATAACCAACTGTCACCCCAAGGAAAATAAAATGAAACAACAACTCTGGCAACTATGGTTTGCTCTTCTCTTCTCAACGACGATAAAAACCCCACTTTTTTCTTCAAAAGTTTGCCCGCTTCTGGCAAACCTCTTTAGGGTAGTGGACTTAGATTGACACAAATTTCAACAACAACATTTGCTAAATAACACCATTTTTATTTTATAAAATTATAAAATAAAAATGGTGTTATTGTTTACACAAAAAAAATCACATGTAAACAATAACTCCTGATAGACAGCACGGCAATCTCAGCAAGAGTTGAATAGTCAATAGCACAAAAATACAATGGAAAAGTTCAATTCCGCTGGCTTTGACAGCAATGGTTTTTCTAGCTCTGGCTATGATGCCGAAGGCTACAATCGCGATGGCTTTCATACCAAGGATTCAATGCCAACGGCTTCAATCGCTTTGGTATCAATGTCAAGGGCTTTGATTGCTATGGTTACAATCGCCAAGGATTCAATGCCGATGGCTTTGATAGTGCGGGTGCGGGCCTTGACAAAAAAGGAAAAACCATCTAAGATTCAACAAGAGTTGAATAGTCAATAACACAAGGGAAAAAATGACCACCAAAAAGTACGACGAAAATGGCTATGATGCCAATGGTTTTTCTAGCTCAGGCTACAATCTCCAAGGCTTCAATCGCGATGGCTTCAATCGCGATGGCTTCAATGTCCAAGGCTTCAATCGCTATGGATATGATGCCGATGGCTTTGATTGCCTTGGCTTTGATTGCCTTGGCTACAATCGCCAAGGATTCTATCATGCTAATGACTATGATGCCGATGGCTTTGATGCCAACGGCTACAATCGCCAAGGCTACAATCGCGATGGTATCAAGGACAAGAACAAGGGCTATGATGCCGATGGCTTTGATCGCCAAGGATTCAATGCCGATGGCTTTGATAGTGCGGGCTTTGACCGTGCGGGCCAAAAAACCATCTAAGTTTCAACTCTTGTTGAATAGTCAATAACCAATAACACAAGGGAAAAAATGACCAACAAAAAGTACGACGAAAATGGCTATGATGCCAATGGTTTTTCTAGCTCAGGCTACAATCTCCAAGGCTACAATCTCCAAGGCTTCAATCGCGATGGCTTCAATCGCGATGGCTTCAATCGCTATGGCTTTGATGTCGATGGCTTTGATTGCCTTGGCTACAATCGCCAAGGATTCTATCATGCTAATGACTATGATGCCGATGGCTTTGATGTCAAGGGCTTCAATCGCTATGGCTTTGACCGCTATGGATATCAGGCCGCTTATGACAGCTATGGCTATGATTTCAACGGCTTTGATCGCCTTGGCTTCAATGCCGATGGCTTTGATAGTGCGGGCTTTGACCGTGCGGGCCAAAAAACCATCTAAGTTTCAACTCTTGTTGAATAGTCAATAACCAATAACACAAGGGAAAAAATGACCAACAACAAGTACAATAAGTACAATTCCGCTGGCTTTGACAGCAATGGTTTTTCTAGCTCAGGCTTTGATGCCATGGGCTTCAATCGCGATGGCTTCAATCGCGATGGCTTTGATGCCAACGGCTTCAATAGCTTTGGATATGATCGCTTTGGCTATGATGCCCAAGGCTTCAATTGCCAAGGCTTTGATGTCAATGGCTATAGTGTCAACGGCTATAGTGTCAACGGCTTCAATGCCAAGGGCTTCAATCGCGATGGCTTTGATGCCGATGGCTACAATCGCTTTGGCTTTGATCGCAAGGGCTATGACCGCCAAGGATTCAATCGCCGGGGCTACAATGTCAAGGGCTATGATAGTGCGGGCCTCGACAAAAAAGGAAAAACCATCTAAGTTTCAACTCTTGTTGAATAGTCAATAGTCAATAACCAATAATACAAGGGAAAAAATGACCAACAACAAGTACAATTCCGCTGGCTTTGACAGCAATGGTTTTTCTAGCTCTGGCTTTGATGCCATGGGCTTCAATTCCATTGGCTTCAATCGCGATGGCTTTGATGCCAACGGCTTCAATAGCTTTGGATATGATCGCTTTGGCTATGATGCCCAAGGCTACAATCGCTATGGCTTTGATGGCGATGGAATCAATCGCCAAGGCTTCAATCGCGATGGATATCATACAAACGGCTATAATTACAACGGATTCGACCGCCAAGGATTCAATGTCAAGGGCTTTGATTACCTTGGCTTTGATCGCTTTGGCTACGACCACCAAGGATTCAATTTCTTTGGCTATCGTACTACTGACTACAATGCCGATGGCTACAATGCCAACGGCTACGACCACCAAGGATTCAATGCCAACGGCTTCAATAGCGATGGTATCAATGTCAAGGGCTTCAATGTCCAAGGCTTTGATCGCTTTGGCTATAATGCCGATGGCTTTGATAGTGCGGGCCTTGACCGTTTTGGGGCGAAAAACCCTCTAAGTTTCAACAAGAGTTGAATAGTCAATAGCACAAGGAAAAATACAATGGAAAAGTTCAATTCCGCTGGCTTTGACAGCAATGGTTTTTCTAGCTCTGGCTATGATCGCTTTGGCTTTGATGCCAACGGCTTTGATCGCTTTGGCTATGACCGCTATGGATATCATGCCGCTTATGACAGCTATGGCTTCAATGCCATGGGCTTTGACAGCAATGGTTTTTCTAGCACTGGCTTTGATGCCCATGGCTTCAATCGCTACGGCTTTGATGCCCATGGCTTCAATCGCTACGGCTACGATGGCTATGGCTTTGATGCCATGGGCTTCAATACCATGGGCTTCAATCGCCTTGGCTTTGATGCCGATGGCTACAATCGAGAAGGATTCAATCTCCAAGGATTCAATAGCGATGGCTATGATGCCATGGGCTATGATGCCGAAGGCTTCAATCGCAACGGCTACGATAGCCAAGGATTCAATGCCAACGGCTTCAATCGCTTTGGTATCAATGTCAAGGGCTATGATGTCAAGGGCTACGATAGCCAAGGATTCAATGTCAAGGGCTTTGATTGCTATGGCTTCAATGCCAAGGGCTTCAATTCCATGGGCTTGGATAGTACGGGCCTCGACAAAGAAGGAAAACCAATCTAAGTTTCAGGACGATGCGAATAACCAACTGTCAGCAATGTAGCTGACAAATAACCCCCAGGAGATGATAGAATGAGCAATGCACCAAAGATGAAGCTAGACGGTACTCCTTACAAGACCCGATCACGGCGCGATC
>Ga0163149_10004224_pt1 | contig 15891 bp, 5 predicted proteins | sample OliLakLV19MP5G1_FD_148604 | JGI IMG/M metagenome (GOLD analysis project Ga0163149, IMG submission 148604) | Freshwater microbial mat bacterial communities from Lake Vanda, McMurdo Dry Valleys, Antarctica - Oligotrophic Lake LV.19.MP5.G1 | ecosystem: Environmental > Aquatic > Freshwater > Lake >...
TTCGGATGACACTTGGAAAAGAAGAAGTTGAGGAATCTTACGAGGCACAAGACCGTGTCACTTGGATCTCCAGCTGCTTTGACATGCTGGTGCTGTACGGGACGAGTCTTGACATTTGTCAAAGACAGTTTGTTGGTCTTGTCCCATGGCATTCGGACCACATAAAACTTCAAGCCATTAAGTGCTCCATGCTTGGGACCAAAGAAGCCGAACCTGATCAATTCAAATCTCAAGCACGCCATTTCTCCCATTCCCCTAAGTCCGAAGCATTGGCCCAACATGTGCACTGCTAGCCATTGACAGTGTTCGGGGTTGTTCCATGGGTCAAGTTCTCCCTTCTGGATTGCGGCGCGGATCTTCTCGTCGGCGTCTTCGTCAAAGTGAGCTTGATTCCTACCTGTTCCAAACAGAGGGTCCGTCTTACGGATGTCGTCCCATAATTGAATCATGACTCCATGGAATTCACCTTTCTTCCAAAAGTCCTTCTTCCAACTGTATCGAATGCCTTTGGGTTTGAACACAAGGAAGAGAAGCTTTGTGCAACATTGGAAGCCTTTTGGTTCAAGCATCAAGCCCTTTTGTTAGAGGGAGAGACATAAGGCTTTCATTCCAAAGAGAACAAGACACTTGTTGAGAATGGTGTGCTTGTCATGGTTCCTTTCACCACTAAGAACATTGTACAATCGGTAATCACGTTCTCTTCCATCACAGTGCTTGGCAGGCACCAATGACACCAGAGATTGAAGATGGGGACCTCCATAATTGGTAATCATTTCGAAAAACCTATGCTCCGTGGCTATCTTGCATTGTTCATAAGCACTGGTATTCTTTCCACGGTTTGTTCCAAGTGTCTTGCATTCTTTCTCCGAAAAGAGCATGCAGTCATCGTCGATCAAATTGGAAGAAATGTTCTTGGCAATGTCCTCGTTGGAGTCATCATCACTATCCTCGTACACCGGAGGAGAAGGCAATGTTGCCAAAGTCGTTGTTGTTGATCTTGCTATGGCTGTTGATGCGTTTGTTCCTGTGGGAGGAGGTGTACTAGTAATTGCAATGGTTTGTGATGCCGGAGGATCAGATCTTGCCTTTGGTTTTGGTTTGATGTATGGATTGACCGGAGGACCCTTCCGTGTAATTACCGAGGGAGAAGTGTTTTCTTTGGTCGCTTCATCTTCTTGACCAGTGGTGCTGTCTAATGCTTCGCGTTGTTCTTGTGTCAATCCCCATGCTTTGGTGCCATCTTCTAGCACTTGGTATCCAGCTTTGTTGGCTGAATTGTGGAGGAATTCGTGTCGCTCTTCTTGTTTGATCAAAAAGAGAGTTTCTACGGTGTTTGCTGTGTTCTGAGTAAGTGGTGGTGGGGTGTTCTCGTTTGCTGTTGTTGCTCTTCGTCTTGTCAAGGGAGGAGACTCATCTTCTTGTTCACTTTCTTCACTGGCATCTGCAAGAATGTCTTCTTGTGTCGATGATGGCCTATTACATGCATTCATGCGACGGGCCTTCTTGTTGCGGGGTGCCATGGTCGGAATGAAAATTTGAATGAAAGTTGACACCAACTCTCACAAAATTCAAAAATCCAATCTAACAGACGACGCGTCTACAGCAAATGCAGCTACTTCCACAACAATTAGTTATGATGATGATGACAATGGCACTACCAATAGCTCTGTCTTGAAAATGTACTAGCTATACTACAACTAACAACAAGAGGTAACTTCCACAACACGCCCTTGTTTGGGTGCATCTAGAAAATTAGCTGGTAACGAGTCCCGGAGGCCCCTCCGAGAGCGCCCCGATGCACCCAAAACCCGGGCTTGTTATTGAACATAGCTAGGCTCTAGCGAAGCGCAGCCAATGTATTTTTTAGGCGTTGCCTTTTTCATTGGGTTGCATATATTTCAGTGCTACACTAGTGCTCTACAAGTAGTAGACAACTAGATAGATATTACCTATATTGCAGCACTGGTCACTTGGTCGGATGGGGTGTGAACAACGTTAGCAACTTCCAATTGGCGGACAATAATGGGTAGTGAGTCCTTTGCAGTTGGCAGTGTTCCATGTGATGAAATGGCTTCCTCACTAGCTAGCACTAGTAGTAGCAAGCGTTTACTTCCATAGGATCACATGCATTGCATTTAATATGTGCATATCAAATTACCTGCTGTCAAATCAGACCTTTCTCTAGCTAGTTTGAGATTCTGTATTGCTAAATTTACTTCGTTCATTTTAGATTGTGTGAATAATTATTTATTAGCGCATTCCCACGGGGGAGGAAAGATTCGCTTCTTTGTTGATTTGGCTCTTCATGGTTCTTTTCGGGTTGAGTGTTATTTTTTGACAGCGGCGTCTTGGTTGTCTCGTTTTTTCTTTTTGCCCCACAATTGTTTTGCCAATTGGGATACAAATTTGGAACTCTTGCGCATGGACAAGTACGCTCCACTGTCTTTTTCGGCATTGCAGTGCCCTTGGAATACCTCTGCTTTGTAAGTACCTTTTTGACCTTCGACAACCGAAGTATCTTTGTTCAAGGCAATCATTTCTTGTTCCAACTCGGTCCGCACAGAATGCCATTCCTTTTGCAATTCCATACAGTGATCTACACGCGTCAACAAAAACAAAAAAGGAAGTCGTACGTGTGAGTCGTGATCATGAGGATGGGAGTCCTCCGTAAGGTTCCTAGTAGGCACCGCCGCCGTCGCCACCACCACCACTGGACTTACCCATATTTGTGGTTTTACTATCAATCATTCCATCACGTTCAATGGCACCCTCTTTTCCTTCTGCCACACATGCCCAGGGAGAAAAGCAAGTTTCATCATAGACAATGGTATAGATTTGATCCATGGGCAGCGCCATACAATCATCACAATGAGAATTGCCACTCCGACACTTTCCAAAATGAGCTTTGCTCTTGGTGGGAGAAAATCGTGGCGGATTGCGCAACAAATTATCCTTGCCATTGTGATTGTAGCGACACGAATTCAATTCGACCAAAGTGGAGGCAAATAATTCGTCCATGAAATACGCATAAAAATTGGCCATGCCCATGCCAGCAGTAAAGTAGCGAGAATACCCTTTGTTGCCCCATCCATTGTTGTCGCCTGCCCCTTCCGAATAGTTACCCTTGTGAAGGACGGCAAAGGCTTGCTCGGCCACTGTTTCATTGCGACGGGCAATCCACATGCCTCCCGGTATCAGGGCGACGGGTTTGCGGCCATAGCCGGCATGGGGATAATCTCGTACAATAAAATGATCAATCACGTCCGGTACATTGGAAGCATCCTTAGGGGGTCGTTCCAAGGATGAAGAGTCCAGCAAATATTGTCGTGCCGCCTTGCCTTGTTTGGTTTGGCCGCCGTACAGGATGCTGTGATACAAATGATCCAAAGGTTGTCGTATCAAGGAATTTAGATTCAAAACGTTCACAATCGGTTCCTGGACCAACGTATGGGCCAACAATTGAATGAATTGTTTGGCTCCACCGGGACGAGTTTTCTCGATGGTTTCTCTCGCGTACTCTCCCTCAATTTGCGAGACATCAATGGGCGACTCCACTTCGAGGACTTGATATCCCCATTGTTCCAAGGCCTTTTTCGAGCAGCCACTTTTTTTCAAGACGAGGGCATACATTTTGTAATCGTATTGACTGCCACTCTCGGGATTGCGTTTGGAATTTTGATGGATGGAATGTCGCAAGACTCCGGCGGCGTCGGCGAGGACATGATTGATACTGGTGCATAGCCACAGGGGTACGACATAGGCCACGGTATGGTTCCGGGAGCGAGCCAAATGTAGTTTGAGGGGGGCTGGTAATGGTTGGAAGGAGGAGGAGGATTTGTCGCTCGTATCAGAGGAAGAGGAGGATGGCGGCTTGTTACTTCGTAAGGATTTGGAAGTAGCCGCAACCTCTCCAGAAGCATCTCCATTCTTAGAGGATGATTTGCTGTCAACTTTATCCTCTTTCTTTTTACGACCTCGGTCTCCTCGTTTCTGGTTATTATCTTCGCTGATTGCGCCATTATCACCCCAAAAGTTAAGAGAAGGTGCATGCACCTTGTATAGACTTCCATTCCATTTGAAACTCAAAATCGTGACGAGTCCTTGATCCTCGGGAGACTTGGCCGAAAGAACCATCAGGAACAAGAGGCCCACCAACAAAGAAATAGCGAATCCATTGCGTAGAGGATTGGTGGTTCGCAAGTCCTTTTTACCTTTGGAGTCTCCTTCACTGCTTTTTGTGAGTTTCTTGAGCTTGCCCAGCTTTGCTTTGCGATTGGGCGGAGTGGAACGTTGGAACAAACTGGAGGACATGATGGACGGATGGATGATATCACGCAGTGGGTTCGATATTCAATTGATTCTTCCGACAGGATTTATCTTGGGGATTCTGATGGCTTGAAATTCAAAATAATCTTTTTTCTTAACTAAAGAATGAGCCGTTTCTTTCGTTAACACTCTTTACTTGGTTGTTCAGACCTATAGCTCTGGAATCCGACAATTACATAAATAACTCATATACTAGTACTATTAGCAGTTGTCTGGCCGCTCTCTCCCACTGTATTTCAATTGGTACTGGTAGCCTCTCTTTAAAAGGAAGTGAGAACCTTGAAATAATGAATAAACATCCACTTGACTAAACTTGCTGGGTTTTCTTGGCGCGGTTCATCCATGCGGAAGCAGGATACAATCTGTTAATAGATGATTCCAAACAGATTGTATCCTGCTTCCGCATTTGGAATCATCTATTAAAGATGTTGCAGCAAAAGTCATCCTTCGTGTAAAGATTTCTTAATTAAAATATTGAATGTTTGGCACCGGTACTTGTACCAGTACCGGTACGTCGTACTGTATGTACATGTACTGTATGTACGTTACTAGCTACAGTAGTACCGGTACGTCGTACCGTGTGCTGTGCACCTGGTCGTACTGTATGCTTTCACGACGATCTCATTCGATTCTTGATTGTTGTCTTCTCGGACAGCAGTGCGACCTTTTTTACCTATCCCCACCCCTAACGACACCATATCCTGCGCCCTATCCAACTACTTACTGGTAAGTTCACATGCTACTAGCTAGTAGGCTAGCAGTCTAGAATACCAGCTACTGTACTGGAACTGGCCTCAACAGAGTACTTAAGTGATAGTAAACTTTATGAACCCTTTTATTTATGAACCTTTTTGATGAAAAGGGTTCATAATTATGAACCTTTTTATGAACCTTTCTTTTTTGTAGTCCTTTTGTAGAAAAGACCAATGTTTGTGAACCGATTTTTCTTCAAAGGGTTCATAAATAAAAATTGGTTCATAAATCGGTTCATAATCACACGGAGAACTGTTACTTAGTACTGTTTGAAATCGGTTCATAATTATGAACTGATTTCTATTTATGAACCGATTTCAAATCAGCCTAAGATTTATGAACAGATTTTTTTAGTCTTGTTAAAAATCGGTTCACATGTATGAACCGATTTTTATTTATGGACCGATTTTAAAAAAGGTTCTTAATCATACCAGTTGTAAGAACGTTGCGGCAAGTTCCTGTTGGAGTCATTGCTTGCTTGCTGCCACAAAATTTCCATGATGTTGCTTGCACAAGCCTAATCTTTTCAGATTTTCTTTGTTGTTGACATCGAGCAGAATCACAAAGTTGTCAAATCGAATGTCAAGGTGACTGTCATGATGATGTTCTGAGCAATGTCTCCCTTGCTGACATGCTTCAGTGTGCTTGCATTTGGGATTTTTCAGGCAACAATCTCTGGATGTGACAGTGTCCACCTTTGTCAAATGTTTTCAGTGTGTGCTGCCACAGCAGCACACAGACGTCTCATTGTCATTCACTCGGTTGTGTGGTGGCTGACGCAGTGCAAATCTTTGCCTTTTGTGAGCTTTGTTCAAACCTCTTTATTTTTTATCTCAAGCAATGGTAAATGACAGTTCATTTTCTTAAAAACAGACATCCAGTTCATCCATGCTCAGAGGCCAATGGAAAAGAATCACATGTGCATCTGTGCCTTGGCATGTGGATTCAGTGTCACGTTGTGATCACCATGTCAATGAACAATCAACATAAGGAACAACAGTTATTGGAAACTGCTGTTAACTAAGCAGACTTCAAAGAAAAATATCAATGGCACATAACTAAATAACAGTGAGGCCAATCTCATGTGCTTGAACTGATTTTGACAGTGTTGACATGCAACTGCACAGCAATCAATGGGCTCAGATTATGCTAACTTAACTTAAAGATCTAGATGTTGTGTTGGAGGAAACTTGATGACACTCAATGTGGAACAGCCACCCGTAATTGTCTGTGCAACAAGCATGTCACCACAAGATTGGACTGAGCATGTCATCAATTGAGAGATCTTGGTTCACTTTCTTTTTGGTGTTCCATCAGGTTTGGGCCCAAACAGAAGTGAGAAGAAGAACGAAGAAGTTCTTTTGGAGGAAATGTATGCAACCGACAAAAAAAAAATCCTCTGGAGGTCTGGAGGTCTCAAAAGGACAGGAAAATAGGAGGGAAAATGCAGCTAAGCAACACAATTGACGACACAAGGTGCATCAACCCACTGAACCACTGCGCTGATTAGCATTGCTGCATGTTGCTAGCAACATGTTGATCTGATTGACTTATCTGCTGTTGATTGGATTGGATTGTTCATTGTCTTACCATGAGTGAGGAACAACAACCATTCCCACAGTGATTCAGCAGGATGTTTGACCTCACACAGTTGTTTCTGCTAGCAGTTTGCCTTTTCAATGCATTGCTTGCTACTGTAGCACAGAACTTGGTGGATTACACAAACCTATCAACAGAAAGTTCATGACAATGCATATCCTGGCATGTGTTATTTGCCTTGTCTGTGCCATTGTCATTCTTTAGGAACACTTGACTACAAAAATACATGTTGTTGTGTCAATTCTTTTGGTGAACACATTGCAAGCAACAGACACATTTTGAGAAAAAAATGTCCATTTGTAATTGCACGATTCAAATGCCTTTTTTACAAGTAAACAGCAGAGACCCATTCTACCTGAGGTCCAATCCACCTTGACTACAATTTGCTGACTGTTCTTCACAAAATGAAACTTGAATGAGGATGCCAAAATGGGGGACAAGAATAGTAGCTCAACATCTTACTTCTGCCAGTGGGGACCTTCTTTCCCTTGCCAGCTCCTCTGTCAACCCTTCTGTGAGCAGTGTGAAAACATCACTCGGTTAGACAGTTCTGAAACAAGTATCTGATGCAGTTGGTTCTAGGTAGCAAATAGCTCCTCTAGTAGTAGACGTAGTAAGATGGCAGACACATTGCCCTTATTTGCTTTTATTAATACATCTACTGTAGTAGCCATGGCTTTGGTAGTGAGTGAGTGCATTTGCTCGGCCACAGTCATGGGTGTGTACTGTTATCACTGCATGGTTGACAGGTCATGCGTTGTACCCCTCCTAACAGTAGCGCGGCTACAGCTTTCTATTAGATGTCAGGTTCTTCATGAGCTGCGAAGTTAATCCATTGGCCAAGTGTATTTGGATTTTGATGATGATACCGGGGCGTGCTACATCATATCGCCTTTGACAAGATTTGGGCATTTCTCTCTTTATTCACACGCCGACCAATTGCTTTTAAAACCTCATCCACCAATATAATTGGCAGTGCCCAAGTGAGCACGTTAATCCAATCACCTACTGAAAGTGGAACCTTTAGCAGCAATCAAATGTCAGAATGTATGCCAACGATAACGCAACACCCTCAAAGCATCAAGCATCCTTACCATTCCAAAACTTTCGCCAAGACCCGGTATGCCTAGCTTGGAACTATATAGCACCAGCAGGTGAAGCAAGAAAGGACCTGCCACTCCTAGAAGGAGATATGGGTTCTCCTGTGGTCCTATACGGATCAGTGATGTGTCCACAGAAACAGCTGACAATGCCTTGAGCATCTCCATGCATACTAGAGTTGTCAATGCGAGGGTCTGCGGGAGCATACGGCCTTGGCCTAGAAACAAGTCCTGGCACATTACTCCCGCTGGTGGCGACCAAAATTGTCCGCACTGACTCCATCTTGCAAGCTCCGAAAGAGAAATTCCCTGCGACATGTAATGTCCAGCAAAGACACCAATCGTAGCGAATCCGACGTAAAGCCCGGTCAAACAATAACGTGTCAGAAGCCATTTTGTCATGATTGGTTCGTCTGTTGGTCGCGGAGGCTGTGTCATTAGATCTGGAGCTGGTGGATTGAAGCCGAGTGCAGTTGCCGGAGGCCCATCAGTAACCAAATTCACCCACAGCAAATGCATGGCCGTCAATGGTTCTGGAAATCCTGCCAGCGTGGCGAAGAAGATAGCACAAATTTCACCAATGTTGCAGCTGATCAAGAAACAGATAAACGCCTGCATGTTCGCATAAATACGACGTCCTTCTTCAACAGCATTGACGATTGTCGAGAAGTTGTCGTCTGCTAAGATCATATCGGCGGCTTCCTTGGATACTTCCGTTCCCGTGATTCCCATAGCAACACCAATTGCAGCTTGTTGAAGAGCAGGAGCATCGTTAACACTGTTGAATGGCAAAAAAACGAAATAGCTTAGTAAATGAATTCGTTGAAACATTCAAAGGATAAAACCCGAATGTGACTTACCCATCACCTGTCATTGCCGGAATCTCGTGCAAACTCTGAAGCATCTTGACCAGCTTCTGTTTATCAGCAGGTTCTGCCCTGCAGAAGACAATGTTGCCCTCCTTCAGGAGATCAAGCTGCTTCGATTCTGGCAATTGAAAGAACTCCCTCCCCTCATACGCTTTCAAATCCCTGTCGTCGGCGTCTTTTGGGAAGATGTTGACATCTTTAGCGATCGCGACGGCCGTGTCCTTTGCGTCGCCTGTTATCATCATCACACGGATCCCGGCCTCGGTACATTCGTTTATGCTAGCTGCGACTTCGGGTCGAGCTGGATCTTTGATCCCTGTTATTCCCACCAGCGTTAGTCCACTCTCAATGGTCCTGTAATTGGAAGGATCCTTCAACAGCGGATGCTTTGCAATATCCCCATCTTCTTTTTGCTCGAACTTTTGAAGGCTGGTATTGAGTTGATCACAGTCTTTCACAGCTAAGGCAATGCATCGGAGTGGTCGAGACGCCATTTCTGAGACTTTACTCATAATGGCTCTCCGTAGCTCCCCAGTAATTTTCACAACAGTCCCATCTCTAGACTTGATGTGCGTACATCGTTCAATCAGAAGGTTCGGAGCGCCTTTCACAAGAAGGCGATTCCCTGCTGCGAGTTTGTTGGCTCCCCGCTTTTTGTTACTTTCTCGCGAGAACTCACACAAGACAGACATCGATTTTCGCTCGCGATTAAATTCCAGCGTCGCGTGGCGTGGATGAGCGTCTCTCCATCCCTCAACATTGGCACTGGCGAGCTTGGATGGCGGCAATTGTTGTTCGTCGCTGCTACTTTGGGCGCCAAACTTGGACATGCCACCAAGCTTTTCAGCAAGGATGCACAACGCCGCCTCTGTTGGTTCCCCAACTCTCTGATATGTCTTTTCTTCTTGCTGCTCCTTTTTCTTATTCTTTTGACGGGTGGTTTCTGTATCGCTTTCAGTTTTGGGATCATTACCAACGATCCTTGCATCGTTACACAGCGCGCTCACGGCAGCTATATCTGCAAGCGCCCCGTGTGGTGTTCGTTGCACATCGTCATGTTTCGTAATACCTGCAATTGCTCCGAGAGGGGAATACGAAAACCCATCAATGGCATGCTCCTCCAAGTGCCCTTTCCCCTTATTGTCTTTATCAAACAGAACAATGCTGACCGATGTCATTTCATTGGTCGTCAAGGTTCCTGTTTTGTCCGTACAAATAACGCTGACACATCCTAAGGTTTCGACACTTTGCAGTCGGCGGACGATCACATTACGTTCTGCCATGCGTCGGGTTCCCAGACTGAGGCATAGGGTAATAACAGCCGGCAATCCTTCGGGGATGGCAGCCACACCTAGCGCCACAGCCACTTTGGCATAGTAAATACCACCCTCCCAGACGGAGGAGAAGGACGCATCGTTGAATTTTGGAATGGAAACAACCCAAACCGCAAAACAAATGACACCAATAATGACAGTCAAGGTATCCCCAAATTCATCCAATTTAATCGCGAGTGGTGTCTTGGGCTGTTCCGTCTTGGCTTCGGTCACGCCTTTTTGGATCTTTCCAAACTGGGTGGCCATACCCGTCTGCACCACCAACGCCAGTCCACTGCCACTGGTGACCATAGTCCCACTGTACAGCATGCCTTTTTGATCTTGCACGGGTAGTCCCGGCGAGACTCTTCCTTCATCTCCGGGCAATTTTCCGACAGTGACGGATTCTCCTGTCAAACTACTTTCGTCGAGTTGCAGGGACGAACTCTTTAAGGACACGAGCCGACAATCGGCCGGGACTTTGTCTCCCACTCGAATTTCCAAAATATCGCCGGGGACCAATTCCGAAGCATCTCGTCCCGACTGAAGGTCTCCATGATCCCGCATAACCGTGGCCAAGGTGGATTGCATCTTTTGGAGTGCCTCCAAAGAATCGCTGGCGCTCTGCGATTGCCAGACCCCCACGGCCGCATTGACAATGAGAATCGCCAAAATGACCATGGGTTCCACAAAGGATTTCCACATGGACGCACCGGCGTCTCCGGTCGATTGTCGCACTTCCAAAAAGGAGAAGACACCACTCATGAGGGCCACCACCAATAATATTTGAACGAGGCGGTCCTCGAATTGTTCCAGCACCAACACCCAAATGGATTTGCCTTTGGGCGCCAATAAAGCATTTTTGCCATAGAGCTGCAATCGTTGTTGTGCCTCTGTTTCTGTGAGACCCGTGGAAGGGGAAGTTTGGAGGAGTTGGAACAATTCGGCCATGGAGAGGCTGCCAGCATCCGTGTTGGAAGCATTGTAAGACAGCGGAAGTCCAGAGTTAGGGTTGTCGGGTTGTTGGTTATTGCCAGTAGTACTAGTAGTTGGTGGTGAAGAGGAAGATGATACAGCAGCAGCACGAGCTCCACCGCGTAACTGTCTCAGGCTGTACAAAACATGGCAACGCTGGGGTGATGTGGCACTTGTTGACTTTAGTAGTTGTGGGTGTCGTGATGCATGAAAACTGCTACAACTACTCGAAAGAGTAGTCGTAGTGGACGGGATGGAAAAGGCGGCAGCGGATACTCCTATACTAGTAGCTGGCGTACTGCCATCTACCAAGGCCGCCGCCACAAAACAACCGGCAAACAGAGCTGCTGCCCGAGAGGACATTTTTGTAGTGTAGAATTATAGGAAGCCTATTTCTCTCTTTCGTACAGTTGAGTAAGTTTAAAAGCAATTAATACCAGTAGTCACAGAAAGATGAGGATATCTTACTCGTAAGTTTGGAGGGGATCTTCATTGTCAAGATTTGAATTGCCACGAGACTGTTCCCAACCATCACCTACTACGTCGTACTACTATTTGGTAGCTAGCTAGCACCCGACTACTAACTTACAGTAATACCGTACCCAACGGTGCCGTATCTTATTATTATTGTGGATCCTTGAAGTGCATTACCGATTGATTGATTGATTGAGTTTCCTGGACGGTAGTACTCCCACCCGGGCCTAATGTAAGACAATCCCAGTCGCTTCGCGACTCAACAACTCGTGAGCCAGCTCAGACTTGTGTACGTACGACGTACTTACTTTCCGTTGACCACTCCAATCGCAGGCACTCCGCGCTGGCAAATCGGAATAACTACGGGGGAGTCATTTAAAAAGATATATAAACATACAATGCATAGGAAAGAAGATTCTTCATTTAAGACGGATAGGCGCGACGGGCTCGGCTACAAGACGTTCTTATCAAGAGCCGCTTTAGATCATCCTCCGAGGCAGCAAGGCTCCTTGCGGCGGATGACAATGGAGATTGGAAGAGAAAGCAGTAGGCCCAATAACAATTCAGTCGTAATAGAACAGCATCAAACAAATCGTAACACTTCCATCCACAGTATGTCACTATAGGAGCTAGAGCAACAACAAACAGCATTGTTCTAGTACTGTAGCTTCAAGTTAGCCAGATTTGCTCTGTAGTAGTCAGTCAAAGAAGGGGACGAGAACCCCTTATCACAATTTTTACGAAACAACTCCGCATCCCAACAAATTATTACGAGTCAGTAATTACCAACAATCATCATGCGATCATTGTTTGGCGCCTCACCCCATCGAGGCCGCAAAGGCAGTTCACGGGAATCTTCTCAGAGAGGCAACAATGCTCCAAGTAACCATCACCAGTCTTACGATGACGAACAACAACAAGCCAAGCGTCGTTCCTTTGCCTTTATGAAATACAGCCCAGATCGCCGCACATCGGCGTCCATGAAGGCCAGTCGCGAACATGCCAAAATGATTGCCATGCAATTGGGCGAGCACGAGGAAGCGTCAGAAAAATTAGAAGCGGCGCCCACTAGTCATACCGCTACCTCCAGCACGAGTCGAAGTAGTTCGACATCCTTCTTTCAACCGGCCTTTCCCGAACCAGCCGGCTTTGGAGACTTTGATCCCTTTGGGCACAACGACAACACCGGCAATGCCAAGACGACAGCGGCACCGGCCATGGAAGAAGATTTTTTCGCGCAGGCACCAGCAGCTGCCTTTTCGATGACCGATAATCCACCAAGACCAGCCTCGTACCACCGGAAGACTAGCAATGCTAGTAGTCGTAAATCCTCTATTGCCAGTAGCAATGCGTCGGCTTTCAGCCAAAATAATTCCTTTGATGAAAGTGTCGGTGGTAGCGTTCTCAGTTCTTCCACGGGAGCTTATGATATGGACTTTTTGGCCTTCCAGTCGCAAGCGCCAGGAAATCAAGCAGTGCCACAAGACATTGGTGCTGGTGGAAGTAGCCGGCGATCGAGTGCCAGGGGATCCAAATCCAAAGGACGGCCACCACGTGCTGCTGGACACACATCAAGTGAAGCCAGTTTTGGATCACAGCCATGGCCACAACAGCACCAGCCGCAAGCACCGCCGCCGCCGCAGCAACAACAAAAATCTATGGCGACCTTTCCTTCCAATTCGTCCATGCAATCAACTTTTGCCGGACATCCGCCACCACAACAAGCATCATCACCCATTGTGTCCCACAGTCCGGTAGGTGGTGGTGGCGGCGTAGGAGGTGCTGCAGCTCGTCGGCGTATGCGCAATCAAATGCGTTTGGGCAGTTCTGGTTCTAGTGTTGGGGGAGAGAGTTGCAGCAGCTTTGGTGAGAATGTGAGAGGTGACACGCCACCGGCATCTCCCATGTCAGGACGACGCATTTTTGTGAACAAGGATTCGAACAATAATAATGGCATTAACAACAAAAATCGCGTCCCATCCTACAACACCATTTCTGGCAATTATAACAGCAACGACAAGCAACAATATTTGCATCCATCACCATCGCCCTCCAGGCGAGGTAGCAGTAACATGAGCAGTGGGGCTTCTGTGTGTTCTTCGGTAGCGGAATCAGATATTGATCTCTTTGACAATTCCCATCGTGAAGGAGGGGGCTTCACTTTTGATGCCTTTGGCTTGGATCCGCAAGAAATTGATCGTGAGGTGCAAGAAGCCATGCAAGCCTTAGCAGGAACTGGTTACAATGGTGGTGGGGGATTTCCTACCAATTTTTCCTCCGCAAATTCGAGTCAAGGCAGTACCACAAGTCCTGGTGTGAGCAATAACAAGAACATTAGGCAGCCAGATGACAGTACCATGGACGACTTTGAACCACAACCATGGGATTCTCCTGCAGGTAGTCGCCGCCCTTCTCCGGCACGACGAGAACCACAAGAGGAAGAGGACGATGGCTTTGTAGACGGATTCCGTGTTTCCAAGCCAATGCCCTTGCCATTGGTGTCTGTGCACAGGGGACACTCGCCGGCCTCATCGGAACGGTCTTCCAGTGTATCAAGTATCACTGATCAAAATACGGACATTGGAGCTCCACGAAGAAACGTCTTCAAGGAAAAAGCAGGGTTCCTGTCTTCTGCCACCAACAACCGCCGTCCGGCAACAGAGCAGCAAGCACCCCAGAAGAAATGGACACCTCCACCGGGAGCAATTAAGATGTTGACGCCGCCTCGCCCTCAAGCTGCGGGATCACATCAACGCCAACCACTTCGGCAAGAACAGCAGCCAAACATCCAGCAGATATCGACAGAAGAAGAAACAGGTAACTATTGGCAGTCTGAACTCGACCAATTGCCCGAACAAAACCAGCAGCAGCACGTGCGAGCACCACCGCCACCACCACAGCATGCGCAGCAACGAGAACAACCAAAGAAGGCGACAGGGGCCGAAACGCCAACGGCTGGCAACGTCAACAATGCAAAAAATCAGTGGCGATCTGCAGCGGCAAAATATGCAGCACCCCCTCAACCAGGAATGCCACAACCTTCAAGAAAGTACTCCCAATCACCTTCATCTCGTGGACCATCACAACAACAACAAAGAAAGCAAAAGGAAGAAGAAAAGAAAGACGACGAGGACAACCATACTGCTACAACGGCAACTGTGACAACACAGTTGTCGGATTCACCGCGCCAACAAGCTAGACAGGAACGTGAAGATTTGGAAAACCTAGAAACCGACTTTTTCGCAGGAAATCGTGAAGCACCGAAAGAGAAAGTTATATCTCCCCAAGAGCAGCGAAAAATGGAGCTGGAGGCACTGCGCAACGGTACGCTTGCAACAAGTTCCCACAGTGGTTCCGGTTCTGAAGGGGCAGGCTTCAAGTCTGCAGCCGCGCTTCACCATGTGCGCCACGATTCTCACAAGCTGAAACCACAGCAAGAACGTGCCAATGATTGTAATAATCAAAGGACATCCTTTGCTAGTATCAAAGAGCGACTAAAGTCACCCGTTGACCATCAACCCTCCACGACACAACAGCAATCTTCATCCGGCCTTTTCCGTGCCACTGACTCTCCATTTCATCAGTCTAACAGTGCTACCAAGTCTGAAGTTGGCGTTTCGTCGTTTACTCGCCAAAAAATGAAGGTTGCTTCCATGTCGTCACCTTCAAAATCTGAGGCTGGTTACGGCAAGTCGCCAAGAAACCAGCAGCACTCGCCTGAAGTAAATGCCGTTCTGAACCGTATGAAAGGTGGCATGTATATGGAATCTTCTTTCACTTCTCCCAAGCCCGGTGCCGCGCATAATAACAACGCCGCGCCGAATTCGGCGCCTGCTTTCATGGGCGTGAAACTACGCAAGGCGCCTTCGGCGCTGGGGCTCAGTGGCAGTACAAGCGGAGAATACGATCAGTCCTATACTGTAGCAGCTTCTGCGGATAGCCAAGATCAGCAGCACGATAGCAGCCATGGCCGTGATACTGAGCATGGAAATCTGTCTTATCGAGAACGACGTGAAATGGAATTGCGAGCTCTAGAAGAGGAGGAGCAACCGGCTGCTGCTGTCTCTCCCAGACAACTCTCCCAGGCTCAAAAAATGGCTCAACAGCAGCAGCAGTTCGAAAGAGGGCAAGGGGAACAAGGAAGGGTGCCTTCTCCCAAGAGATTGAGTTACAGAGAACGAAGGGAGCAGGAGTTAGCAAGAGAGCGTCAGATGCAGCAGCAGCAAGGAAAGTCACAAAATACCGAGGATGCTCCTAAACGGGATGTCGCAGACTTGATTCGCCGTCGTATTGCTGCAAACAAGGGCAAGAATGGCATATCGCCTACCAATGGTGATAGTCCCCAGCAAGAGGCAACCGTGGGTCGCAGCAGTCTCCGTGCTACTGGAGTTACCTTTGACGATCAAGTGAACCCATCCATGTCGGGCACATCAGACGAATATCGCCGCGGATACGACAATGTAGATACACCGAGAAATGATG
>Ga0163149_10004229_pt1 | contig 15879 bp, 15 predicted proteins | sample OliLakLV19MP5G1_FD_148604 | JGI IMG/M metagenome (GOLD analysis project Ga0163149, IMG submission 148604) | Freshwater microbial mat bacterial communities from Lake Vanda, McMurdo Dry Valleys, Antarctica - Oligotrophic Lake LV.19.MP5.G1 | ecosystem: Environmental > Aquatic > Freshwater > Lake >...
CCACCAAATCGAACAAAGCAGCCGGTGGTGCCGGAGGCAGCAGTACTCCTGCCTCGGAGAAAGCCAAACGGCGACAAACGGCCCCCGCCGTGGCCCGGGTCGGACGCCCCAAACAAAAAGTCATCAAATTGGTCTCGAAAATTGTCAAGAAAAAAGTCATTGTCGACGGGTCCGATTCTGAGTATGAATCCGAAACGGACAGTGAGTATGAACGTGAGATGGATCGAAACGAAGCCGAACTCAGGAAAAAGGCATTGGAAGAAGCCCGCAAAAAGAAAGCCGACGCACTCGCCAAGAAACAAGCTGAAGAAGAAGCGGCAGCCGCCAAGAAACAAGCCGAAGAGGAAGCCGCAGCAGCCAAGAAAAGGGCAGAAGAGGAAGCTGCAGCAGCAGCCAAGAAACGGGCCGAAGAAGTAGCTGCAGCCAAGAAGAAGGCAGAAGAGGAAGCCGCAGCCAAGAAGAAGGCAGAAGAAGAACGGATTGCCAAGGAGAAAGCAGCAGTAGCAGCAGAAGCCAAGCGGATTGCAGAGGAACAAGCCAGGTTGGAAAAGGAACAAAAAGAAAAAGAGGAAAAGATAAGGTTGGAGAAAGAGCAAAAGGAGAAAGAGGAAGCAGAGGAACAGGCCAGGTTGGAGAAGGAAAAGGAAGATGAAGAAGCTGCAGAGGCAGCCAGAGAAGAGGAAAAGCGCAAAAAGAAGGAAGAAAAAGCCGCCAAAAAGGTCGCGGAAGAGGAAACACGTAAAAAGGCTGAGGAAGCAATCGCTGCCATGGAAGCCATGAATAATCCGCAAGCCGGCGATGCAAAGTCCAGAATCGAAGAAATGAAACGTCAACGCGAAGCCATGAAAGCGGCTGCTGCGGCGCCACCCAAAGCGGCTGCTGCCCCCAAAGCTCTGACGCGGGCGGAGCGTAGGGCACTGGAAGAGAGTAAACCCAAAAAGGAACTGAGCATGGAGAAGAAGCGCAAATGCTATATGTGGTACGCCCGTTTGGGACAGCCAAATCGTGCAAGGATGATCGAAGCCGCAAAAAGGTTGGACAGTTCAAGTGCTGAAGATATCTCGGTGGAAGACGTCGAGGCCTTGCCATGGATGCCGGGTGGTTTTGCCCTGCCAGTGAAGGAAATGAACGAGTTGTTCCTGCATGGATAAAGGAGTGCGCAAGGTAAGAGCGCGCAAGTTTAGAGCCCAAAACTGGATTGGATCCTCACGTTCCTTTACGGCGCGTCATCCCAACAACCTACGAGAGACTGTCCAATTAAGTTTGGTGCAAGGCGAAAGAGAGTTCAACTTCATTATATACTACAACAAATTATAGATTCTAATTTAGTAATTACCAATTCATTTGTTTCGTAGCAATGACATGATGCCAATTGGGAGTTATGTTTGTGGCAGGCATTGTCGCACAGTAGCATCCGATATTCTTTTTGGCACTGACTGAAGTGAGCGAGGGACCGATTCCTGGTTTTTGCAAAAAAATACTAAAACATATTATGAGTGCAAAGATGGATTCTGGAGTCTGCCGATCACAAGGAGGGCACAAGATTGTGATCGGGCTCACGATCACTCCAGCACTCTACAGTAGATATTTTTTCCTGAGAAAGCGGGTGGTACTCCTCCTCCCAACGCCCCAGCCAGAAAAACGATTTCGAACTCGCCCAGTAGGCTTGCCGACGAATCCATTGCAAAATTGACGCGACGGAGCGAAAGCAAAAGCTGGTACTAGCGGAGGGCTTCCTTCTCTTTATGGACTTGGTCGTCGTGGAGACAGTATTGTTTTTTCGTTTCTGGCAAAAGGCTGGAGACATCAGCAAAGTGCCTTGGCGGATCTCAGGACCCGCTTGGGCACTTGTCGTTTGAAGTTTGAAGTATCTAGTAGTACCTAGATAGTCGCAGTTCCAGCACAAATGTGATCCCTAGCTACTAGTAGTAGAGATCCCTAGAGTTCCTTGAAACGAGGAAAATTGCACCTCTCCTGGGCTGAATTGACCCTGGTGTTATTAACTCCTAATAGCTAGCCAGTATCTACAGTAAACACTCAGCTCCAGTAAAATTTCATAGTGAGGGCAAGGGACACATGGCTAGTTACAGTCACAAGTCTAGAGCTATTTTGAGTTTGATTACCGCGTGTTGTAAAGTCCTTCCTCTTAGGTCGTACACTTGATCCTATTTCTTCTAATGACAGACACAACTACCACTGTTGTTGAGTTTGCTATGCGGAATGTTTTCTATCATCTTGTCTTCTGGATTGTGAGCTACGCGCATTGACTTCACTCATCTCTGTTTCGACTCTACCAGGATTGGCATCCTGGTCCTGTTGCGGGTCCAATCGTCCCCGCATCATCTTGTCCGTCTGTCTCATAAGACAAACCTGTTTGCCTCCTTGCATCCCATGTCGACACAAAGGATTAGGTCATTCCAATGGCTAACCACATCCTTCATGCAGCAGCCTAGCAGCTCTGTGACTGTGACCAGCACGTCTGCATGGGATCCAGAGTGCGTCCCTTACCATCTGACCATCGGCGGTGGAATAACCTCCACAACACCCCTCCTGTTTCAGTGTCGTTGGGCGTTGCCACCGCTCTTAGTCTACTTCTCCAATCGATCTGAAATCAATCGGCCTTCGTGGCAATGGTAGGTCTCTGCATTGACGTTCTTCGCACCAAGGTCACTGATGTTCTCCTTGGTTCTGATGAACTGCACCTTGATCAACTTGTCCTCTTCTTGGAGCTGTGTGACACACCACCACCTTGTGCCCATGTGCCGGGTCCTGCTTAAACTGGTCCTGTTCTCTGTCATGAAGATGGCCCCCACGTTGTCAAGCCACACGTTGACTGGAGTCTTCACCGGAATTCCTAGGAACAGCAGGATCTGTGCCACAAAGGGCACTTCCCTCACCGCTTCTGCGCAGGCACAGAATTCAGCCTCGCTGCTAGATGGAGACACCACCTTTTGGCTTCTCGATCTCCATGCGATGGGAACACCATTAAAAAAAATGATGTGGCAACCCACAGACTTTCGGTCATTCGGATCGCCTGCCCAATTGGAGTCGGAGCACACTTCAAGTGTCCATAAACCATCGGGACCCATCTTTGGACTCATCTTCAATCCCTCCAACTTGGTCCCTAAAACAAACTTGACACAGCGGAGCAATTCCTTGTGTGCAGCTTCCGTCGCCTTCCCTAGCACCTTAGAAAGTTCTTTTACCGCAGACATAAGATCGGGTCTCGAGTGCTTAATTCGAAACATCAACTGCCCGACTGCTGTTCGGAATCTGCTCTGCAAATCTTCTTCAATCATTTCCGATTCATCACTTGCCTTGAGTAGTTCAAATCCTGGGTTTCCCGGAGCAGTGCAGTTCTGCACATTGGCGACTTCTTTTCCAAAAGTCTTTTCGATCTTCTTCACCATGTGTGGCTGACCAATCCAGCCCGTAACTGTCTCCGGATCCATCTGAATGTCGCAGCTCAAGCTGTCATCGCAAAGGTTGGAGCCACGGCACTTGACTCAGCTGATGCTGACTCTGCTAGCTCTACTCCTTCATGCAATCTTTCAGCTAAGGTCTGAGCTTCATGGTTCAAAGTGTCTCCTCGGAGTCTTGCCAGTTCCTTGAGTGCACCTTCTCCGGTTGGTGTTTCTTCAATGATCTTGGTTGCTCTCATTGACATTCTTCTTGGTGGGAGCACTGGCTTTACTTTCTTTTGGGCCGGCACTGATTCGGGTTCCGGTTTTTTCTTGATTGCCAAAAAGCATTGGTTCTGGTTCCGCTTCTCCTTCTTCCTCAATTCCATGACCCTTCTTCTCCGCGAGTGCCTTTGTCTCTTCAACATCTTCAACTGGTAGCAGAGTGACTGTCTCTGGTGTCGTAGGTAGCGACAATCCTTTCCACTCACCGCACACTTTGTTGAGCCACGTGGCATCTCTTGAGTTGATCACTTTATCCGTCGCTAAGTTCAAGAGTCGGCTGCGTCTGCAGCGTGATCTCTTGAGCGTCCTAAGCACATCGTGGGTGCTCCTCTGTTTGCTAGCTTGCCTTTCATTTTGTCTCCGAACTTAACGCATGCAACTTCTCCAAATTGTCTGAAGTTCTTCACACCTTGAAGTTCTCTTTCAAAGAAGGCAACGTAGGCTGGTTTGGAGCAGCTTTGTGACAACAGTGTGTTCTCGATGTCAGTCAAGTTCATTGCTACTTCACCCCATAGTCCTTTGCGCAGATCTTCAGTAAGTCTTGCTGCGTTAAGTGCTGACTTGATTCGCCTTGTGATGACTGCTGTCTTTCTTTCCACCTTGCTGTTGAACTGTGGTGAGTCTCTGCTTGTGTGCTCCACTTGGATCTTTCTTGGGCATTCTTTGGTTGCTCCTTTGCAGTCTTCTGCGAACTTCTTCAGCTCACCCGCGTCGTCCATCCTTGTGCATTTGACCGGGTTGCCTCTGTCGTTAAGTCTTCTCGCCAGCGTTCTCAGATTCTTTGGTGCATGAGACTTCTTCTCTGTCAGGTGGCCCCATGTGCACCCGGTTGCGTCATCGACAGCTGCTAGCCAAACTCTTGCGCCACCTAGGGACTTGTGCTTGGAGACACTCAACATGTCTACGAACAGTCTCTCTCCTGGTGTCTCACTTTGAGTTTTCGTCGTCTTGGACACTTTCTTCTGTTCGGAATTGCTGGCAGTCTTCACATGCTTCCAGAGTTCCCGTCAACTTCCATCCACACCACTTTGCTGTCAACTTCATTGCTTCATCTGATGTGTGTCCGAACACTTTGTGGAATCCATTGGCATTCCAATGTGCTGGCTTGGGTTTAGGTTTCGATTTTGAATTTGAATCCTCTGCATCTGGATCATCAGCATTTTGCACACCCTACCCTCCTGATTCAGACTCATGAGGTTCTTGCCTGTCAACATGGTGAGCTGCTCGGGGTTCTTGCATGTCGGTTGCTGGTGTTGCGTGCTCGCCAAGCCTTGGTGGCAGTTCGACACCACATAGGATCCCGTCTTTTGTCTTGGTGATCTGGTCGAATGCCATAGTCGCATTCTTCTTCGTTAGCACAATGTTGGTCCCTTCATTCGATAGGATCCAACCTTTCTCAATAGCCTTCATCAAACTGAAAAGGCATGCATCAAAATCCGGAGCATGCTTGCAGTCTTCCAACAGCATGTCCATCGCATCGCCGTTCTTCTGCAAGAGCATTAAGGGAAGAGTTCCTTTCTTTAAGAGTCGAACTTGATTCCCGTTTCCAACTTTGACTGGATCATTGACATCTTCCACATCCATCATTCCATCATCGACATTCCCCATGTGAGTTGAAGCACCACTGTTGGCTATCCAAGTGCTTCCAGCAAAGCCGCCAGCTGCAAAAGCTACTTCAACATCAGCATGGGGATGTCTTAGGCGCTGAAGGCGCCGTCGGTCTTGTTCTTCTTCCAACCCTTCCATCGACCAACTTCCAGCAGGTCCGTTGACAGTGGGAGCTTGTGCCACACTCTCCACATTCATGTGGCTTGCCGAAGCTTGAACCAATCGTGATGGCAAAAATTCGACTGATTCGACGAGCGTTGCTTGCTTTGGCATCTTTCTTGGCCCTTTCCTGCCAGGAGGCCTTGTCGAGGAGGCATTCCTCTCTCTCAATGTTCACCCACAGTTGGCGTTCCGTGTCCTCCCGTCTCTTCTGATCCTTCGCCAAATCAAATCCCTTGGCCTTCTCTTTCTTGGCTCGATCCCTGTGGAATGACGCTTGGACCAAGTCGAGAAGCATTTTGAGCGGTGATTGGTCGATTTCTTCTTGGGCTGTTTGGGCTTGTGCACCATCCTCTTTGTCTGCAACAGTTCTGCTTCCGAGCATGTGCTCCACACACCATCGGTCTGCGTCTGCCTTCGTCTCTTCTTCGGCTTTGAAGTTCAGAAACGGTCTGTGCACAACACCCTTTTGCTTTGCTTCTTCCCATTTCTTCTGCATTGCTCCTGCTGCAAGTGATGGGAAATCGTTTCTTTTTCCGTGGTGGTTGTTCACGTCTCGTGCGCGCAGGAGGATGCAGTTCAATGACTTTTCGTTGATGTCTCTCCATGCGCAGCCTGGTGGGACATGGTCTCGACATCCATGTCGCACGAAGTCCATGTCCACCCACAGGAAAGGCTTTCCTCGGTGGATCTTGTCGACTCCAGATTCGTCTTCCTTGTTCACCAAGAATGCCATTTGTGCTTGTCACCACCAATCGGGGCCACTGGTTTGCGAGCATGCTCCCTTGAATGCCACTGCAGTGCAATTTCGAGCGTGTCTAACAACATTTGCAGACCAACCAAGCTTCTTCCACTTGCAGCTGTTCCTGCAGCTCCTCCGCACAGGAGCATTTCCAGAGTTTCCATTGCGAACTGAAGGCCCCATGTTGGTTCTTGGTGTTGTCCTTGCTCGTGTTCATGTTTGCCGACATCATTAATCTTCGTCTGGGCATTCATTTCAAACTTGGGTTCACTTCGGTTGGCAAAGTTTCCTTCTGCATGTGCATTGACTTGCACAGCCTGTGCACCTTGAGGTGCTGTGCTAGGAACGTTTTGAATGGGACGCGCTCCGACGAGTCGGAATGCTGATGCTCCAACTTGGGCTCCATCACATGATTCCCTTTCCAATCCTTTCCGATGCCCTTTGCCAGCGCCATGAAATCATTCCACCGTGCTCTGCCATCTTTCTCTCCATTTTGTCTTGGTTCACAGCACCGTGTGTGGCTCCGAACGCACTGAGTGGAGTTCCTTCCCACTTTGGCTCTTGCTGCAGCTTGTTTTGGTCCCAGATCATTGGGAAATTCGCGTTGTGGGGGATCATTGTTCCCATGTGCGGAGCTGTTCGTTTGAAGAACTCCACACCCGCAAAGTTGCTTAACATTTCGATCGACATTGTCAAAAACTGCTTGGTTTGAATTGAAATTGATGTTCTCAGCGACAGAGTGAGGCTTTGCCACACTCCACTCTAGCCTGCCTTTGACTTTGATTGTGGTGTCTTTTCCACGCTTGCAATCGTGCACACGGGTCAACTTTTTGTCCCGCGCGTTTCCCACAGTTGCTCCAGGCATTTTCATGCCCTTCGGGTCATTCGTGCTTCCACTTAGTGGTTTCTTGGTTTTGCGCCAGTCGACCTTTCTGTGCTTTGCCTCGATCCATTCTTGTTCTGATTTTGGGTCTTGTTGAATTCCGCACCACTCTTCTGCTAGGTTCTCCTCATCAGAGGGACACCAATCAGGCACTGAGCAGCACACTGTTTCATCGTCCTCCTCATCAGATCCTCCGAATGAATCCAAGAACGAGTCCGGATCAGGGCATCCTTCATCATCGATGGTGTTGTCAACTGGTTCGAAACTGTGCGACTTGTGTGTGATGTCATCTTCGTCACAAGGCATGCACATGAACGCGACCTCTTCTTCATCTCTTGCTGCGTTTGCTGATTCACTTTGCTTGCAGTTGGGTTTTCCTTTTGTCTTGAAGCAATCAACCAACTTGTGTCCAAACATGCCACAACCATCACAGCACATGTTCCCATGAACTTCTTCTTCGGTGCACCATTTCGGTTGTGGTAGCCACCATTGTTGTTTCCTTTCTTGATGTTCTTGTTTCAGCAATCTTTGCCCATGTGTCCCATCCTTCCACAGTTGTAGCATTTATCTTTGAAGGTCTTCCCGGACGCACAGAAGCCTTTCTCTCCTTCATGCGAGCCTTTCTTCTCCTGCGCATCTTCGACATTCTCAAGATGTGTCTTTTCAAGGTCAATTGTCAACATGTCCAAGGTGTGCACAGATGTCAACCTTTCCTTAACAAAAAACTTCTTTGTCTGGCATGGGTTCATCATGGAGCTGCTCTTACTTTCTGGCGGCTGGCAGCTCACTCAAAATGTCATGCGTGAAGTCTTCGTCACTGACATCACGTCTTTTCCTTCATCTTTGTCTTCAATTTTTTCATCTGTGCGATGAATGGGCTTCGTTGCTGATCGTCTCTCATCTTTGTGCCACAATGCTCTTCTTTTAGGTCCGCAATTGATTTCGATTCAACCTCTTCACATCTTGTGGTCATGGCCGTCCATTCCTCATGGAATTGTTCATCGGCATGGCCCGCTTCACGGTTGTGGAATTTCTCAACAAGGCAGAACACCGATTGACCCTTTTCTGTGTCTGTGAGGATCGAATTCAACAGGATGCCCACTGCTTTCTGGTTCATCTTTTGAACTCTTTTCACCTCTTCTTTCACTTCATCACTTGCTCCTGAGGGAGCAACGTGGTTGTTGCTTTCAACAACGCCACCCACTTTCTTCGTCAGCAGCTCGGACAATCCACTTCGCGCTGGGCACAATTCTAGCTTCTTCTTGCAGAAAGGCCACTTGGCCCCATCACCATCAAATGTTGAAACCCTTGTTCCAACTTTGCTTGAGTGCTCCTCTTCGGTCTTTGTCATCTTTGATCAATGCAACACAACCGAGGGAGGCTTCGACAGTTGTCTTTTCAAAACGTGTTGTGAAGTCCTTTCTCTTGGGTCGCACACTTTGTCCCATTTCTTCCAATGAGAGACACAACTGCCACCATCATTGCGTTTTCTATGTGGAGCGTTTTCTATTGTCTTATGTTCTGGATTGTGAGCCAAGTGTGTTGGCTTCACTCATCTCTGTTTCGACACTGCCAGGATTGGCATCTTGGTCCTGTTGCGGGTCCAATCATCCCCGCATCATCTTGTCCATCTGTCTCACAAGACAGACTTGTTTGCCTCCTCACATCCTACATCGATGCATAGGATTAGGTCATCCCACTAGCTAACCATGTCCTGCATGTAGTAGCCTAGCGGCTCTGTCACTGCAACCGGCACGTTTGCATGGGATCCAGAGTGCGTCCCTAACTGTCTGACCATCGACGGTGGAATAACCTCCACGACAATCGCGTTGCTTGACACTCGCCTTCTCGTTATGAGCGTTACGTGTCATGATGTCAATCACGATTCAAAAATTTAACCAATGCGAAACGCACATGTTGAGACAAAGACAAGAAGCCCGAAATCATTCAAATCAACGAACCAATCAATGCGATTCCTTGTTTATCTTATTCGCGGAAATATTACGGAGAACACGCTTCAGCTGATCGAGGGTGATGTTTTGAACCTCGCCATCAAGCCATCAAACAATGACTACAATCATGAATCTCAAGGAATAATGGATCATGGAACAACAACCGAATCTACACGTAGCTATTGAGTATAGTACTAGCATCACGGACGCCTAAAGACAACAAAGAAGATTGGCCATCATTCACTTTTGGTCGGAGTGACACAACACATCCATAGAATAGATACGCACACTACACTGATATGAAAACTAGCTAACTGGCGTTCGACTTGGTTTTGAACTTTCGTAATACAGAACAACACAATCATAAAGTAGCAACAACGACCTACAAAAAGAAGCTGGCATAGTCAACACAATAACAATACACGCATAGAATTGACAAAACAACAACCAATTACCATGACAATGACACGTTCCTTCTCGTCCATGATGGCGGCAAATCGCCATCGAATATTGCAACTACGCAATCCTGCTGTGGTTGCATCCTCCTCACAAGCCTTTCGTTGGAAGAGCACTCGTCCTCGTCCTGTCAGCGAATTTCCTCCCTGGGTTCCACCACCGCGACCACCACAATCATCGTCACAGTCATCAAGACCACTGCCATCCCGACAACCCACGGCGTGGGCACCACCGCCCTCCAGTGGCGCTACCAGTTGGCCGGGATCAGCGACACCACAACAGCAAGCGACACAACAACAACCACCACAACAAGCGGCCGCGAAAACGAATCTAACCTTGATGCAAATTGGCCCTTATAAATACCAACCCAAACAATGCAACAGTTTGGTGTACTTGCCCAATACGGTTTCACTCCAGTACGAAAACGACAAGGATTTCACATTGAATTGTGTCGATTTTGGAGTGGCCAAAGCTGGCGACAAAGGCAAAGGCCACGTCTTGTTGGGACGCAATGGCTGTGGCAAGTCCTTGTTGGTGAAGTATCTAGCAAATCCAAAGCTACTCGAAGAACGTTTACTTGACAGTGACATTACCGACCATGTGGTCTTGCCCAATCCCAAACAAATTGCACATGTTTCCTTTGATTCTCATTTGCAAATGATTGGTCAAAATGCCCACCTGAGTGTCCAGGATGCTATTACCGGCGGCAAACGAGGCACGCTCACCAAAACCATGCAATACTTGATTGTACGATTTGGATTAAAGTCGCTTTTGCACCGCACGGTTTCCACCTTGTCGACGGGAGAAATTCGCAAGACACTCTTGGTAGCAGCCTTGAGTCAACAACCCCGGCTCTTGATCTTGGAAAATCCCTACGATGGATTGGATGTGGAGTCCCGCAAGGAACTTCAATCGATTGTCGCCAAGACCATTGAAGGCTTGCACAACAGTGGTAAATTATTGGTGGCCAGTGTCAATGCTCAAAATGTCCCACCCGCTCAAGTCGTCCTCAGTACGCATCGTCCCGAAGAAATCGGAAACGAAATTGGGACGGTGAGCTTAATTGCTTCCAAGGACGAGAGTGAAAATGACGTCTTTACCATCCACCGTCCCCCGGGTTGGTCGCAAGAACAAATCATGTATGCCGCCCTCGGTATGGACAAGGATCACAACAAAAATCAAAATTGGGCCGTCGTGGAACCATGGAATGCGGAGGATCCTTCCTTGCCCTCTTGCGAGGATTTGACAAACTTTTGGGCCCAGGGCAAGGCGGCCGACAATGACAATGATACAGTCTTGATGAATTTGGAGCAAGTCAAGATTCAGCGGCAGCGAGATGGAGTTGTGAAGGAATTGCAAGGTGACGATTTAGTCACCCTCTTACACCCTCTATCATGGAAAATTGAGGCTGGACAACGATGGTTGATTGCCGGAGGCAATGGTGCTGGAAAATCGACTCTGTCACGATTCTTATTGTCCCAAGAAGAAGAAGGCGTTCCACAATCACAAGAAGAATCCGAACACGTCCACGACACCACGGTCGATTTCACATCGGGTACTTATACCAAAACCCCGTCCACAACCATTGGATGGGTCTCTACGGAATCACATTTGGGAACCATCATGATGGACGATACTTCCATGGCATGGGATGTAATCACTCACCAAGGACGTGTTTCCGACGACGTAGCGCGCCAAGTCGTGTCGTGGGTCTTTGGAGACGAAGGAGGGAACATCCAAAAGCTCCTGGAAACAAGATCCCTCACAACCTTGTCCCAAGGACAACAAAAATTAGTCTTAATGGCAGCAGCATTGGCCACACGTCCCAAGCTCCTCATTTTGGACGAACCGACGCAAGGACTGGATTGGGTCCATCGTCGTCGCATCTTGGCTTTGCTCGAACGTCTTTGTCAATCGACCCACGTTGGTCTCGTGTACATTACCCATTATCCAGAAGAATGGATTCCTTCCATTTCGCATGTCTTGCATTTGGGTGCAGGTCAGGTCAAATACCAAGGACCCAAACGTTACTACAGCCCCAATCGATTGGAAGAAGAAGAGGATGAGGATGCGTTTTTCTAAACAAGCAGGCAGCGGGTAGCACTGCCGTGCAGTAAAGTACGGCAGTGTTCTGGGCACCGCACTTGTGGGAGGAGAGAACACGGAACGATTGGCCAGTTTGGCGTTGATGGAAGGAAGGCATCGCTGAGAATCATTCAACGTCAATGGATCGAGCGTTGTGTGTGTGGGTGGAATGAAAAAGCTCATACTTCCGACGGAGGGTCCAGTCTCTCGTCGACCAAGAGAAACGCACTGCATAATAATAAATAGACAAGCAAACACTACTAATTGCATAATAACAACAATAATAATAGCAACAATGATACCACTAAAATTATGTACTACCCGCACGCCCTACCACGTGCCAGAACAGCACATGTCAGTAATATGCGAAGAGTACGAAACTGATTCTGGGTATAAAATTCAACGAAGATGCACGATGTGCAAGAGCCCCCAGGGTATGCTTTATATTTATTCTAAATGTATGCACCTCATGGCTATGGCGAATCCTTTTGCTTGGGCCTATATAGCTCCTACTAAGTAGCTAGATTGTCTTGAAAAAGCTTACTACCGGTGGCTTCTCAAAGACATCTTTGGAAGCAAAGGCCTCCCAATCTCCAAAATGAGGTGCCTTGGTATGTGCCTCAAATCCTTCTTTTCCAGCATCTTCGCCGGTATATTGTTCATGAAAATGAAAGACATTTGGCGCGGTCGTCGATTCCCCATAGACATATTGCAGTGCCAGTGGTTCGTTGGCATCGGTTCCGGCCTTGTTGGCGGCAATCACCTGGAGGAATTCGTCTCGGACGTCCGCTTTGGGATACAGATTGACATTTAAACAATAGGCATAGTCTGGAATTCCAAATTTGGTGGGCACGTGTGTCCCATGATAAAAATCCACCTCGGGTCCCTCGTCGTTGGACCATGGCTTGGTATCACAAAAGGGCCTTCCATTTGGCAAAGTGGGGCGTCTTGGTGTGGTATTGAAAACCATCTTCGTCGACGTATTCTTCATGAAAATAAAAGGTGTTGGGCGTCGATGTGTCTTCTCCCACGACAAACTGCAAACAAGCCGGTTCCGTCTCTAGCGAATCCTTTTGGTCCAGCTTGATACATTCCAGAAACTGATCACGTTGATCGGGGCGGACTTGGACTTTGACATTTAAACAAAACGGGGCAGCCATGTTTTTAGAAGCACTACTAAAAGCAGTGGAAGGATCGACTAGTAGTAATAGGAGGAAGGCGGTAGCGACTAGCAAAAACTGGTACGGCATCATTCTTGGATCGCCGATTAGTTTAGTGGAGTGGGAGGGAGTGCCATGGAGTCTTTGAGATTGTACGACGTGCGTAGCATCTGCTGGAGACTCGTTGAATGTTGTGACGAAGCAACGTGTTGAATCAATCAATGAATCATTCGATCGTTGGTCCATCGATGTCTTTCTTACTCCGCAAAGATGCGGGACAACTGTGCGGCTATTGATAGTTTTGGTCACGGCAATTTGAAGCAGATTCAACTGCTCATTCAGATTGTGCAAAAAGGTCATGAGGTTTGTGGAGTGTGCTTGCTGAATGTGCGAATGCCAAACATTTGTTCTGAATCTGCTCTCTGTCAACATTGTTCTTCAGTTTTTTGACAACTGAATGACTTCGTTTTTCGCTGAAATGCGAAGTCGTTGCGCGCTTGAACGAGAGTCGCGTCTCAACCAAACAACTGTTTTGAAATGAGATTTTTGCCCTGTGGGAGCTTGTCTTTTTGTCCACTGAGGTGACACCCACATTTGGCAACTGAATTTGTGCCCCACAAGGTCACAAAGGGCCAACCGCTGCGCAACCGCTGCGGCGCGCCCTTGCGCCACCAGAAAAGTCAAATGGGTGTTGAAGGCAATGCCATGCAGTGCCAGCAGCAGTGCATGTTTTTCTTGCCATTGCTGTTGCCATTGCCATTGCTAACACTGTGGTGACCCTCTTCCAGCTAGGAGCTGCAACCAGCAAGGTTCCTCTCCATGCATGGGTCTTTTGAGGCCGCGGAATTCCGGACCAAATTTTCTGTCGTTCATGATTGACTCCCGCCGATCCAGTCTAATACGATCCAATGAAAATCGGCCTTGCTTGCGGAAATTCGATGGCGCACAGACAATGTTTGTTGCAACAACTGGTCATTCCCACAAAAGAAAAAGTCACTACTATAGCTAGTAGCTAGAATATTATTTTTGCTACGAACATAGTTGATTAGCCAACTCGCTCCTTCACACTCCATTCGAGGAGGCGAGCAGCATGATCATGACTGGTTTGCAACAAAAGTTGAGTACAGGATTAGCTCTTTTGGCTTTGGTCGGTACCATTACGTATGTGTTGACGGATGAAAAGACGGCCTCCTATTTGCATGGACGAGTCACCAAAGTAACTCACAACGGGACAAGTACTACTGCCACGCGACGCCGACGACAAATTCAAATTTCCAATTGCACCTTGACGCCACCCATCGATCCAGCTGCCTTGCCCCAGTTTTATCAAAATTCGCCGTGTGCCCAAATTTTATTGGGCAATATTCTTGGCAAGACCACCAGTATGGATGATGCTTCTACGAGGAATATTATTCCCCGCCGATGGCTCCTGCTGGGAGACTCCACGATGGCCAAACTCTTTAAAAATTCCATGAGACCCGTTTTGATTCAAGGTCCACAATTGGAACAATTGTACAAGTCGAACTATAAAACCGATCCTACAGTACAAAAGTGTTTGAAGAAGAAGAAGCTCAACATCACCACCAATACCAAGAAAAGTCCATCGTCAATGCCAACGTTAAAATGTACCAATCGACTTCACCAAAGATGTCAACTCAATCAATATTTTCAATTTCCACCGATACCACTGCCGCCGCAACAACGACGAAAACGGCGACGACTTGGCAGCAATATGACTTCAAGCATGACTTCAAATACCACAACACAAACTTGGATCATGCCCGACCCCTCCAAAGGAGAAGGTCCAGCCTTGTTTGGACACGACAATCCCAATTGCCAGGACTGTGGAGGATGCAATTCCGAATATACCTTTTGTGATTTTGTCATGGACGGAGAGGAACCATCACCACCACCACCCAATCCACAACAACCGTCACAACGAAGAAGATTGCAGCAGCATATTCGAAAACAACATAGGCACCGTCGTCGTCGTCTGCAGGAGACTACTGCTATGGACCATGAGAACGACAACGCCGATGAATGCCATCTCAACAGTACTGCCATGCGCTCCTTCTTCGCGGGTCATGCCTATGGAGGATATTTTTCCATTGAATATGCCCGGGATGTCGAAATACAAACGCGTCACTATAAAACGACCCAGGAAAATGTGGTGGGCGTCTTTGTTCCACAACACTACAACCAAAATCATCATCATCAGCAGCAGCAGCAGCAGCAGCGCGATAATGATGACACGGATCGAGCAGCAACAATGGACACAAGGCTGCCGGCTAGTAGTACGATGACATCCAGCACGTCGGATCTCTTTGGAGGTCCTCCGATTTGTGTGGTGAGTTCCGGAATTCACGACATGCGCGTGGGTGTCGTCGGCTGGAACCCAACCAACAAAACCGGCGCCGATTTGGACATGTATTTGTACAACGTGCGCCACTACTTGGGGCTCTTGCAACGACAGTGTTCGCACATTGTTTGGATCCTCAATGCTACGCCAGTCCGAAAAAATGATACCGATCCTCTCTATGCGCCGCATCCACAAACCGTGGAACGCGTCCAAATATGGAATCGTGCCACCCAAGACCTATTGATGGAATGGAACTCCATCAGCAACGAAAACAACAACAACAATAACGACAATGGCAGTAACAACGTTGTTCTACAAAGCTTGACAGTCATCGACGTCTTTGAAGCGTCCACGAAATGGCCACGACCAGCCAGCTACGACAATGTCCATTTGACGCCTGCATGGTATCATGCCTTGGGATTGTTTTTGGTGTACACCCATACTCAACTCATTGCAGCTACTGTGGCACAACAATAAGAGTCCCACAATAATGATGGCGTTGCTGCGGCAGCACCACAAGACCGAAAAGAGTCGTGGAACGGCATTTTGATTTGATCCTATTCTAGAATAAAAAGAAAGGGCGCGAGAAAACAAGCATAAAAAGAATCCTGCGCCACGAGGCCGAAAAGAGACGGGGAACGGCATTTTGATTTGATCCTATCTAGTGTTTGGTAACGGTAATCCCTAGCCTTATCATTGGCAACTAATGATAAGTCATGCTGGCATCATTAGCATCATCATTAGTTGTCATTAGTCACTAATGACAACTAATGATCATTAGTGTCATCA
>Ga0163149_10004232_pt1 | contig 15868 bp, 13 predicted proteins | sample OliLakLV19MP5G1_FD_148604 | JGI IMG/M metagenome (GOLD analysis project Ga0163149, IMG submission 148604) | Freshwater microbial mat bacterial communities from Lake Vanda, McMurdo Dry Valleys, Antarctica - Oligotrophic Lake LV.19.MP5.G1 | ecosystem: Environmental > Aquatic > Freshwater > Lake >...
CTATTATTATATCGTTAATATTTTGTTTTTCATGCAAATATTTAACAAACTCAAGTTTTAATTTATAATTGTTTTCAAAATAATGCAGTTCTCCTGCCAATATTATTGTTTTGTCCAGCATAGAAGTTAAAAACAAAGAATCACATTCTTCAAATATATTTTTAAACTCATTGGAACTAGCCTCTATAGCTAATGGGATTTTATCTAAAACATCATCCCCAATATTTGGTGTAGCATTTATCCCTTCAGTCCGAATAACTTGGATTGAAATGCAACTATTAAATGTTATTCCTGTAAAAGAAAAAAGAACAACAAAAATAATATTACCTATATTGTATTTAATCCTTCTTAACAATTTTCCAAGGAATCTTTATCTTAAAATATATTTGACCTTTCACAACGATATGATAATTATCATATCCAACCGAACCATTAAACCTAGTGACGTCTATCTGAGCGTTATTCGGAACAGGAGCTCCCGAATCATCTCTTACATCCGTCCCAATTTTAAATTTACCTTTACCTCCAATCAAGGCGGTGGATGATGAAATATTGAGATCTTGGTAATTTACCCTCGTAATATTACCGCCATCTCCTGTAGTTGGAAGATAGTCATAATGTTGCCATTTAACTTTTAGTTTGCCCTCTCCAGTAACGTTATAAGTGTCTGTTTCCGTTGTGCCAGAATTTGTGCCGCCATCAGTTTGGTCAAATTCAGCAATTATTTTTCTGAAAGGTATTTTAAAGTGAAACTCCCTAAATTGAAACTTGTAGTGTTTCCTCTCTTTGTGTTTTTCGTGTTTATCTTCTTTATTGCTTTTGCCAGTTCTTTTCGGTGTCTTCCACGCATTAATATAGAATGGAAACCTATGACCAGAAATCTTTCTTGCACTTTTGCTTCTCAATGCAATTCTAATACGGAATCTCCCTATTTTGATTATAATTTCCTTCACTTTAGACTTTGCACTCAGACCATCCGGATCATTGTAGACAATGGGATTGTTTAAAAATGGTGCATAAGAACTCAGGCATGGCATAACCACAGGATCCACATTCCATCTTCTACCTAATCGTGCGTCATACTCCCAATATTCAGCAGTATAAGAATTTCCGTTTCCTGATATTTCATCATCCTTCTCTTGCCCTCCAAACCCAAACCTATACCCAGCTGCAGAAGTGTAAGTTCTTTCAGACATTAGCATTCCAAAGCTACATTAACGTCATTATTGCTAAAGGCCAAACACAATGCTTATTTCAAAGAACATTTTACTATTCAAAAATAAGGAAATAAATGCAAAAGTATGCACTTATTTCCCAAAGCTATTTATTCTGAAAAAACTCGTTTTTTCATTCTTTCATGGAATGCCTCCATTTCATCATCCATAAACGAATCGGAATAATTCACATACCTGTAAAAAGAGGTGCTGTTTGCTTTATGTCCAGAAATGATTCTTACATTCATTTCATTCATTCCGCAAAGCAACATGGTTGTAATTGCTGTTCTGCGCATGGTATGTGATGCAAGCAAATCACAAAAACGATAGTTGACCGTATTCTTCTCGTCTTTAAAATGAGCAAAAGGTTGTCCACGCTTATTTCTTGTCTTTTCAACTGCTTCTGTCCAACCGGCAAGCAAGGCAATTTTTTTAATTGCAACATTAAAATTGACATTAGAGATAGGAGGGAACAAACTTTTTTTTCTGCGTTTGTATTTCTTCAAAATGTCCTTCGCATAATCTGGCAAATAAACTCGCGTGTATGTGCTGGTTTTTATTGAACGATAACTCACGTAGACATTATTATTTAGATGTTCTAAATTACTTGGTTTAAGATTTACTAAGTCTGAAAAACGCAAAGCGGTGGAACATCCAAACACAAACATATCTTTATGTTTCTTCAAATGCTTAGGAAGTTTTTTTTCAAACTCTTTATCATATATCAGAAAATTAAGCCGCTCAGGATAAAGTACAACAACTGGCACTTCTTCCTTTGTAGCATAAAATTGTTTGTAGAAATCTCCAACAGCAGGTTCCATCCGTTCGTTCAAATAATTAAAAAAGGCTCTAAGCAATTTTATTTGACTTCCAACATAATTATCATCGGCCTTCTCATAAAGGAATTCCGTAAAGCCAAAATAGAAACGCTCCCAATAGTTTCGTTCAATTATCCTAGCACGTGTTGTGTTCAGTCGATCAATGTCACGTATGCGCAATACCTTGTTTTTTTCAATCGAATACTGTTGCAGGTTCTTTTGAAGAGCTAAATAAGTATCAATACTTCTTTTTCTCATTGAGCGTCCATTCTTTTGAAGGCGCTTTCCGCTTACCATAGCATCAATAAATTTTTGATACAATGGCAATAGTTCGTAGTTGTTTTTTTCATAATTTTTTTAACTCAAGTTAAAAAATAAAAAAGGGACGGCTTGCGAAGTTCCTCGTGATGAGGCTCGGGCTTTTTTATCCAAGCACCCTAGGAGATAAATTATTATCCACCCCTTCAAATAAAAGATCATTTTTTATCATGATAATCATAGAAATCTGCGTTCCATTTTCTTTCTGCGAATAACAATAAGTATCACCTCAAAACAAAAAACTGCTTTATCCATTTATTATACTTATCTTTGCATTATATTACATGAATTAAACTACTCATTGTTATATCGGGCAACCGGTATTTTTTCCTCTCAATGCTTTCGGAGTACAATCCCAAAAATTAGAAGTTTAACCAGTAAATAAGAATTTCTTTCATCAGACCGATGATTGGAGCCTCTATAATTTTATTCGGTCTATAACTAATAACATATATAATGTCATTTGAAAATTTAAATTTAATTGAGCCTATCCTTAAGGCTTTAAAAACAGAAGGATACACAACACCAACACCCATTCAAGCCAAAGCGATTCCTTTGCTTTTAAGTAGAAAAGATTTATTGGGAGTTGCACAAACAGGTACAGGAAAAACAGCAGCTTTTGCCATACCAATTATTCAATTGTTAACGGAAGATAAAACTCCTCAACAAGGAAAACGAGTAATCAGAAGTTTGATTTTAACACCAACACGTGAGTTGGCCATTCAAATTGCTGAAAGTTTTGCTAGTTATGGTAGAAACACCAACTTGAAATACAAAGTTATTTTCGGAGGTGTGAGTCAATTTTCACAAGTTGAATCATTGCGTGCCGGAATAGATGTACTTATTGCAACACCGGGTCGTTTACTTGATTTGATGAATCAGAAACATGTGAATTTGAATAATATTCAGTTTTTTGTTTTAGATGAAGCAGATAGAATGTTGGATATGGGATTTGTACACGATGTAAAAAAAGTAATTTCAAAATTACCTTCTAAACGTCAGTCGTTATTTTTCTCAGCAACTATGCCTCCTGTTATTGTTCAGTTGGCAGATACCATTTTGGTGAACCCCGTAAAAGTAGAAGTAACTCCGGTTTCATCTACTGCTAATACTATTAACCAGGTTGTTTATTTTGTAGATAAAGAAAACAAGAAAAACTTATTAATTGATTTGTTAAAAGACAAAAAAATTGAAAGAGTTCTTGTATTTACTAGAACAAAGCATGGCGCAGATAAAGTAGCAAAGGATTTAACAAAGAATGGAATTCAGGCACAAGCCATTCACGGTAATAAATCACAAAATGCACGTCAGAATGCATTGAATAATTTTAAATCAAAATTAACAAGAGTGTTAGTTGCTACAGATATTGCAGCACGCGGAATTGATATTGATGAATTAACACACGTTATCAATTACGAATTACCGAATATCCCTGAGTCGTATGTTCACCGTATTGGTAGAACAGGTAGAGCAGGAGCAAGTGGAATAGCAATTGCATTTTGTGATGCAGAAGAAAAAGAATATTTAAGAGATATTCAAAAGCTGATTGGTAAAACAATTCCAGTTATTGATAATCATGCGTATCCTTTGATGAATCACAATGTAGTAAAAGCAGTGAAACAACAACGTCCACCACGCAATCAGTCTCAAAGTAGAAATGGTAATTCTCAAAGAAGTGGAGGAGGGAATTCTTCTTCATCTTCAAAACCAAATTCATCTGCTCCTAAAAAAAAGTGGTTTGGTGGTAAACGAAAGTCTGCTACAGCTTCATAACTAAAAAAATCCTCCTGCTAATGGCTGGAGGATTTTTTATTGTCATTTCGAGCTTGTCACCCTGAGCTGAGTCGAAGGTGAGAAATTATTTTGGTACAGCAGGAAGCAACCCTATTTTTTCCAGGTCTTCCAGATAAACACGTTTCCCTTGATAGATGGCCGTTACAAATGCATCTTTTTGCCCGGCTTCTCGCACTTTATTTTTATGAGCGATTGCATCGTTCAACGTATTGAAAACACCGCCAATTGTAAAGCGGGTAATTCCATCTTGTAAAACTAATTTTTCAACTTTGCCTAATTCTTTTAAGTGATTATAGTTGTAGTTTTTAGGCAAATTGTAAGCAGCAATCTGAACTTTGAATTCTAATCCTTCTTTTGAAAAATTTCCTATATCCGGAATTATTACTGCTGTATTTTTTGTAGTGTCTGTTTTTGCGATAACTCCGGTTGAATCTGTTTTTGCAGAATCTATTTTCGTGCTGAAATTGATGTTGTAAATAAATTCAGAATATCCTTTTATATTTGTTGCATCAACCGTTTTTGTTTGGTCAGGGAATCCATTTAATTTATAAGTAATTTTATAAGTGTGTCTAGCCACTAAATTCACCAAATAATTTCCTTCAGATGGATTCGTGTTAATTGTTCTGTAATTTTGATTATTGTCGGTCATATCCACCTGCACAAGAGTTTGAACCGGCTTGTCGTCAATGGTTGTAATCCCTTTTACCATTATCACATTTGGTTTGATAAAATCATTTGGCATATCAACCACATAGATGTCGTGTAATCCATATCCGCCTTCTTTCCCAGAAGCATAATAACCTCTGTTGCCATCAGCTGAAAGAATAAAATAACGATCGTCATCCGGAGTATTGATTGGATAACCTAAGTTTTTGGGAGTCGACCAAGAAGAATCCGTAGTATTATATTCTGTTAAAAAAATATCATAACTGCCCATGCTGTTTAATCCTTGAGAGCTGAATATTAAAGTTGTACCATCGGGATGAATAAAAGGAGCATCATCATCTAATCGGGTGTTTACTTTGTCGCCTAAATTTTTGGCATTGCCCCAAGTTCCATCAGGCATCAAGTTGGCTTTGTATAAATCGCGTCCTCCATATCCACCCGGCCGTTCACTGGAAAAGTATAAGGTTTTTTCATCAGATGATAAAGAAGCACTTCCTTCCCAAGCTGCAGTATTTACATCGCCTTTTAGTTTTTCGGGTTTCGACCAATTAGTGCTATCAACTATGCTCATATAAATATCACCACCATCATAACTATCATCTTTAAATACGAATAATTTTTTTCCGTCATTCGAAATGGCAATAGCAGCATCGTGAGCATTTGTATTAATATTTGTTCCAATACTAGTTGACGTTACCCATTTGCCACCTTCTTTGTGACTGATAAAAACATCTTCATAATAAATCCCAAAACTATCAGTTTGATTAAATCCATTTTGTAATCCTCCAACACTTTGATCACCTGTATAAGTATAGATGATAATACTCTCATCAGAAGATATAACAGGCACATATTCTGAACCTGTTGTGTTTAATACATCTCCTATGTTTTCAATTTTTGCATCTACAGGAGAAGCAACTAAAATTTTTGCATTGTTGCAATATTCTACCAGTTGTTCTGCATCTTTTCTTTCTTTCTCTGTTATTTTTTTATTTTTTAAAAATTCGTCCAATAAAAAAAGCGCTTCATCAAATTTATTATTGTAGTGGTAAGCTCTGGATAAATCGTAACGGATGCCAGCGGCTTTTTTATTTTTTTCGTAAACAATTTGTAAATACTCTAAAGATTTTTGATGCACATCGGTTCTGTAAAGTCCGCAAATTCCCATTACATATTTCAAGTACAATTCTTTTGGATGATTTTGTTCTATCTTATCAAAAATGGGCAATGCCAAAAGATAATCCTCCTCCATAAAAAAGGTTTGTGCTTTTAAAAGCGAATCCTTTTCAGATTTTCTCCATTTACGAGTTTTCATAGCTCCTTGTGAGAAGCTATCTGCAAATAAAAAGAGACAGATGGAGAATAATAATATTTTTTTCATAGTTTGATGTATATACTCTATCCAAATATAATTAAATTTGTGGAAATGTCAATGAATTTAAACACTCCGCATACACCCAATATGTTTCGCGCTAATATAAAGTTAGGGCAGGAGGTTGATATTGTTCTAAAAAAGGACCAGCGAACTGGAAAAAGAACAAGAGGTAAGGTGCAGTTCATACTTACGAGTGCTGCTTTTCATTCGAGAGGTATTAAAGTTCAGATAGATACCCGTCAAATTGGTCGAGTTCAGGAAATAATAGCATAATATCAATTTGTTAAACTCAACTTATGCAATAGAAGGCAATGAAATTGCTGCGCTACTTGCATTAGTTGGGTTAACCCCGATTTAGAAAACCACCTTTTGGGTGCAGTTTTTTTTGTGCCTCGAAAGGGTTGATTTTCTTATATCGATTATTCATTAGCTTTTTCTAATGAATAATTTGGGTTAAACTATTGTTTTTAATGTAGATTTGTTTGTTCACAAATTCTATATTAGCATGAAACAATTATTTTCAACCGCTTTTTTAATAGCTTCAATAAGCAGTTTCTCACAAACATATTCAGGAGCAATTGGTCCAATCTCTGATGATGGACTAAATAACGATTTTTTATTGAATGTTTCTGGATTAACACCAAGTACATTAAACGGCACAAATGGTTTGGTGAGTGTCTGTATTAATATTACACATACTTGGGACTCGGATTTGAATATTAATTTGATTGCTCCTGATGGAACAGATATTATGCTGTTATCATATGTTGGTGGTAGTGACGATAATTTTACCAATACTTGTTTCAGTCAGAGTGCCGCTACTTCAATTGTTTCTGGAACAGCTCCTTTTACCGGAACGTTTAAGCCCATGAACACACTTGGTAACGCAAATAACGGACAGAATGGAAACGGAACTTGGAAATTAAGAATTGTGGATACGTATGCTGCGGATATGGGAAATTTGTTGAGCTGGGACATCACTTTTGGTACTGGTGCGCCTCTTCCAAATTTGTTTACTTCTTCTAATTTACCCATAGTGTTGATCAATACTTTTTCGCAAACTATTGTGAATGAGCCTAAGATTAATGCAAACATGAAAATTATTTATAATGGTCCAGGTGTTACCAATTATGTTACAGATGCACCCAATGCTTATAATAATAATATCGGGATTGAAATTCGTGGCGCCTTTTCTTCCAGTTTGCCACAGAAACCATATTCTGTTGAAACACGAACTACTTCATTAGCTAAGAATGATACCATACTTTTAGGAATGCCTGCAGAGCATGATTGGTGTTTGTTGGCTACCTATAATGATAAAGTATATGTTAGAAATACATTGGCAAATAAACTATTTGATGAAATGGGACATTATGCAACCCGTTCCAAACATTGTGAAGTAATTATTAATGGTCAGTATCAAGGAATTTATTTTTTATCTGAAAAAATTAAACGAGATAGTAATAGAGTTGATCTATCAAAATTAGATTCAACGGATAATGCAGGATTGCAACTTACGGGTGGTTACATTATTAAAAACGATTATTGGGACGCAACAAACAGCTGGCTGCTTAGTTATAATCCAATAGATCATCCTACTTATGATGTGCATTTGGTTTATGATTATCCACAACCTGATAAAATTACGCCTCAACAAAAAACATACATTCAAACCTATATTAATAGTTTAGAAAGCGCCTTGTACAGTCCAACATATGCTGATCCTGTTACGGGTTATCGAGCATATTTAAGTACTGGTTCTTTTATCGATTATTTACTTGTGAATGAATTGTCGCGCAACAATGATGGATTTAAAAAGAGCTGGTACATGAATAAAAATAGAGATGATAAAGGCGGGAAATTAAAAGCTGGTCCGGTTTGGGATTTTGATTGGGCTTGGGCTGATATTCCTGGTTGTGGAATTTTTTCTGCTACAGACGGTTCGGGTTGGGCTCATAAAATTAATGATTGCGGTCCAGATGTAAATTCGAATGGCTGGTATGTAAGAATGTTGCAAGACACTACTTTTCAAAACGAAGTAAAATGTAGATGGTTGACTTTTAAAGGAACAATTTTAAATACACCCTACATATTTAATTACATCGATTCAACTGCCATTGCTTTGGATTCAGCACAAATGCGTCACCAGGACAAATGGGGTACACTAGGAATTGATGTAGGAACACCTGAAATAGGCACTCAACCTGCTACTTTTGCTGGTGATATTGCTTTATTTAAAGCTTGGATTACCGAACGAATTGATTGGCTGGATGCAAATATGCCTGGAAATTGCTATACGCTTGGTGTGAATGATGTTGCTGAATCTCATAATGTGATTAGCCTTTTCCCTAATCCAACTACCGATTATGTGTTTGTAAATACGGAGAATACAGTCTTTACCAATTCAACAGTAATAATTATTTCTGATGTATTGGGAAGAGAATTGTTTTCTGTTCCCTACAAACAAGTTTTAAATAACGGAATGATGATTCCATTGAATGATTTGTCAAGCGGAACTTATTTCTGCAGATTTATTGATGGAGGAAAAGATGTTGTGAAGCCTGTGAAGTTGGTCGTGGAGAAGTAGCTTTCAGAAAGTATTAAGCATAAAAAAAGCTTCTCGTACTGAGAAGCTTTTTTATTTGAGAAACAATTATTTGTTTAGTTGATTTTTCTATTGTAGAAATTGTTAGCAATCAAATCTTGCAACAACATTCTGTTTCCATTGTAAAATGCGGTTATCCATGCATCTTTTGTTCCTAATCGGATACATTCTTGTCGGAATGCCTCTGCGTCTTTAATCGTTGTGAATTCGCGCATGGTGAAACGAGTGATTCCATCCGGATATGGAGTAACCAATGTTTGAGGTGGCTCTAACTTGTTTAAGTTTTTATGTTTAAAATTCTGTGGTTTGCGATAAGCACCAATCTGAACTTTAAATATTAACCCTTCAGCACAATTATTACTTGCCATGTCAATCAACTTGTTGTACACTTCTTTGTCGTTTAAATCTTTGCCAATAAATGCAGAGAAATCACTTGGCGCATTTGGATTACATGGATTGTTGTGTTCTTCTAATGTTTTGCGTACACCAAAATAAAATACAGTTACAAATGCTTGAGCAGCATCTGGTTCTTTCTCAATAATCATTTTCTTAAATGCTTCTGCTTCCGCTAATGTTTTGAAAGGTCCAAGTGTGTATCTTGTTTTTCCATCAGGATACGTTTTGCTTTCAATTTTGCCGTATTTGCTTAGCGATTGTAATTTGAAATCGTTCGGATTGTCTACTGCGCCAATTTCTAACTTATAAGTTAAACCTGAAATTTCTGACTTTCCTTCATCTTTCACTAAGTTAGTAGCAACTTGACCAGTAGTTAAATCAACAATGCCTTTTTTCTCCTTAATTACTTTTGTGTCTGTAGGTGCAGTGTAATCTTTACGGGTGTATTCGTAAGCGTAATATTGTTGAACCAGTTTCCGTTTGTTGCAATCGTTAACGGTAACAACAACATTTTTTAGTGATGTATCTTTGTCAATTACTTTGTACTTAAGTATTTCAGCATTTAAAAGAGTTTCAAAACCTGAAAAGTAATAGGTTGTTCCCAATGAATCTTTACGTTCTTGAATATCTCCCAAGCCAACCAGTTTTTGAGGATTGAAATCACTTGCTTTTTCAAATGTTCCTAACTCCAATAAATAAGTAACACATTCTTTTTTTACTTCACCATACTTACGAATAATGTCTTGATAAACTCTTGCTTCATAAATCTCCGCTTTTCTTTCTTCGTTGTATATTTTTATCTGATTATTGATTTGCATCTGAACCAGATTGGAAGAATCTTTAATAGCTGTTATGCCATTGCTATTTTTGTATTCATCGGTATAAAATTTAAAGTCCTTTTGAACTTGTACAAAAGTTTCTAAACTTTTTACATTTACATATTGTATTTGAGCTTCATAACCTTCTACTTCAATTGCTACTTTATAATTGTTTCCGGGTGTAAGAGCAATTAAATATTTACCGCTCGAAGAGTTGGAGTGGTAGGTTCCTTGTTTTTCTCCCGTTTCAGCATTCGTTACATTAATGGTTGCATCAACTGCCTGATCGTTGGCAAATACTGTTCCTACCACTAATGCAAGAATAGGTTTTTCGCCAAAAAATCCCGGTGTAACGGAATAAATATCCTGCTGTCCAAAACCACCTTTCATGTCAGAAGAATAATAACCGTGTTCTCCGTCAGCTGTTAAAACATAATAGCGTTCGTCTTCAGTTGTATTAATAGGGTAACCAATGTTTGTTGGTTCGCCCCATTTGCTGTCTTTGAAAGTTGAATACATAATATCGTATCCACCAATACTATTATGCCCCTGCGAACTATAAAATAAAGTGATTCCATCCGGATGAATAAATGGAGCATCATCATCAAAAGCTGTATTGATAGTCGGACCTAGATTTTCTGCTTTCCCCCAACTACCATCAGGCATTTTTTTGCTTATATATACATCTCTGCCTCCCAATCCTCCTGGACGTTCACTTACAAAGTATAATGTAAGTTCGTCAGCGGATAAGGAACAACTCCCTTCCCAATATTTTGTATTGATGTTTGGTCCCAATGCAACTGCTTCACCCCAAGTGCTTCCTTTTAATGTACTCATATATATATCGCCACCATCTTTTTCTGTACTGTGGAATATGAATAGTTTTTGTCCATCGGAGGATAAGGCAATACTTGCATCATGATTTTTAGTGTTGATATTAATTCCGATACTTTCCGGATTTAACCAGCTTTCACCAACCCGTTGAGCAATGAACACATCTAAATAATAAATACCATTTGGATCTGGATTAAATTCTTCATCCATTAAACCTCCCGTACTTCTTGGACCTGAATAAGTGTAAATTAAAACGGATTCATCAGAAGAAATTACAGGAACACCTTCTTGGTTTTCAGAATTAATTACATTGCCAATGTTTGTAATCTCACATTTTACTTTTATTTCCATGAACACTTTCGCATTCTTGCTGTTCTCAATATATCGTTTTGCTAATAACTGTTGATTCACTGAAGGGGCCGGTTTTTGAGCAAGGTAGGCATTTAGAGAAACGATAGCCGATTCGAAATCGTAATTTAGATGGTAAGCTCTTCCTAAATAAAAATTGATGTCTTGATTGCCCGGATCTCCCGCGTGCACTTCTTTGAATAAGGGAATTGCCTTGCTTTTTTCATCACTTTTTCTTAAATAACATATCCCCGTTTTAAATTTGAGGTATAAATCAGTTGAGTGTGCCGTCATTAGCTCAATAAATAGAGGTAATGCCCTTAGGTAGTTTTCTTCTGTGTAAAAATATTCTGCATCATTCAATTTTTTAGTCTCTTCTTTACTCAGTTGCTTTAAATTAGGCTTCAGACTTTTTTGCGCAAAAGCACCGATAAAGAGGAATAGAAGAGAAAAAATGACAAGTATTTTTTTCATAAAAATAATTTATCGTTAATGCAATTGAATAGACATAGTCCTTCCATTAACCCTACTAAATTCTCTATAATATAAGGAGTTACAACTTCACTGGATTTAAACTTATAAACATCAGGTCGTTGAAAAGGCTGTTTTTTTTGACTGTTTTATTTGGTAAATGCTTTGCCAATATTGAACTTTAAAGGTTTTTTTTCATTTCTTTTTAACAAGCATATTATTATGTACATTCGTATTACAAATCTTAAATAAATGGAATTTATTGACGAAAAAATTGAAAATTATGCTTTGGCATATTCTCAAGCCGAGTCGGATGTGCTAAAAAAGTTAAACAGGGAAACGCATGCAAAAGTGTTGATGCCCCGAATGCTATCCGGGCACATGCAGGGCAATGTTTTAAGTATGCTCAGTAAAATGTTGCACCCAAAACAAATATTGGAAATTGGTACTTATACCGGTTACTCTGGCATTTGCTTAGCTCAAGGTTTACAAGAAAACGGAAAGCTTCATACGATCGATATCAATGATGAACTGGAAAGCATGGTTAGTTCTTTTATTGAAGAAGCAGGTTTGAAGGATAAGGTAAAGCATTATGTAGGAAACGCATTAACAATTATTCCAACTATCAATGAGGTTTTTGATTTGGTTTTTATTGATGCCGATAAAAAAAATTATGCTGCTTATTACGATTTAGTATTTGATAAAGTAAGAAGCGGAGGATTTATTATTGCCGATAATGTATTGTGGAGCGGGAAAGTATTAGATGATGAATCAAAAATGGATGTGGATACAAAAGCAATTCACGATTACAATAAAAAAATTCATAACGATTCACGTGTAGAGCACATATTGTTGCCGGTTAGAGATGGGTTGATGATAGCGAGAAAAAAGTAGGACTCTCCCCTTAATCCCCTCTCCATGTGGAGAGGGGGTGATAATGAAAAAAATATAGATATGATAATAGATTTAAGAAGTGATACTGTTACAAAACCAACAAAACAAATGTTGGAGGCAATGTTTAATGCGGAAGTGGGTGACGATGTGTTTGCTGAAGAACCAACCGTAATTGCTTTGGAGCAAAAGTCTGCAAAGTTATTTGGAAAGGAGGCCGATTTGTTTTGTCCTTCTGGAACCATGACAAACCAAATTGCTATTAAAGTACATACGAATCCGGGTGATGAAGTATTGTGTGATGCCACCGCTCATATTTATAATTACGAAGGTGGAGGAATTGCATTCAATTCAGGAGTTCAGGCAAAATTAATTCAGGGAGAACGCGGAAGGGTTTCTGCTCAACAAGTTCAGGAAAGTGTGAATCCTATTTACGACTGGTTAACAAAAACGAGTTTGGTTTGTATCGAAAATACTGCAAACAGAGCAGGAGGAAGTTTTTATTCCTTAAAACAGATGCAGGAAGTGTCAGAAGTTTGCAAAAAAAATAAATTGAATTACCATTTAGATGGTGCAAGAATTTTTAACGCCATTGTAGAAGCAGGTTACTCCGCTTCGGAGGTAGGCGCCTGTTTTGATTCTGTTTCTATCTGTTTATCTAAAGGCTTAGGAGCTCCGGTTGGTTCATTGCTATTGGGTGAAACTGAATTTATCAGAAAAGCCAGAAGAGTTAGAAAAGTTTTTGGTGGTGGAATGCGTCAAGCAGGTTATTTAGCAGCTGCAGGGGTTTATGCTTTGGATAACAATGTCACAAGATTAAAAGAAGATCACAAACGAGCGAAGCAATTAGCAAAAACAATGAGTAGTTTAAGTTATATTGATAACGTATTGCCCGTAGATACGAACATCATCATTTTTAATTTGAGCGAAAAAATAAATCCAGAAGGATTTATACAAAAATTAGCAGATAACAATATTAAGGCTGTAGGCTTTGGTAAACAAGCCATTCGTTTTGTTACACATTTGGATTTTACAGATGAGATGTTGGAGAAAACAGAAGGTGTGTTGAAAGGAATGTAATTTTATTTTTATGGAAAAAGAACCTTCAATCAATTATAAAAACAACGACATCACTCTTGTGTGGAAACCCAAAGTGTGTACTCATTCAAAAAAATGTTGGAAAGAATTGGGCGATGTGTTTAAACCGATGGAAAAACCTTGGGTGAAAATGGATGGTGCTTCCAGCGAAAGAATAATTGAACAGGTGAATTGTTGTCCATCAGGAGCATTATCGTATCACCCAAACGAAAAATAATCTACAACTTCTTCTTCATCTCCTTTGCAACTTCAGCCTGAGCAGTATCTTCACTCTTTCCTAATGACTCAACAATGTTTTGTTGTTCGTTCTTCGTTTTGTTCTGACTCAATTTGAATTTCCCTTCCAGCTTCGTTACTTCAATTTCAAATCCTATAATAGCTTTTAGCATTCCGTTTACATACTCGGGAGATAAGTTTTTCCATTGCTCATAAAAGCCTTTTTCAAAATGGTTGATGGTTTTCTCCATTAGGGCAATAACTTCTGTGGGTTCTGAAATGATTTTTGTTTTCCCTGTTGCATGCACAGCAATGTAATTCCAAGTCGGAACATTTTGTTGCTTTTCGTAATGTGTTGGGGAAATATAAGCATGCGGACCTTGGAAAATCACAAGCACCTCATTTTGTGTAAAAGCTTCCCATTGCGGATTAGCTTTTGCCATGTGACAAACCAATATTAGTTTTTCTCCGCGTTTTTCAATTACAAAAGGCAGGTGTGTGGCACAAATATTGGAATCCTTAGTGCTGATGAGTGTAGCGAAATGATACGCTTGCATAAACTCAATTAGTTTCTGCTCATCGTTTTCTTTATAGTATGATGGTATGTACATAGGATAAAATTAGTTAAATTTACTCAATCAATAAATTTAAAAGTATGCGTAAAATAATTCTGTTGTTACTTCTGGTTTCGTCCGCAACTTTTGCGCAAGATTTGAAATTGATAAAAGCTACAAAGCAAACTACTAATGCGGGAGCCTCTCCAACATCAACGATTAATTACACTGTTCAAGTAAAAAAAAATAAAAAATGTAAGGTGTCGATTGACTCAGTTGTGAATGTATATACACAGAAGTCAGGACCGTTCAATGTTTTTATAGTTGATAGTCCTTCTCAACAAGTAGATGCATCTTCCATTAAAAAAAAAGGAACATATAACATCCATTTTTATTCGACAAAAAATCGAGGTAGCGGTCGACCGGGTGCTCCGCCAATGGAATTGATGGTGCCGATTGCAGATTACACACAAGGAGCAATTGTTTATTATCGAGTTGGAAAGAAGAGCAAAAAATTAACGATTGAGTCTTTTGAAGAATTAGAAACAATTAATGCTCCTTAAATCGTAGTGTGATGCTTCTTTGTCTGCACTTCGACTCCGCTCAGTGTGACAAAGGAGTCGCTATGCGGAGCATTCTGTATTTTAGTAGAAATATCGAAGACTTTTAGTTAGTGCAGGTAAATATAAATGCAGGCGGAATGTTCATTGGAGTGAAATTCAAATCCACATTTTTAAAGATAGCTTTAAATCGTTTATACGCATTTAGGGAATATTGATATTGAATAAATGCTCCATCAGCTTTTAAAGTTCTTATTACAACTTCTAGTATTGTATCCACAACTGTGTCAGGAATCATAAAGAGTGGGAGGGAAGAAACCACATAATCTACTTTTTCTACTTTGTACTTTTTTAGATATTCTTCCAGTTTTTCAGCAGAATCGCTTATTACTTTTAATCTTGGGTCGTTGATAAGGCTAAGTGTATCACAAAATTCTTTATTGATTTCAAAAGCCAGAAGAATAGAATTAGGAGGCATTTGTTTTAGAAGTTCGTGAGTGATAATTCCTGTTCCCGGGCCTAATTCCACAATGCATTTCACATCTTTGAATTGGATGGGTTCCACCATTTTTTTAACCAAAAATTTAGAGCTCGGGGTAACCGACCCGACATTTTTTCCTTGTTTTAAGAATGCTGAAAAAAACTCCTTTTTGCTCACGGCAGCTTGTTTTGGTAGTACAAATAAAACAATAAATAATCGGATTATGAAATTAAAAAAGAGCAGTCTGTTTCCCGAAAATCACTTCTGTTTCATGTTTGAGTAGCCATTCTTTGCGCCACACTCCTCCTGAATATCCAGTCAGCTTGCCAGTACTTCCAATTACTCGGTGACAAGGCACAATTATCGCGATGGGGTTTTTACCATTTGCATTGCCCACAGCTCTTGTCGCTT
>Ga0163149_10004238_pt1 | contig 15860 bp, 14 predicted proteins | sample OliLakLV19MP5G1_FD_148604 | JGI IMG/M metagenome (GOLD analysis project Ga0163149, IMG submission 148604) | Freshwater microbial mat bacterial communities from Lake Vanda, McMurdo Dry Valleys, Antarctica - Oligotrophic Lake LV.19.MP5.G1 | ecosystem: Environmental > Aquatic > Freshwater > Lake >...
GTATTTTTGAAAAACAGATTACAAAAAATTGGTTAACGGGTTCTCCGATTTTTAGTCAAATCTCTAAAAGTGAATTTTTAGAACCCACCTAAAAGTTGTATTAGCGGAAAAAGAGAGAACAAACAAATGGTTAGCGGAGAAATTAAAGAAAAATCCTGTTACTATTTCTCAATGGTGTAGCAATACTAACCAGCCTTCAATAGAAACATTGGCGGAAATTGCGAAAGCTTTGGATGTGGATATTACAGAATTACTTGTACATACAAAGGAAAAATAATGCCTTTAATCAATTGTCTCGAAAATTACTTGATGAACAATCATGTGAAGAAGAACGGAGAACTTAAGCTTGTGAGATAAATTCTTATATTTGTGCATTAATGTAAACTAACTTGAAAAAAGCGCTTTCCATACTATTAGCATTTGTTTTTTTGATAAGCTCATCGGGCTTTTCAATTAACAGGCATTATTGTGGAAATAAGCTAAAATCTACAGATATATTACTTGTACATAATGATGATACATCATGCTGTGGTAAAAAAGAAATGCCTAAAGGTTGCTGTAAGAATGAAACGCAGGTTATAAAAATCAAGGAAAATTTTACTCCAAATCAAACAGTTATTTTACCCTCAACGGATTTCATCATGATTTTTGTTATAGCATTTTTTCAGACATTTAACTTTCCACTTACTGAAAATAATACAGGAGATTTATATGCAGATTCTCACGCACCGCCTGGCAAACCTGTTTCCCGCACTATTTTATTCAGGTCAATTCTTATCTGATTTCATTATTCTATAACATCAGGCAATAGCTTATGCTGTTGCCTGCCTTGTTCTTTTTTAAAAATAACCTCCTTTTTACTTTAAAAATCAACGAAAATGAAAACTCTAATTGCAGTAATCTGCCTGAGTATAACAAATGTATTTGCCCAAAATGATAAAAAAGAAGAAACAGTCGAAATCAAAACTTCTGCTGTTTGTGGAATGTGCAACGCAACAATTGAAAAAGCTTTGAAAAAAGAAGATGGTATAGCCACTTCAAAGCTTGATGTAAAAACAAAAGTGGTGACTGTAACTTATGATCCATCCAAAACGGATTCTGATAAAATAAAAAAGGCAGTAGCAATGTCCGGTTATGATGCCGATAGTATGCCAGCTGATTCAACTGCCTATACCAAATTACATGATTGCTGTAAAAAGGATAGTAAAGACTAAATAACTTAAAACTAAAAAAAATGAAAAGAAAATTTATTTATTTGATGTCAGGAATTGCTTTGACTATGATACTTTGGGCTTGTGGAAATGACAAATCCAAAGAGCAAGGCCACAAATCAGATGAACAGCAGGAAAGCGAATCCGCTTCAACCATTACCCCAAGTCTTATATATCCGGTTGTTCAACATTATATACATTTTAAAAATGCGTTGGTAGCTTCAAATTTGGAAGAAGCAAAAGCCGGAGCCAAAGGTATACTTGATGCCTTACATAGTACAGACACTTCGGCTTTTTCTGCTGAACAAAAAGCTGTTTGGAACGAACAGGCAGATAAAGTAAAAGAAAATGCAGAGCATATTATAGGAACGCCTGAACTGGCTCATCAGAGAGAACATTTAGGCCCCTTAACCGAAGGAATGTATGCTTTGATAAAGGTGTTTGGAGGAAGTAAAACCATGTATTATGAGTTCTGTCCTATGGCTAATGACAACAAGGGTGGATATTGGATCAGTGAAAGTGAAGAAATAAAAAATCCTTATTTCGGTGATGAGATGTTGAATTGTGGAGAAATAAAAGAAACTATAAAGTGAACTAATGGGTGGCTTGGAGGATATAACAAATAGGCAGGGCAAAATGTAGCCGACCTTTGGAAGCGATAACACATTATAAGATATCCTAAAAAAAGCACATTATGAGACTTTACATTAAAAACATGGTATGTAGTCGTTGCAAAATGGTAGTGAAGTCCGAGTTGGAAAAGCTTGGAATCCCATTGCTTTCTGTTGAATTAGGAGAAGTTGATACAAGTAAACTGGTAAATGAAAAACAGAAAAAGGAAATTGCAGAGAAGATAAAATTGTTTGGCTTTGAACTGATTGATGATAAGAAAAGCAGAGTTATTGATAAGATAAAAACGCTGATTATTGATTTGATCCACAATAAAAATAATGAAATCAAAGTAACCCTGTCTGAATATTTGTCTTCACACTTGTTACAGGATTATAATACATTGAGCAATCTGTTTTCAGAAGTTGAAAATACAACCATTGAAAAATACCTAATCCTACAAAAGATTGAGAAAGTTAAAGAGCTGTTGATGTATGATGAGGTAACCTTGAGTGAAATTGCCTATCAACTCAACTACAGCAGCGTAGCATACTTAAGCAATCAATTTAAAAAGGTTACGGGATTAACTCCCTCGCACTTCAAAAAAATGAAAGACAAAAAGCGAAAACAGATTGAGGATTTGTAAATATTACAATTTTAACCCAAAATTCTACAATGAATAATGAGTAATGAAAACAGAAATTTGTACCATATTAATCAACATTTAAAATTCAAAAAAAATGGTACATAAATATCAAGTAACAGGGATGACCTGCGGGAGTTGTGAAGCAAAAGTGAAATCGGCTTTATTGATGGTGGAAAACGTAACCAATGTTGAAGTTTCAAAGAATGAAAATTCAGCCACGATTTCAATGGATAAGCACATTGCTTTAACTGACTTGCAAAAAGCTTTACATCCTAAATATCAAATTTCCGCTTTGCATCATAACGAATTAGAAGAGCAAACGATAGGTTGGTTTGAAACCTACAAACCTATTTTGCTGATCTTCTTTTACATCACTTTAATAACGCTTTTGGTGCAATTAAGCAACCATCATTTTGATACAATGCAATGGATGCAACATTTTATGGCAGGTTTCTTTTTGGTGTTTTCTTTCTTCAAGCTGTTAAATTTAAAAGGGTTTGCTGAAAGTTATGTAATGTATGATGTGGTGGCGAAACGTTTTCCCGCATGGGCTTATATCTATGCTTTTACAGAATTGACTTTGGGTATTGCATATCTTCTAAATTTCAGCCCACTTCTTACCAGTTCTGTGACTTTCGTAATAATGGGTATTAGCATCATTGGGGTGCTTCAATCAGTACTCAATAAAAAGAAAATTCAATGTGCCTGCTTGGGTGCTGTTTTCAATTTGCCGATGAGTACTGTTACCATTATTGAAGATGCTTTGATGATTTTAATGGCAGGAACAATGATTATCCGATTAATTTAAACTAAATATGATGGAAAAAAATTTATCACAGTGAATAACATGAACACAAACATTAATCAGTTTTAAAGAGAAACACAAAATGGAACATACAATGCACCAGCATCAAGAACATGGACACAATAAACATGCTGGACACAACGTTGCCGATTTTTGGAATCGGTTTGTAATATGTTCCATTATATCCGTTCCTGTGCTTGCCTTATCACATATGATACAGGAGTGGTTAGGTTTTGAATTGGTTTTCAAAGGCGATAAATATGTGTTAGCTGTTCTTTCAACCTTCATTTTCTTGTATGGAGGCTTTCCTTTCCTCAAAGGGCTTTATGATGAAGTAAAAAACCGTGCAATCGGAATGATGACACTGATAGGTGTAGCAATCGCTGTTGCATGGGCATACAGTGCCGCTATCACTTTCGGTTTACAAGGCATGGACTTTTATTGGGAAATGGCAACCTTGATAGACATCATGCTCATTGGGCATTACTTTGAAATGAGATCGGTAATGGGTGCTTCCCGTTCATTAGAATTACTTGTAAAAATGATGCCGTCAACGGCTCATCATTTGGTAAACGGGCACATTCACGATATGCCTGTCAGCCATTTGAAAATTGGCGACCATGTATTAGTAAAGCCGGGCGAAAAAATTCCGGTTGATGGAATTGTAACAGAAGGGGAAAGCTATGTGGACGAGAGTATGCTTACGGGCGAGAGCAAACCCCTGAAAAAAGAAAAAGACAGTAAAGTAATTGGGGGAGCAGTTAACAGCAATGGCTCTCTCACTATAAAAGCAGTAAATACAGGCAAGGACAGCTATCTGAATAAAGTGGTAAAGTTGGTGGAAGATGCTCAAAAGATAAAATCCAAAACGCAAAATTTTGCTGACCGTGCCGCAAAGGTGTTGACATTTGTTGCTTTAGGCGGTGGTATAATTACACTGGTTGTTTGGTTGGCGTTGGGTTTCCCCTTTGTATTTGCTTTGGAGAGAATGGTTACTGTAATGGTTATTTCCTGCCCTCATGCCTTAGGTTTGGCTGTGCCTTTGGTGGTGGCTATTTCCACTTCCATTTCTGCACAAAAAGGTTTGCTCATTCGCAATAGGACAGCTTTTGAAAATGCACGACTGATTACAACCATCATCTTTGACAAAACCGGAACACTTACCAAAGGTTCGCATGAATTACAGGATATAAAAGTATTGAACCCAAAATTTGATGATAAAGAATTGCTTCGGTTTGCATCAGGTATCGAACAGCATTCAGAACATTATATTGCAGCAGGTGTAATGAGAAAGGTAAAGGAATTGAACATAGTTATTCCTAAAGGAGAAAAATTTAATTATTTGCCGGGTAAAGGATTAGAAGGCATTGTCGAAGGAAAAGAAATAAAAGTAGTAGGACCGAATTACCTGAAAGAAAAGAACATCAGCGTAACCGAAACAGCCGATGATTTTACAGGAACAGTTGTATATGTATTGATAGAAAAAGAAGTAGCAGGGTATTTTACCTTCTCCGACCAGATAAGAGAAAGTTCTTTTGAATCAATTCAAATACTCAAAAAAGCAGGAATAAAAAATTTACTACTCACAGGCGACAATGAAAAGGTAGCCAAAAAAGTAGCTGATGAATTGCAAATGGACGGCTTTTTAGCCAATGTATTACCACATGAAAAATTAGAGAAAGTAAAAGAACTTCAACTGAAAGGTGAGTATGTTGCCATGACAGGCGATGGCGTAAATGATGCTCCCGCTCTTGCGCAAGCGGATGTCGGAATAGCCGTTGGTTCAGGCACCGATGTGGCAGCAGAAACGGCAGACATTATTTTGGTGAACTCAAACCCAAAAGATATTGCCAACCTAATATTATTTGGCAAAGCCACCTACAACAAAATGATACAAAATCTTTGGTGGGCAGCGGGCTACAACATACTTGCAATTCCGTTGGCCGCAGGTGTTTTGTATCAATGGAATATTATGCTTAGTCCGGCAATTGGGGCGGTATTGATGAGTTTAAGCACCATTGTAGTAGCCATTAACGCACAATTTTTAAAAAGAAAAATATCATAAATTAAATTTCACATATTCAAATTAAAAAAAATAAAGCCATGAGAAAAACACAAATTATTACAGCAACATTCTTGCTTACTCTATCAATATTCATCATTTCCTGCGGAAGCAAAACATCTGAAAGCCAAACTGAAAAACCGGCTACAGAACAAACAGAAAACGCCAAATATCAATGCCCTATGAAGTGTGAGGGAGAAAAAACGTACGACAAACCCGGTTCATGTCCCGTTTGCAATATGGATTTGAAAAAAATTGAGGCGACAGATGAGCATGGTGAACATGACCACAATCATTAATTGCTATGATACATATCGGTTTATGAAAGAATACTTATTAAGAATTTTGCAATCAAAATTAAGATGATAGAAAAAATAATCTCATGGTCAACGCATAACCGCTTCTTTGTTTGGATTGGCATTTTGCTGATTGTTGTGGGTGGAGTGTGGTCGGTAATGACCACTCCTGTGGATGCAATTCCTGATCTTTCCGAAAATCAGGTAATTGTTTATACGGAATGGATGGGACGTAATCCGCAAATTATGGAAGACCAAATTACCTATCCTTTGGTTTCTAACTTACAAGGTATTCCCAATGTAAAAGCCATACGTGCAGCATCTATGTTTGGCATGAGTTTCATTTTCGTCATTTTTAATGACGATGCTGAAATATATTGGGCAAGAACCCGTGTGTTGGAACGCCTCAATTTTGCACAACAGGCATTACCGCAAGGTGTAACACCTTCACTTGGCCCTGATGGAACAGGCGTTGGACATGTGTTTTGGTACACGCTTCAGGGTGATGGTTACGATTTAGGAGAGTTACGAGCCGTGCAAGATTGGTATGTAAAATTCGCTTTGCAGAATGTGCAAGGTGTAAGCGAAGTAGCATCTTTCGGTGGTTTTCAAAAGCAATATCAGGTTAGCATAAACCCCAACAAGCTGATTTATTATAACATTTCCGCAATGGACGTGTCAAACTCACTTAAAGCCAACAATCGTGATGTGGGTGGCAGCATCTATGAAATGAATCGCATGGGTTACATGATTAGGGGCTTGGGCTATATCAAAGACATTCAGGATATAGAAGAAATTTCAGTCGGTTCAAACAAATCTATTCCCATCAAATTGAAAGATGTAGCGGATGTGCAAATGAGTAGTGATATCCGCTTGGGGATTGTAGACGAGAATGGAGAAGGGGAAGTAGTAGGCGGTGTGGTAGTTGCCCGTTATGGTGAAAACGCCAAAGAAGTAATTGACCGTGTAAAGGAAAGATTAGATGAAGTAGAAAAGGGATTACCTCCCGGTGTAAAAATTAAAATCGCTTACGATCGCAGTAACCTAATCGAAGCAGCTGTTGCCACACTCAAAGAAGCATTAATTGAAGAAATAATTGTAGTGGCTCTCATTGTGTTATTGTTTCTATTCCATGTGCGTAGCGCAACAGTAGCAATAGTTACTATTCCTTTATCAGTTTTAATCGGATTTATGTTGGTGAAAATTTTTGGCATTTCCCTAAACATAATGTCATTGGGTGGTATTGCCTTGGCAATTGGCGATTTGGTGGATGCAGGAATTGTAATGACTGAGAATGCCTACAAAGGCTTGGTTAAAGCAGTTTTAAAAACAGATGAATGATGGAAAAGCAAAGAATAGGAAATACCAAAGAACTCAGCGAAGAAGAACGCATCAAAATCATCGAGCGTTCATCACGCACAGTTGGAAGGGCCGTATTTTTTTCCATACTCGTAACGCTCATTTCATTCGCACCCATTCTGTTTCTCGAAGGGCAGGAAAAGAAATTATTTTCGCCATTGGTATGGACGAAAACATTTACAATGATTGGTTCAGTCATAGTTGCCTTGTTCATTGTGCCTATGTTGCTGCGTTCTTTAATGAAAGGCAAACTCGTACCTGAAAGCAGAAATCCTATCGCTAACTTTTTTATCAAAATTTACAGTCCTGTTTTGCGCCTGTGCCAGCGTTGGAAAAAAACGGTCATTGTAATTTCAGTCCTTATTGTTTTAGGAAGCATTCCATTTGTTTTGCGTTTGGGTTCGGAGTTTATGCCCCCCTTAGATGAAGGCACGCTTTTGTTTATGCCCGTTACGCTCCCTGATGTTTCCAACAACGAAGCCAAACGCATTTTACAGGTACAGGACAAAATTATTATGTCCGTTCCCGAGGTGGAAAATGTGTTAGGCAAAGCAGGAAGGGCTTATACTGCTACCGACAATGCACCCATGAGTATGATTGAAAGCATCATTTTGCTGAAACCCAAGTCGGAATGGCGCGAAGGAATGACCTCCGAAAAACTGATTACCGAACTCAATGACAAAGTGCAGATACCCGGAGTTACAAGTGGCTGGACACAACCCATCATCAATCGTATTAATATGCTTTCAACCGGAGTACGAACAGACATCGGAATTAAAATTTACGGACAGGAATTAGATACTATTTACAACATCGCTCGTCACATTGAAAAATCATTACAAGGCATTGAAGGGCTTGCAGACCTGTATGTGGAACAACTCACAGGTGGAAAATATCTTGACATAAAAATTAAGCGCGAAGAAATTGCACGATACAATCTTTCGGTTGAAGAAGTAAACATGCTTATTGAAATGGCTTTGGGTGGAATGCCATTAACGCAAACAGTGGAAGGACGTCAGCGCTTCAGTGTTTCTATGCGATTGGCTCAGGATTTCAGAAGCGATATTTCCGAAATTAAACGCACCCCACTTCAAACAGCTAACTATGGTGTTGTTCCGCTTTCAGCAGTGGCAGATATTGAAATTTCGGAAGGTCCACCAATGATAAATTCCGAAAATGCAATGCTTCGGGGAACGGTTTTGTTCAATGTGAGAGGCAGAGATATGGGCAGTGTGGTAAACGATGCAAAAAAAAGAATAGATGCCGATTTTGAAAAACTTCCAAACGGTTATTTCATAGAATGGAGCGGACAATATGAAAATAAAGTTCGTGCTGAAAATAAACTGAAAATCATTATTCCAATTACACTTCTCATTATTGCTTTTGTTTTGTATTTCACTTTCCATTCAGCTAAAGAAATGTTGATTGTTCTTTCGAGTATACCCATTGCTTTAATCGGTGGCGTGTATTCCATGTATTTTTTTGAAGTGAATTTTTCAGTTGCAGTTGCCGTAGGTTTCATTGCCTTGTTTGGCATTGCGGTAGAAACGGGTGTATTAATGTTAGTGTATATGAATGAAGCAATTAGAGATAAAGTGGAAGAAAAGAAAAGTGCCGTCCTCACACAGGAAGAAGTTCAGTCGGCTATTTTTTCCGGTGCGGTAATGCGAGTTCGCCCCAAACTAATGACTGTAATGGCAGACATGATTGGATTATTGCCTATTCTTCTGGCAACAGGCGTAGGAAGTGATGTAATGAAGCCGATTACGATACCTTTTGTGTTTGGACTTATAACTTCTACCCTTTTCGTGTTAATTGTTCTTCCTGTTGTGTATCAATTGGTAAAAGAACGAGAGGTAAAAAAGCACGGTAAAGTAGAATACCTTGAAATAAAAGATTAGACAAATGAAAAATATATTTTTAGTATTCGGAATTATGTTGTCTTTGCACCAAGCCCAGGCACAAGATACCGCATATATTTCGTTGGGTAAATTATTGCAACAGGTAGAAACCAATTACCCTTCTATCATTCAATATCAATACAATATCCAATCTATACAGGCAAAAACAGATGGAGCACAGGCATGGATGCCGCCCACTTTCTCTACAGGAGTTATGCGATGGCCATACAATTTTTCTATGCTCAGTGAGCAAAATAACCCCATGAACCAGGCGGGTATTGCTTTTTCTTTAGAACAAATGATACCTAACCAAAGCAAACTGAATTCAAAAAGGAGCTACATCAACTCATTGGCTGAAATTGAAAAAAGTAAAAGCGAGTGGACAAAAAACGAATTAAGAAGAGAAGCAAAAATTTTGTATTACAATCGTTTTGTTGCCGGGAGAAAGAAACTCATTCTAAAAGAAAGTGAAGAAATACTCTACCTCTTAATCACAACATCCGAAGAAAAATTCAGCAACAACCAATCGCAACTGCAAACCATTTACAAAGCTAAAGCTCGTTTAGCTGAACTCAACAACATGCTGTTGATGCTTGACCAAATGATTGCAGAAAGCAACATCGGCTTGAACACCCTCATGGTTCGTGATGTGAACGCTACTTTCCAAATTGACACGCTCGTTACTCCGAAAAATTATTTACTAAATCTTTCCGATACGGGAAACGTTTCCAATCGCAGCGATATTATAGCCATGTCAAAATACATACAGTCCATGCGACTAGAACAAAAAGTAATGAAAAATGGGAACAGACCAGACTTCGGCGTTCGTGGCGAACACATGCAAATGTTCGGTATGCCCAACCAATGGTCTGTCATGGGCATGATGACTATCCCAATTGTTCCTTGGTCATCTAAAATGTATAATTCAGAAACAAAATCAATCGGCTTTCAAATCCAGTCAATGGAACAGGAAAAGTATACAATGGAACTGATGGCTAAAAGAATGTTATCCGAAAAACTTGTTATACTCAATTATGAAAATGCACAATATCAGAGATACACCGAAAATATAATTCCTGCGTATGAAAACAACCTGCAAGCTAATTTGCTTGCCTACAAGCAAAACACCGGTGAATTTTTTGTGCTGCTGGATGCGTGGGAAATGTTGCTAATGAAAAAATTAGAAGTGTATGACAAACTGTTTAACATCTTAAAATTAGAGGCGGAATATGAATACGAGAAAGAAATTAAATAGCATCATCTTTATTGGTTTGTTGTTGTTCTTTTCTGTGCTGCCATCCTGCAAAAATGAGCACGAAAATCATCAGCAAGAGAGTAAACACGAGCAGCATACCGCTGTTTATTCATGTCCTATGAAATGTGAAGGCAATAAAACCTACCCGGAACCCGGTAATTGCCCTATATGCAAAATGAAACTCGTATTGGTGGAAGATGAACTTGTTCAAACTATTTCACCAAGCAAGCAAGTTTTGTCCAATCAGGCAACCGTAAAACTTCACGCAGCCAGCAATGGTGAAATAATAAACGCACAGGGATACATCACTATTGATCCAGGCAGAAACAAATCGATTACAGCCCGTTTCAGTGGAAGAATTGAAAAGTTATATGTCAAATTCAGTAATCAATATGTCAAACAAGGCGACAAAATTATGGACATATATAGCCCCGATTTACGCACCTTTCAGGAAGAACACTTATTTCTTCTCAAATCAATTGCTGATAATTCCTTAATAGAAAAATCAAGAGAGAAACTTCGTTTGTTAGGCATCACCGAAAATCAAATTACACAGTTAGAGAAAAATGGAACCGTAGCTTTATCTATTTCTGTTTTCAGTCCTGCAAATGGCTATGTGTTTTTCATGGAGCTAACACAACAACAAAATTCAGACACAAAAAATACCGCCTCCATGAATACCATGAGTATGCAGCAAAGCACTGGCAACCAAAATTCTTTTGCTCGATCTGCTTCACAAATTCGTGAAGGTATGTATGTAAACGAAGGGCAAACACTTTTCAGCGTAAACGATTTGCGGGAAGTGTGGGCATTGGTTTCAGTTTCTAATCAATATGTAAATCAAATTCAGGAAAACCAATCCGTAGAAATAGTTTCTGAAAACAATCCTTCAAAAACGATTAAGGGACGAGTTGCTTTGATTGAACAAACTTTTGAAAATGCAAATCAGCGTTTTGCAAGGCTTAGAATAGTGTTGACAAATTCAAATAATTTACTGAAAATAAATTCACTCGTTAACGCACAATTCATCCTAACAGACAATAATAATTTACAAGTCCCTTCTTCGGCAGTTTACAAAACAGGGTTGAATGCATATGTGTGGGTAAAAACCGATACTACCCGAAGCGGCACCGGCATTTTTCAGTTACGAAAAATAATTACAGGAGCCAGCAACAATGGAATAACTACTATTAAAAGTGGTCTTTCAGCCAATGAAGAAATTGCAAAGCAGGCAGGAATGATGACCGACAGCGAAACTTTTTTAAATGCAAACTAAGATGAAGCATATTGTTGCAGGCATATTATTATCAATTCTCATACTTGCGGGTTGTAAGAATGGACACGAAAACCATGAGGTAACATCCGGCAGTTACTATACCTGCCCTATGCATCCAAGTGTTGTGAGCAGCACACCGGGATCTTGCCCGGTTTGTAATATGTCTTTAATCAAAGTTGAGAAAAAGGAAAGTCAAAATGCAGGACAAAAAGGCAATTTTATCACAATTGATAAGCACAAACAAAAATTAGCTGGTATTAAAACCGACACGGTTAATTTCAAAAACATTTTATCTGCGTCAACAATTATAGGAACCGTTGCTATTGATAAAGAACAGGTTAAAACCATCAGCAGCCGTGCGAAAGGAAGGATTGATAAACTGTTTATCAAAACCACAGGCGTTTATCTTAAACGCGGCAGCTCGCTTTACAGTATTTACAGTGAACAACTCCAAGCCGATAAAAAAGAATTTTTGTCCCTGCTTGAAAAATCAAAAACTGCAACCACCTCATTTAAACTCATCAACGAATTAGTAAGCGCAGCCCAAAATAGATTGCTTTTGTGGGGCTTATCCGAAAAACAAATTTCTGATTTAGAAAAGTCGGGCAATGCAAGTCCGTTGATTACTTTCTATTCCCCCGAAGCGGGTTATGTAACCGAAGTAAACATTACAGAAGGCATGTATGTGGAGGAAGGCAGTGTACTTTTAAAAATTACTTTACTCAATCAGGTTTGGGTAGAAGCGCAATTGTATTCCAATGAAATTTCGGGCATTGCAGAAAGCAAAACCTTTCAGGTTTTCAGTGAAAGCAATCCCGAGGAGATTTACAAAGGCACATTAGTTTACAATAATCCTGTAATAGAAGAAGAAACAAGAGTTCATCTGCTCAAAATCAAGGTAACTAATTCAGGAGATAAACTCATTCCCGGTGCATTGGTTTCGGTTATTCCCGAAAAATCATTTGAGAATGTATTAGCGGTTTCTAAATCGGCAGTACTATTGGAAAAAATGAAAACCGTATGGGTATTTGTGCATGACGATACATTTGAACAGCGCATGGTTGAAACAGGCACCGAAAATAAATACTGGATTGAAATTACATCTGGTTTAAAACAAGGAGAGGTGGTTGTTACCGAAGGCGCATATTTAATCAGCAGCGAGTTTATTCTTAAAAGCGGAGCAGGACAAAGACATGAGCATTGATAGTGTAAAACATTAAATAATCTTAATGGAAAAGAAAACGACAATCAAAATTAAAAATATGTGTTGCGACCGTTGTATTATGGCGGTAACAGATGTATTAAAAAGACTGGGGCTGCAAGTTGAATCCGTAAAATTAGGAGAGGCTATTTATGCAAAGCCACCTGTTATTGCCAATGAAAATTACAATGTCTTAATTGAAAAACGGCTAAAAGAAAAAGGATTTGAATTGATAATTGATCACGAAGAAAAAATTGTAGAATCTATAAAGATTGCAATAATAGAATTGATACATTACGTTGAGGGAAATGGTGAAAAGCAGAGTAAGCTATCACATTCAAAATATATTGCTCAAAGGTTAGGCAAACCCTATAGATATTTAAGTGCGCTTTTTTCTAAATACAAGGCAATGACAATTGAGAAGTATATTATTCTTCAACGAATTGAAAAAGCAAAGGAACTTATTGAGTATGGAGATTTATCATTTTCTGAAATTTCCTTCAAGCTAGGATATAAAAGTCCACAACACCTTTCCCGCCAGTTCAAGGAGATAGTTGGCATTTCTATGAGGAATTACAAAAACAAACAAGATAACAAGAGAAACACTATAGATAAGATATAGACAATTATAGTCGAAAATTCATTGATAATTTATGCTTTTAAGTATACGTTTTTTGCAAAAAGGTATAAGGAAGATGCAGTTCTGTTTTCGTATTTTTATTAGCCAAAAATATAATATCATTAAACATTAACTATATATAAATGAAAAAAATAATACTAACTACCGCTTCCTTATTGTTTATTGCGACTGCTTCCCAAGCTCAAACAACAGCTATGGATTTCAATAAGACTGATTGCAATGGACAAGCACATCATTTATTCAGCGAACTGGATTCGGGTAACGTGGTAATAATGGAGTTTTTCCATACTTGCGGATCCTGTATCACTGCCGCAAATGACATGAAGCCCATGATCCAAAACTTAGTTGCACAATATGGTAATAAAGTGCGTTTCTATGTGGCACCGGAGGATGACAGTGAAACCTGTACAGGGGTTCAAGCTTGGGTTAGTACAAATGGATTTTCTTCTATTGCCGTTCCATTTGATTCAGGTGGTACGCAATCAAGTTATTACGGACAAGGTGGTATGCCAACGATAGCTGTTGCTGCGGGTAATACTCACCAACTTTTATACCTCGCCAGTTCTAACACCGCCAGTGGATTTGTAACCAGTGATACAGCTATTATTGGAACTGCAATTAGAAATTTTTTAGATACTACATTTGCAGGAATTCAAAATGTCAACTCAGCTTTTTCTATCGCTGTTTTCCCAAATCCCATTGCCGATAATTTTGCTATATCCATAGAAGTAAAAGAGCCCGGAATGTTGAAGCTGGAACTTACCAATATTGCCGGACAAAAAGTTGCCGAACTGACGGAAGAAAATATACAGACTGGTATATGGAGAAGAAATTTCCCTATCTCGCTTTCAAATGGTATTTACCTGGTAAAAGGTGAGTTTAATCAAAAGACGTTTTCTAAAACAATAACTGTTCAACAATAAAATTTTGACTTAATATGAAAACTTGTTTATTGAGTTTTTTGCTTGTACTTAATGTTTCGTCAGTAACATATGCGCAGAATGCATTGTTTATCCCTGATACATTGAGTGGCACAACTTTCAGTTTAACCGCACAACCAAGCACTAAGGCTTTTTACTCAGGAACTAATACGCCTACCTATGGGTACAACGGTAATTTTTTAGGTCCAACATTACTTATAAATAAAGATGACAGTATTACATTGAATGTTACGAATAATCTTATTCAGCCAACTACCGTGCATTGGCATGGTTTCCATGTTGCGCCAATGAATGATGGAGGGCCTCACCAAATTATAAATCCAGGTGCAACGTGGAGCCCGTCCTTTAAAATGCTTAATCAGGCTGCCACGTTTTGGTATCACCCGCATGGGGAAGGGAAAACGGAGTTGCAAATTACACGAGGGCTTGCAGGGTTGATAATTGTACGAGATAGTATTGAAGCCACTTATGCCTTGCCACGTAAGTATGGAGTTGATGATTTTCCATTGATTGTTCAGTCAAAAGCATTTGATGCCTCAAAGCAATTTATCATTGGTTCTCATAAAGATGATGTAATGATGGTAAATGGGACAATGGATCCCTATCTTCAGGTACCCCAACAGGTAGTTCGTTTTCGCTTGCTTAATGCGTCCGCAGATAGGACATATTATTTTGGCTTGTCTGATTCATCCAACTTTCATCTTATCGCTTCTGATGGCGGACTATTATCACAGCCGTATTCCACTAATAGATTAAGGTTATCTACCGGCGAACGTGCAGAAGTTCTGATAGATTTTGGTGCGGATACAATCGGACAGCAAAAATATTTAATGAGCTATTCTTCTGAATTACCTAATGGAATTGTTGGCGCAGATTCAGTTGGAACCAGCACAATAGTAATGGGTGATGGGTATTACACCAACACACTTAATGGAAGCAATTTTAATATTATTCGATTTGATGTTACTGCTCCAACCACCTCTCCCATCACAACTATACCCACATCGTTTGCCCCTTTAGTTCCTATTCCTGCTTCTTCTGCTACAGTAACGAGATATCTTCGCTTTTTTCCTGATACAACTGTTAATGGAATGCACGGATTTGTGGAGGGGCCTTTTTTCATTAACGACAAAATGTTCCACATGGATTCGATAAATATTATCACCTATTTAAATACTACAGAGATTTGGTCGCTCACGAATGAGACTATGGTCGCTCACCCATTTCATATACATGATATACTTTTTTTTGTGGTAGATATAAACGGAAATCCACCCCCACCTCAATATGCTGGCCTAAAGGATGTGATTCTTGTTCAGCCAAATGATACAGTAAGATTTATTACAAAATTCACGACCTTTGCAGATGATTCGGTTCCCTATATGTACCATTGTCACTTGTTGCACCACGAAGATGATGGTATGATGGGAACATTTCTTGTGCTGGATACTACTTCAACCGGAATAAAAAATCATTTTTCAGATAATAAAATAAATGTATTTCCGAACCCTGCTTTTTCAACTATTCAATTGCAATTAAATTCCAATTTTAACACAACACTTGATTATAGAATCTTTAATCTTTTGGGGGAAGCTGTTATGGAAGGCAGATCGAAAGTTGCAAATGGTAAAACAGAAATTAACATTGCAGGTATAGCG
>Ga0163149_10004240_pt1 | contig 15851 bp, 14 predicted proteins | sample OliLakLV19MP5G1_FD_148604 | JGI IMG/M metagenome (GOLD analysis project Ga0163149, IMG submission 148604) | Freshwater microbial mat bacterial communities from Lake Vanda, McMurdo Dry Valleys, Antarctica - Oligotrophic Lake LV.19.MP5.G1 | ecosystem: Environmental > Aquatic > Freshwater > Lake >...
CACCGAAAGCATGACAAATTCTATTGGTTCGTCTTTCAGTTTCTCGGCCAGGCTTTGAATGCCCGGCATTTCTGCTTTGCATGGACCACACCAGGTAGCCCACAGGTTAATGAAAACAACTTTGCCCTTATACTGATCAAATGATACTGTATTTCCCTGTAGATCCTTAATGGTGAAGTTGTAGTCGAAACTGGCCGGTGATTTTTCTGCCTCAGCATCCGCATTTAAAATTCCTGTTTTCATTACCAGCATTTGTGCGGTGGCAGAAGCGCTTCCCCACAGACCCGTAATCTGAAGGAATCCAATCAGGATGAGCGTGATAACGAGCGGCTTAATAAAGTGAAAGATTTTTTTCATCGTAAACCAATTGGCCCGGTTATTGAATCCGGTTGGTCAAATGTCTTTAATTTTAATAACTTCGAACAAGTTTTTGAAGCAAAATGATCAGAAAAGGAGCGTTTATTCTGTTTTTAGTGGCAGTTTCTAGTGTAGTGGCCTCCGGCCAAAAAGTGAAGTACAAAGACCTTATGGTTTTGCTCAATGCAAAGCAATATGACCAAGCTGAGCCCTTCCTTAAAAAGTATCTGGCTGAGAATGATGATAATCCCAGCGCTTATCTATTCATGGGAATTATCTATCAGGAAAAGTCGGCTATGAATGATGTACTCAAGCAGACGGATTTGTTGATCAATAATATTGATTCCGCAATTTCTTTTTATAACACGAGCTTTCCAAAAATAACGGAGAAAGACGTTAAAAAGAATGACGAGAACTACCTGATGTACACCCGCAGGGATTTGCGAACCGGTGAGTTTGGAATAAAGCTTTCGGATATTCAATTGGATATTGAAACACGCACCAAGGCACTTAAAGAAAGAAAGGAAAGGGTTAAAAAATTAGTTAACTATTATCAACAGGCAGAAGCTATTTACACACGGTCTAACTCCTATTATAAAAATCTACAAAGCAAATTCAATACGAAGAAGGATTTATATCTGCAAGCTGATGATAAACTGATTTTGGAGCTTGATCAATTGGCCAGCACATTTGACTCCAGTCAGGTCGCTTTTAAAAATTACAAGACCACTTCCCAGGCACTAGGGAAAACGGGATATAATCAGATAATAGATTTACAGGAGATTAAAGATTTCAAAAAGGAAGGATCCGCCATGAGTGATTTCATGATGGATGATTTAAAACTTTGGGATTACACAGAATGGGCAAAAAAAACGGTTCGCATTATTCGTGATGAAGTTTATCCGCTTCGGCATGAATTGATTGCCTTTGATGCAGAGATAAATAAACTGAGAGAGAAGGTAAAGAAGGATTCCGTTACCGTAGAAACAAAAGAACTTATAAATAGTCCGGTGTTTGATGGGTTGAAGAAATGGGATGATAATCCGATGCCATCATCCTTGTTTCAAATGAAAATTGCTGAGCTAAGATATGCTTCTGATTTGGTAGCGGAGGCAACTCTTATCACTAATGAGGATATTTCAAAAAAGATTACCCTGATCAAGCATCAGCAGGTATTGTTAAAGGATGTTGATAGTTTAGCCAATACCCTTGTCAAACGGGATTGGGAAAAAGATGCGATCAATTACAAGAATTTTATCACGAGCACCTACGGAACTACATCGGTATTGAAAAATCTTGTAAAAGCAACTCATGGGTATGCAACCCGCGAGATGGATGTAAAAAAGAAGGAACTCGAAGACAATATGAGTTTACTCAAATGGGTCATTTCTGAGTCTGATTCTATCCCGTTATTTAAAGATGTTCCGGATGAATCTAAATACAAACCTCTAGTGATAGCCGAAACCCATACTGCAGGAGTAAAGGTTGTGAATTCTTTATTAACAGGATATTTCTATACGGTTACACCGGCCCGCACGGCCGAATTAAAAGTTAATTTTCCGATTGATACCGCCACCATCAAACCAAGAAACTTACCGTTGATTAAAGGACTTTCAATTGCCGTTACCGAGCAGACTTATTATATTTTGTTTTACTCTGAGAGCAAGGTGGATGGAAAAACTCCTGTAACCCTGGCCAGGATTTCCCGGCTTGCCGGATTAGAATGGTCTGTTGTTTTTCCGGTTGAACTCACACCGGTAGAATTAAAATTCACCACCGCTACGGGAGAGTTGTCAATAAAAACTACCAGCCCAGGCGGTGACAGTAAAATGGTAGTAATCGATAAATCAGGAAAACGAATCCAGTAAGCTGTGTTAGTGTGTTTCGTTAAGCAGATCGAGTTCAGAAACTATTACCTTATTATTCTTCCTGTCAATATCGGCCATGCGTAAGCTGGGGTCAATTTCTATACTTTCAATTTCTGTTAATTTCCTTTTGATGATAACTTCGTAGGTGGGGTTTACCCACGGCCATGCTGTGTAATCCGTTTGCTTTATGGATTTATCTTCGCTGGGTTTATTACCCATCATTTCATTCATGGGTATGTAGAAAAGTTCTTTTGCTCCATCCTTATAGGTAACAACCAGATCAATGGGCATAGCAAATTCACTGATGCGTTTCAATTCAACAAACGTGTTGCCTTCTTTTTCGGTGATGTTACCAATTCCATAATCAATTCGCTTGGTGGTTTGTATCCAATACCGGTAGTACCAATGTAATTGAAGCCCCGATTCTTTTTCCATAATCCGCAGGAAATCGTTAGGCTCCGGATGTTTCATTTTCCATGTAGTGTAATAGCGTTTCATGCCTTTATAAAAGGCTTCTTCACCGATAATGTATTTTAACTGGTGAAGGAACACAGCGCCCATGCTGTAGGCAGCAGTGCTATAGGCACGATTGGTATTATAGTGATCCGAATGTTGAGCGGCCGGCTCCTGCAATCCACTGCTGACCAGGTTGAAATAGCTGGTATAACTTCCTGCATGCCGGATGGGCTCATTAGTGATCGTGTTCAGGGCTTCTTTACTTGCAAAATCGGTGAAGCCTTCATCCATCCAGGCATATAAAGATTCATTGGAGGCCAATGCCATTTGATACCAACTGTGTGCTACTTCATGGGCCATCACGCCATTCAGCCCAGCCTGACTGCCTTCACCTACGATCAAAGTGCACATTGGATATTCCATGCCACCATCACCACCTTGTATCACTGAATAGGTGTCGAAAGGATATTTTCCAAAGTTCTTATTGAGATGTTGAAATACTTTCACAGCTACCTCCTGCATATTTTTCCAGGTGGTGGCGGTCTTTTCATTTTTTTGATAAAAGAAATGAAGTTCGGGGCCGTTCGGCACCTGCTGTTTGTCATGCGTATAATCCGGATCAGCCACCCATGCAAAATCAATTACATCTTTGGCAACGAAATGCCAGGTAAGATTTCCTGAAGACTTTTTTACGATAGTACCTGACTTTTCATAGCCATGACCTATTTCGTTGGGGTTTTGAAGTTTCCCGGTTCCGCCAATGACAAACGTTGGATCGATGGTAATCTTTACATTAAAGTCGCCCCACACACTATGAAACTCGCGGGCCACATACTGATAGGCGTGCCATCCCTGAAAATCATACTCAGCCATTTTAGGATACCATTGCGTCATCGAATAAGCGATACCCTCTTTATTATTTCTGCCGGATCTGCGAATCTGAACAGGCACCTGCGATTCAAACGTCATGTCAAAGGTTGATTTTGTGCCTGGCAGCATAGGCTTTGCAAGCGTCACCACCAAAATGGTTCCATTCACAGAGAAGGTTAAAGGTTTGCCATCTTGCTTTAGGGATAAAATGTGTTGATAACCAATCTCATCCTCTTTTAGTTTGAAGATCCGATCTTTCACGCGCGCATCCGGGTCGGGAAGGTTCCTGGATCGCACATCCATCATGCTGCCCGGCTGAAAGGCATTAAAATACAAATGATAATATACCTTGCTTAGCGTATCCGGAGAGTTGTTGTAGTATAGGAGCCTTTGTGTTCCATCAATCCGGTGAGTTTGCGTATTCAGTTTTATATCCATCGCATACTCAACCCGTTGTTGCCAGCGAAAATCCTGACTATTGGAAAAGTAAAATATCAATAGGAATGAAGCAGAAAGCAGGATACGTTTCATAGATGATTTGAAAATTTTAGAAAAGTATCAAAAGCCCAGCGAGAAACAAATTGATTTTATGTGATCGGATTAAAATTCGATCCTGCGCGATATGCTGGCAGACAGATAGCCACTGTTCTCCAGCGTGATGGCTTCGCCTGGCAATGCCTTGGGAATGTTGTAGGTGTAGCTAATAATAAAAAACCAGTTCTTAACGGAAATTGAAACCGGTGCTACGAAGGAATAATTGAGTATTCCGAATTGAGTTGTGATATCCTCATAATATAATGGAAGACCTCTGCGCTGTCTGATTAGAGCCCCGATAAGCGAATTGGTGTAGGGCTTGTATTCTGTGATTTGTTCACTGCCCATTAGTAAAGAAATCGTTGGATAAAAGTTTATTCGAGTGATCTTACCCAGGTTTCTTTTCTGAATGTTGACCATGACAGACGGGTTGATACGGTGAGCTTGTTTATCCCCAAAGTAGAACTGATAGTCCAGTCGGAAAGTAAAAGGTTTTGCATCGAAGAAATTGGAAACGCCAACATTGTTTTTATAGGCGATGTAGATATCGTCACTCAAATCGGAGTACATATACCTACTATATTCAGCCATAAACGACCACCATGGTGTTGGACTGTTCATGTAGCCTGCAGAGCCAACTGTCAAATAGAAATTAGGATCGTATTGCTGACTCCAATAAGTGGTGAGATCTGCATATATTCCGGACTTATGATAATAGGATGCACCTGGAGCCACACCAAATTGATTGAAGCCCAACGTGCGACTTGCTGCAACCACATTGCTATTGTAGCCCAGGCGCACGATTAGTTGTGATTTGATGCCTGAATCGGGTAAATTGATAAGACTGTCAATCAACGAGAAGAGTTGAATCGTATCACCTTCTGCCAACATAGCATCCAGTTCTGCGATATAGGGATCATTTTTTAATAACAGTGAATCAGCTTGCTGACCGCGTGCTGCGCCCAAACAAGCCGACCACACTATAATGCTGGCAAATAAGCCTCTTATAAACACATGAAGTTGAATTAATTGTTAATTCTTCTTTTGAAGCTGTTGATTACGCTCACGGATGTTTTCATTTCGCTGCTGCATCATTCTTCGCTGTTGAACTTGCTGCAGAATCATGCGCTGAAAATCACCTTCAGCCTTTCTTAGATTTAACATTTGCTGGGCGGTAATGATTTTCATCAACCTGCCTGAATAATCCTTTTCAAGATCCAGCTCTCTTTGCTTGAGTTCCAATCCGCGTTTTACTTGCTCTTCCGGATTGCGTGGCGTAGTATTTTGCGCATTGAATTCTTTGCGAGATTTTGCAAACTCCTGACGTAATTCTTTTCGTTGGTCAGAAAACTCGCGATACACCGGCCAGAATTTCTCCGCTTGCTCGGTGGTCAGTCCTAGTTTGTCAGAGATGTAGGCAATTCGCAGGTTCTTAATCTTTTCCTGAACTTTAGGGTCTTGCGCAACAGGGTCAACATCAGGTTGATCTTGTCCGAAAGCAAATGACATGCTTAGGATGTAAAGACCGATGATTAGTATTTTTTTCATTTCACTTAAAAATTATCAGGTTCAACACTCAAATCTTCTAATGTTATATCTAATGGCTCCATGGAGGAGATTACTTTTTCTTCCAGTTCATTAAGATCCTCCTCACTCCAACTTATTTCATCAGTTAATAAATCAGCCGATAAATCACTTTCTTCAAGGTAAGCCACCAACTGTTCAGTCTGGATTTCATAGAGTTGATCTTCCAACGAAACGCCCTGGCGGTAAGTAATCCAAACTGTAAGTGCTATGGCGAGGGCAACCACGGGTAGAGCAAATTTATAAGCAGGAGCAAACCAGGCTTTAGGTTCTGGCTTGGCAACCCTGGCCTGAATTACACCGGGCAACTTTTCAAAGTACCCATCAGGCACTTTAAAAATATTTTCTCTTGATATGTCTTCCAGTTTTCTCATTTTGTTCTAAGACATTAAATATTCTTCAAAGTTTAATCACGCTGTTAAATAATCTTCAATCTTCTTTACCGCATGGTGATAACTGGCCTTTAGGGCACCTACGCTTGTACTGGTTATCTGTGACATATCCTCATAAGAAAGATCGTCATAATACCGCATATTAAATACAAGTCTTTGCTTATCAGGAAGATGTAATAAAGCTTTTTGTAGTTTCTTTTGGATTTCATCCCCCGATATATCGTTCGAGGAATCAATTTTAGACGATAATTGCCCGCTGATGTCCTCAATGGGAAGGAAGAAGCGCTTCCTTTTCTTATTGAGAAAGTTCAGGCATTCATTGGTTGCAATCCGGTAGATCCAGGTAAATAGTTGAGAGTCTTCCCGAAAAGTTTCGATGGCTTTGTGGATTTTAATGAAAACTTCCTGCGTGATGTCATCGGCATCATCATGATCAATGACCATTTTTCGTACATGCCAGTATACTCGTTGCTGATAGGCGCGAACGAGCATATTGAATCCGTAATTCCGGGTTTCTGGATTTTTGATCTTGAGAAGGAGGTCTTTGTCTTCCAAAGTCTTATTGAAGTCTGGTCTTAGACGCTAACTAAAGTAAAAGGTTTAACGCTATTTGATTTTTTCCAATTCATCCACCAGTTTTTCAAATTGCTCTTTGGAGTGTGCAGGAAAATTGGCAAAGCGAAGTTGACTCACCTTTTTGTCACCATAACCTTCTCCCGCCTGTAACCCTTCGGCAGCCAGATGCTTAGCAATATTCTCGGTATGCTCCCCACTTTGAGCAACAATAACTGTTTTCGATTGATGCGCTGGGTCAGCGACAAAAGGCGAGGTAAGGCCATTTGAAGAAAGCGCCTTGTACAAGATGGCTGCTTTGTATTCGGTTTCTTTTCGTATGATATGAATTCCTCGTCTCAGGAAATCGTCAACTACTTTTCCCAGTAGATAAATACCTACTACGTTAGGAGTTTCAGGAGTCTGGTTCTTTTTACCGTACTGTAAAAGTGAAGGAAGATTATGATACGAGCCAATGGACAACCCTTTGGATAGGAGTTCTTCTGATTTGGCAATACATCGGTCATTTACGATCCAAACACCCAGACCGGCCGGCAATCCAAATCCTTTTTGAACAGAGAAGAATAATGAGTCAATTTTTGAAAAATCAAATTGAGGGTAGGGCAGAGAAGAAACGGCATCTACTGCTATAAGTGCATCGGGAAATTGATCTCTGAATTGATTGATAAAATTCATAGGCAACGAAACGCCTGTGCTTGTTTCGTTGTGCGTGAGTGCGATCAATTCAACACCTTCTTCTGCGGGAATGTCCATAGAAAATCCAAAACCAGCAGGGGCTTCAATTTTCTTTGGCGACTTGCCTAGTTGGACGGCAATTTCAAAATATTTTTTTGAGAAAGCGCCATTCACAAAGTGCAATGATTTATTTGCCACCAGGTTTTGTATGGAGCGCTCCCAGATTTCTGTGGCAGATGAGGTGAAAAATACATGAAAATCAGAAGGTATTCCCAATAGCTCTTTAACGCCCACCGTAGCTCGTTTCGAAATGATTTCAAACTCACCGGTTCGGTGCGACAGCGAAGGAATTCCTTCTTTGAAAGCGGCACGAACATGATCTTCCACTGTAAAATAGAGTTGCGCTGGGCCCGGGGTGAAATTGACGATTCCTTTCATACAAAAACAAAGCTATTTCTTAACCATCAGTCAGCAAAGCCTTGCGGGTATTCTTACAAAAAAAATAGTTTTTAATCAAGCCGGAATTGAATACAACATTTGTATAAGTTTGAATTATAATTCCCACTTGGATTTGGGACACGTTTGCTGAACCTAACAATTATAACAATACCGAGTTAAGTTTCAGGACAAAATCAGGCCTCAGTTCCGACTTGTCGGAATCCTCGCCCACAAAGCAGGTTAACAGTGGAAGGTTGCGGCCACGAAGCAGCTCAAAACTTGTCTTCTATGGGGTTCAGAAACCACCACCAAATCCAGTGGGTTTTATTTTTTTTAATATAACACCCTGAACTTAATCGTGTGTTCGATCGCACGCAGCTCCTTAATCAAATCTTTATTGTATTCTTTGTTGATGTCGGTGATTACATAACCGATTTGCTCATTGGTTTTTAGATACTGACCAACGATATTAATTCCATTTGCTGCAAGAATTTGATTGATCCTGGCCAGAATGCCCGGCACGTTGTTGTGAATGTGTATCAGCCGGTGTGCATTCTCCAATGTTGGAAGTGTAATGTTGGGAAAATTTACACTATTGCTGGTGCTTCCGGTGTTTATATACTCAAGGAACTTTCCTGAAACGAAGCTTGCAATGTTTTCCTGCGCCTCCAGCGTACTGCCTCCAATGTGTGGCGTCAATAATGTGTTTGGCAGACCTCGTAATTCTGATTTAAATTCCTCGTTGTTACTTTTAGGCTCGTGCGGAAAAACATCCACGGCACAGCCGGCCACTTTTCCGGATACTACATTTTCCTTAAGAGCCGCAATGTCAACCACGTGGCCACGACTTAAATTCAAGAAAATGACACCCTTTTTCATGAGGTCAAATTCTTTTTTCCCGAACAGGTTGGTATTTTCCTTTCGGCCATCTACATGCAGTGATACAACATCCGATATTTCTAATAACTCGTTCAGCGATTTGCACTTAGTGGCGTTGCCAAGTCCTAACTTTTCTTCCCGGTCGTAATAAAATACTTTCATACCCAGCGATTCAGCCAATACGGAGAGTTGAGAACCAATATTACCGTAACCAACAATGCCTAATTTTTTACCCCGGATTTCAAAGCTTCCGGTGGCAGACTTATCCCACTTGCCTTGATGCATTTTGGCAGACTTGTCGGCAATGTTGCGAATAAGCAGTATGATTTCTCCGATCACCAATTCAACCACCGAGCGTGTGTTGCTATAGGGTGCATTGAAAACAGCGACACCTCGCCTGGTGGCTTCTTTCAAATCAATTTGATTGATGCCGATACAAAACGCCCCAATGGTCATAAGGCGGTTGGCATTTTCAAGCACGCGTGCAGTAACCATCGTCTTGGACCGGATGCCCAGTACAGAAATGTTTTTTATTTTTTCACACAATTCATCTTCATCCAATCCGGCAGGGTATACTTCTACATTAAAACCTTCCGACTTAAATGCTTCAACTGCATAGGGGTGAACATTTTCCAGCAATAGAACATTGATCCGGTTTTTAGGGTAGGAGATCACCGTGTTTAATTTATTCAGATACAGGAATTCATCAAGGCTTGGTGCAATGTGATCGGCCTTATCAAGAACTTTTTCCCGTTCTACATTTTCAGTAAACGCAAAAAATTTATTGGCAAGTCCTGCATGCTTAATTTCATAATCCGTATAACCATCGCCAATTACATATACATCACCTGGCAGGTTGAGCCGTTTTAATTGTTCTACTTTTCCATTGTTAGCAGATAGCGGATTATCGGTGTCAAAGCCAATCACATTTCCTTGTTCATCAAAATGAAAACGATTGGCATGAATATTTTCAGGTTTCACACCGTATTCGGTGACGATGGGATCTATGAAGGCATGAAATCCATTGGAGATGATATAGATGTTATCAGCGTAGACCTGAAAGAATTCTTTGTTTCGCTTAAATGATTCTGATACCTGTTTCTTAAGCACGGTTACTAATTCTTCCAGGTGTCTGCGGTTGGGTGATAATAATTTCACCCTTTTTTCCAGTGACTCGCGAAAGGAGATGGAGCCATCCATACCTTGATTTGTGATCTCTGCAATCTGATGTTTTCTGGTTTCGAGTTCAGGATGATCTTTCAGGGAAATATCGGCAAGGGCATCAAAGGCTTCTACTTTTGTAAATGTGCTGTCGAAATCGATTACGAAATACTTATTGATCTTCATTGAGGACGAGGTAAACTCAAAGGTAAAACTAAAAGTCCACAGTGCACAGGTGAGAAGCTCTCACATTGGTAAAAAAATAATCGAACAGACGTTAGGGTTGATGTATGAAATCTACTGCCACTATAGGACCAATTTCATTACACGTGCCGAAGTAGGACATACCTGGGAGAATTCGGTAGAGGACTTTATTTCTTCAGGCACCGCATCACGAGGTACTTCACTGAAACCGAGTTTTAAAAAGAAGTAATAGGCGGTTTGTGTGAGTAGATACATCTCCTTTTTTCCTTTTGATTTGACTTGCTGAATAAGATCTTCCACGATTTGTTTCCCTAAGGATTGGCTGCGCATCGTCTGACTCACGGCAAGGGAGCGAAGCAACGCTTTATCTCCATAAAATTCAAGACCTCCTGACCCAACTAATTCTTCGGTTGTATCATAGCAGGTCATATATAGACTATCAGCTAACGTAAGATCATCTGCAGGAAGTTGATTGACTCGAAGAAAATCCCTTAACGAATTGAGTTCCCTCTCTGAATTGACGAATTGCTGGGTTATAAATTCTTTCATCGTTTAAATAGTTGTGCCCTATTTTACAGTCACACTTAAGATTGCCTTCCTTGAAGATATCTTTTACGCAAAGGTTAAAACCTTATGTTAAAATGAAATAAGAATGTGATTAAAAATTTATTAGCAACAGTTTGAGTCGGGGCCACAACAGGCAGCCTTAGCCTGCTCTTTTTCAGTGGTTGTTAAACCAGGCTTTTCAGCATAGACGGTGATGCTGAAAATTCCTAATTCATTACTTTTTACCCCCTTCATTTCCTCCTCGGTTAAATAGGCAGAAAGAATTTCATCGGGTAACTGGATTTTTTTATTTTTTTGAATTTGAATATTATCAAAGCCTGCATTTTTTATGATCTGCAAGTACTCATCTTTCTGAATAGCTCCTGATACGCAGCCCGCGTACATTTCAGCATTTTTGCGGAGTCCCTCTGGAAGAACACCCACTAGTACAATATCAGAAATACTAAAGTGACCACCGGGTTTCAATACACGGAAGGTTTCGGCAAATGCTTTTTGTTTATCTGGCACAAGATTCATCACACAATTACTAACTATCACATCGGCTACATTGGCGGTGACCGGTATTTTTTCGATATCGCCATAGCGGAATTCCACATTATGATATCCAAGTTTTTCAGCATTTATGCGTGCCTTTTCAATCATCTTTTCAGTGAAGTCAACGCCTATCACTTTTCCGCTTGCGCCTGTAACCGATCTTGCTACGAAGGCATCATTGCCGGCACCTGATCCGAGATCAATGACAACGTCACCTTCTTTGATCCTGGCAAACTCGGTGGGCAAACCACAACCAAGCCCCAGATCAGCATCAGCTGCATAACCGGATAGTTTAGAATAATCTTCTGCCATGATGGCTTCATCAATGGTGGCGCAACCACAGCCGCTTCCGCAGCAACTGGTTTCATTTTGTCCTTTGCTTTGATCAGCGATTTCACTGTATTTTTCCTTCACGATTTGTTTTAGTTCTTCTGAGGTGGTCATACTGGCTATGGTTAATGATTATCGCAATATTGCGATGATATAAATCAAATTTTTTTAACAACAATTTTCGTGTACTTCCTGAAAGAGGTCAGTTAACAGCTTTCTTGCTTTTGCTAGTACTTTAGTGTCAACACAGTAGCAAACAGTAGGCCCGTCAATATTGCCCTTAATGAGGCCGACTTTCTTAAGTTCCTTTAGATGTTGTGAAACAGTGGATTGTGAAAGGGGTAACTCGTCCACAATATCACCACAAACACAGGTCTTGCGCTCTGAAAGATATTGAAGTATCGCTACTCTGGCAGGATGACCCAACGCTTTGGCCAGAGAGGCAATCTCGTTTTGTGTTTTGGTGTATTCTTCGGTCTTGGAAAGTCCCATGTGTGTATATAATCGTAATATTACGATAAAGGTTTCTTTTAGGCTGCTATTTTTTAAAATTATTTTCCAAATGGAATTCTTTTCAATGCAATTTGTCCATTGCTCATCACCAGCAAAGCATCTTGTAGATATCGAATTTCCTCTAGAGGATTTCCCGGAATCAGCACAAAATCAGCATCATAGCCTTTGTCAATTCTTCCGGTGGTTTTATCTATGCCCAGAAGTTCTGAAGCCAACACAGTTGCTGATTGAATGGCTTCAAAGTTGGTCATACCCATGCGCACAAAGTGTTGACATTCGAGAGATATTCTGCTTGTTGAGGTTGCGGTGTAATTGTTATCGGCACCTGTTACGATCTTAATTCCCAATTCATGGGCTTTTCTAAATACTTTTTCAGCTTGCGGCATCATAAACTTGCCGCGCAATTCCAATACCGGGCCTGTATAGTCTCCGCCTGGCTGCGTAAGATCTTCCAACGTAATAAATGTCGGAACAAGGTAGGTTCCTTTTTCTTTCATCAGCATAAGTGTTTCATCGGTAAGAAATGTGCCATGCTCAATACTTTTGGCACCTGCCTTCACTGCGGCTCTAGCCCCTTCATCACCATGGGCATGAATCATTACGGGTACGCCTCTTTTTCCGGCTTCCTGTACAATCACCCGTATTTGTTGTTCCGTATACACTTGTTCGCGAGGATCGGTTTCTGGCCTTCCGGCCCGTTCGGTGCCACGTGTCTTTATTACTTTCGCACCGCGATCGATATTCACATTGACTAAGAGTTTTAACTCATCATCTGTTTTTACTCCGTTGATCAGCGGGGCTAGTCGGGCATCGGCCAGAATGGTTTCTTCCAGGTTTGGACTCACATAAACACCTGCCGGTATTACATCGGGCCCTATAATTTTTCCACTTTTAGCAAGTTCCATAAGCGCAACATCCTGATAGGCAGCAACTCCTGCAGTGCGCACTGTAGTCACCCCGGTTTCCAAGGCCCGTTTTGCCGAAGCAAGGTTATCCAGGTGCGTATGTGCATCAATCAATCCCGGTATCAGGTAGTAGCCCATGCAATCGATTACTTCGTACTCTTTTGCAACCGCATCACCTTGTCTACCAATTCTTTCAATTTTGCCAGCCTTTACAAATACAATGGACGCCTTGTATATTTTATTCTCGAAGCCATTGAAAAGGTTCACATTTGTAAGAGCATAACTCTTTTGTGATTGTGAATGACCTTGGAAACAAAAAAGAAAAAGGATGACGAGGGTAATAATTGTCTTCATGATTTGCTCAGCGTTAATGAATGATTTTAAGTTGGCATCTTTTGTTTGAACTGACAAATAATACAGTGAAATTTGGTAGATATAAACGAATAAAAAAAATAGTATGATTTCTTCAAAAGGTTATTCAGCACAAAATCCTAAAACACCGTTAGCTCCTTTCAATTTTCAACGCAGGGAAGTAGGGCCTCATGATGTATTGATTGATATTCAATATTGTGGAGTATGCCACTCGGATCTTCACCAGGTGCGTGATGAGTGGGGTGGATCTATTTATCCGATGGTTCCGGGGCATGAGATTGTGGGTAAGATTTCCAAAGTGGGTGATCAGGTAAAGAACTTTAAAGTCGGTGACCTTGCCGGAGTTGGTTGCTTTGTGGATTCATGTCGTACGTGTCCGAGCTGTAAAGCAGGAAATGAACAGTATTGTGAAGTGGGCATGGCCGGCACCTATAATGGGTATGAGATGGATAAGAAAACACCCACGTATGGAGGTTACTCAAATTTCATTGTTGTTGATGAAAACTATACGCTGCAGGTATCCGATAAACTTCCATTGAATTCAGTAGCACCCTTGCTTTGCGCTGGAATTACTACCTATTCCCCTTTGCGCCATTGGAAAGTTGGGAAAGGCCAAAAAGTAGCGATTGTTGGGTTGGGCGGCCTTGGCCACATGGGTGTGAAGTTTGCAGTTTCCTTTGGTGCCGAAGTAACGGTACTCAGCCACTCGGCTTCCAAAGAGGCGGATGCCAAAAGATTAGGGGCTCATCACTTTGTGAATACAAAAGATGAAAATTCGGTAGCAAAAGTTCGCAATCATTTTGATTTTATTCTGGATACTGTTTCCGCTCAACATGATGTGAATATGCACCTAGGGATGCTGAGGACTGAAGGTACTATGGTGATGGTGGGTGTTCCTCCGGAAGCAGTATCTGTGCATGCTTTCAGTTTGATTCCAAAACGCAAGACCCTTGCCGGTTCGATGATAGGAGGAATTGCCGAAACCCAGGAAATGCTGGATTATTGCGCTGCTAATAATATTGTGTCAGATATTGAAATGATTGCCATCAAAGATATAGAAAACGCTTATGTGCGCATGTTGAAAGGGGATGTTCGGTATCGTTTTGTGATCGATATGGCTACCTTGTAATAAAGATCATATCAAAAGGCTACAACGGTAATCTGGCCTAATCAATGAAATAATTTTCTTGAACAGATTTAAGAAAATACTTTTTTAAGTAATGGATATTAATTTTTTACTCTGAATCAAAGTGATGATAGAATGAAAACATGGGATTGGTCAATTGTTCCTGAATCGTCTTGGTTCAATTGGAATTTAAAAGAATTATGGGAGTATCGTCATTTACTTGTCCGGTTGATCAGAAGAGACTTTCTGGTGCACCATCAGCAGACGCTGCTCGGGCCTATGTGGATTGTTTATCAGCCCATCATTACGCTGATTACCTATGTTTTCATTTTTGAAAAGGCTGTGGGTCTTTCAACCGATGGTGTGCCTTCTTATCTTTTTTATTTTTCAGGGATTATTGTTTGGAATCTTTTCTCGGAATCTTTCATAGGAACAGCTTTTACGTTTACTCAAAATGCTCAATTGTTTGAAAAGGTCTATTTTCCAAGAATGATTATTCCATTTTCTGTGGTGGCAACACACCTGATCAGGTTTGGCATTCAATTGATACTTTTCGCTTTGCTTTTGGCTTTTTTTATTTTCACCAAAGACTTCGAGGTGTATCCGGTTAGGTGGTTACCGGCTTTGTTAACAACACTAATTTTAGCTCCCGGCTTAGGGATGGGACTTGGCTTAATCTTTTCGTTGTTGACCGCAAAGTATCGCGACCTGGTGAATGTGATCCATCTAGGTGTTCGCCTTTTGATGTTTGCTACGCCAGTGATTTACCCGCTTTCTATTGTAAGCAGCGACATTCAAGCGATTGTTTTATTCAATCCACTGACTCCGGTTTTTGAGTTTTTCCGATACGCATTCTTAGGGAATGGAATGTTCAGCTATCTACAATTACTATACAGCTTGGTGAGCATGATTGTATTAATTGTTTTTGGCTCGATGTTATTTAACAAATTTGGAAGCAAATTACAGGATGTACTTTAAAAACCAGTTGATCTTATATTGATGGAACGCGCAATTCAAGTTGAAAATTTATCTAAACTCTATTCGTTGGGTAAGGTGGGCACAGGTTCATTTCGTCAGGACATAAAGCGTTGGTGGGTATCTCAAATCTTAAAAAAGGAAGATCCCTTTTTTACTGAGGCGAAAAGCAATCAGCAACTAAGTACTGATTTTATTTGGGCCCTTCGAGATGTTTCATTCGATGTAAAACAAGGTGAAGTATTTGGAATCATTGGACGCAACGGTGCCGGCAAGTCAACCTTACTTAAGATTCTATCTAAGGTGATAAGTCCAACAGAAGGCATCATTAAAGGGAGAGGACGAATCAATAGTTTGTTGGAAATAGGTACAGGCTTTCATGATGAATTATCGGGCAGGGAAAACATCTATCTCAACGGACATTTTTTGGGTATGACTTATCATGAGATCAAGCGAAAGTTTGATGAGATTGTAGATTTTTCTGGCGTTGAGAGGTTTATTGATACACCCGTTAAGCGGTATTCATCCGGCATGTACG
>Ga0163149_10004253_pt1 | contig 15816 bp, 15 predicted proteins | sample OliLakLV19MP5G1_FD_148604 | JGI IMG/M metagenome (GOLD analysis project Ga0163149, IMG submission 148604) | Freshwater microbial mat bacterial communities from Lake Vanda, McMurdo Dry Valleys, Antarctica - Oligotrophic Lake LV.19.MP5.G1 | ecosystem: Environmental > Aquatic > Freshwater > Lake >...
GCTGCGCATCTCGCTCTCGATCGGAGTGTCGAACAACAAACAGCCGAGCGAGCTCTCGTTCGAGACGCTCGTCGCGGTTGCGGAGGACGGACTCTCCGTCGCGGACGGCGCGGGTGGGGATCGCTTCGTGGAGACCGAGCTCTACCAGCTCTACGAGAAGAAGCGCAAATCTCGATCGCGCGCGCGTGAGACGGCCGGTCTCGCGCCCGAAGCACCGGCGCGCATCGTCGCCGCGGTGCCGTCGCCCGAAGCGAAGAAGAGCGAAGGTCCGCGACTCACGGCCGAGGATCCGATCGGGCTCGCATTGCTGGAGTTGCTCGCGCAGCAAGGCTTCGAGGGCGGCAACTTCGTCGATATCGATCCCGAGATGGTCGCCACCGCGATCCGCCGCGCGCAGGAAGCCAGGACCGCGGCGCTGCCCGAGGTCCAGCAGGTGCCCGCCAGTCCCGAGGAGATCCTCGAGAAGCAGCGCCAAATCGAGATCCTCGAGCGTCGCATCGCGAAGCTCACGCAGGCGCTCGGGATGACCGAGCAGGACTTGGCGCGCGTGATGGCGATGAAGGGCATCGACTCAGGTCTGCCCTCCGTCTACAAGAACGTGCAAGGTCTCACCGGCGGCGAACCCGAGTTCGAACGGAAGAAGGCCATGATGCTCACGATTCTCGAGGCCAACTTGGCCCTCAAACGCGAGCTCGAGAAGTGAAGCGGGTCGCGCGCGCGGCGCGAGACGGAGAAGGACGACGATGAGCGCGGATGGCAAAACGGGCGATGCGACGAAGGAAAAAGGCCTCCTTTACATGGGGATCGACCTGGGCACCTCGCGGACTTCGGTCGCAGCGAGCAACGGAGTGCGCACGACGCTGAGTTCGCACATCGGCTATCCGAAAGACGTCGTGGCGCGGAAACTGCTCGGGAAGGAGGTGCTCTACGGCGACGACGCCGTCGACCACCGGCTCTCGTTGAGGTTCTATCGACCGCTCGCGGCCGGCGTGCTCAAGGCCAGCCAGCGCACGTCGGAGGACGTCGAAGGCAACATGAAGGCGGCGGCGGATCTCATCCGCGAGATCATTCGCCTCGGCAAGCCGAAAGCGGACGAGCTCGTCTACGGCGTGATCGGCGTCCCCGCGCAGGCCGCGATCCACCACAAGGATGCGATCCTCAAGGCCGCGCGTGAGTCCCTCGACTCCGTGATGCTGTGCTCGGAACCGTTCGCCGTCGCCTACGGGCTCGACATGCTCGAGGACGTCCTCGTGATCGACATCGGAGCCGGCACGACGGATCTGTGCCGCATGCACGGGACGATGCCCGAGGACTCGGACCAACTCACGAACACGTTCGCCGGCGACTACGTCGACGATCAGCTCGCGACACTCGTGCGGAAGCGCTACCCGAAAGCGCAGTTCACGACGCGCATGATCCAGACGATCAAGGAGCGCCACGGGAACGTGTCGGACGCGATGCCGTCGGTCGTGGTCGATCTGCCGGTCGATGGCAAGCCGACTCCCTTCGACGTGACGGAGGATCTGCGCACGGCGTGTCGCTCGATCGTCGCGCCGATCGTCGAAGGACTCTCGCAGCTCATCGCGACGTTCGACCCCGAGTTCCAGCACAAGCTGAAGAACCGCGTGCTCCTCGCGGGTGGCGGCAGTCAAATCAAAGGGCTCGACACGGCCGTCGAGGAGGAGATGCGTCGCCGGCTCGGTCAAGGACGCGTGATGCGCATCGACGAGCCCGTGTACGGCGGCGCGAACGGAGCGCTGAAGATCGCGCACGACATGCCCGCGGAATTCTGGGAGAAGTTGAAGTAGCCGCCGCGTTCGCGCTGGAGCGCGCACCGCGCCGAACCCTCGGAGCGTGTGAAGAAATCGAGCCTACACGCTCTCGGGCACCATCTGCGCCGCTGCGCGGCGCGTCGCCCGTGAAGAATCGATCGTACGGGCTCTCAGACTCTAGTGGCGACGCTGCGCGTCGCGACAGCGTGTGAATGCTTCACACGCTCCGAGAGCCCGTGAACAAATCGAGTCTACGGGCTCTCGGATTCGAGTGGCGACGCTGCGCGTCGCGAGAGTGTGAATGCTTCACACGCTCTGAGTTCGGCGAGGCGCGCGCGTTTCGGAGAGGCGCGTCGTTCGTGCGTCGACTTGGCTGTGGTGCGGAGCACGAGGGCTGGGGTCGGCGACGACTCGGGCAGCGGGAAGGTGGATCCAAGGGCCGCGCGCGATCCAGCGCCCGTTGTTCACTGCGGAGCTTTGGTCAGCTCCAGCGTGAGCAACGCGTAGGCCGTGCCGAGCACGGGGTTCCCTTCCTGCCAGCGCGACGAGTTCTCGTTGATCCACGCGCCATCGGTCTTGCGAACGAGTCCGAGTACGCGACCGGCGAGTTCACCGCGCCACGCATGCTCTTTTCCCAGGGCATCGACGACGGTCTCGCTGCCGTACAGGTCGAGCGCCTTCGCCATCGTGTGGAAGTAGTAGAAAAGCCCTTGGTACGCGGCGGTCGGATCGGGCCCCGCTTGGAATCCCGGGTTGACGTCGAGCGTCCAGTTCTTCGAGATCCAACCCCACGCGGCCTTCATGCGCGGATCGTCCTTCGGAAGTCCGGCGAAGATGTAGCCCTTGAGCAGCGCGTACGTCATCGAGCCGTAGGAGCGCGGCACTTTCTGGCCGCCTTCGAGCTCGATCGTGCCCGCGAACGATTGACCCGGTAGGTAAGCCGAACCGCCGTCGTCGCCGGACACGACGACCTTGTCGCCGTCCGGAATGCGCACGTCGTTCGACTCCGACCGGTTCTGACAGCGCTGGAGAAACTTCAACGCGCGCTGGAACGCCGCGTCGTCCTTCGGCAGCCCCGACGCGTTCAACGCTTCGAGCGCGAACTGGAGGTTCGAGAGGTCCGGACGCTCACCCGATCCGTAACCGATGCCGCCGTAGTAGGGGTCGTCGGCGGAGTAGCCGTCCGTCTCGTCGACTTGGAGGCCGATGAGCCAATCGCGAGCCTTGCGAATCGCCGCTCGATGCTCGGGATTCCCGTTGCGCACGAGCGCCAGGATCACCGCGGACGTCGTGTAGTTCGCGTTCTTGCCGTCGTGGATCGAACCGTCCGGCTTCTGGAGCGAAACGAGCCACGCGACGCCCGCGTCGATCGCAGCTTGGACTTCCTTCGACCGCGGGACGGGGGCCGCGACGAGTCCCCCGATCGCCATCGCCGTGAGGCCCGCGTCGGGTTTGCCCGGCGCGCCGAATTTGCCGTTGTCGCCCTGCGTCGCGAGGAACCGCGCGCCGCGCTCGAGGGCGGCTGCGATCTTCGCCGCGTCCGCGGTTTCGGCGGGCGCGAGCGCCTTCAGCACGGCGGGCGCCGGAACCGCGGGCTTCAGGACGGCGAGGGCTCGAATCAGCACGTTCACGTTCCGCGCTGTCTCGCCGACCTTCCCGAGCGGACCGTCCCACGCGCCGTCCTTCGCGCGCTTCGCGAGGAGTTCCGTGACGCGCGCCGAGAGTTCCTCGCTCGACTCCGGCAGCGTCGGATCCTCGAACGGCGGCGCTTCGCCGCCGTTCTTCGCCAGGAACGCCATCGCTGCCTGGAAAGCTCCTCTCGTGGTGTCGTCCGCGTGCAGAGCGAGCCCTCCAGCTGCAGCGCGCGTTTGACGCACGAGGTCCGCACCCGCGGAGTTCGCGTCGGCGATCGATCCGTCGGGCTGTTGGCGGCCGACGAGGAACTGCAACGCGCGCTCGACGAAGGGCCCGTCGATGCGCTGGTACTTGCGCGGCGATTGGATCATCGCTCGCAGAGTCCACGCCGTGGTTTCGACGCTGGCGCCGTAGGCGCCCGACTCGACGTCCTGCGCGTAACGCAGCCAGCGCAGCGAAGGATCGATCTCGCGCCCGAGGTCGATGGGTGCTGCCTGCGCGGGAGCCGTGGTGGCCGCCGCGGGAGCTGGCGTGCCCTGCGCGAGCGCAAGACCGAGGGTCGAAGCGAACGCGAGGAGCGCCGCGGAAGTCGGAAGGAGGGCTCGGATCGTAGCGTACATGGCGAGGATACTAGTGCTCCGGAACACGCAGGAAACCCCTCACCGTGCGCGACTTCGCGGCCGTGGCAATCCCCGAATCTTGTCTTGGCGGCACGCCGCGACAGTGCGCTCTACGGCAGAGGCCGGTTGGGGCCGGCGGGAGCCAAACGGACCGCAGTGCCGTAGACCAGGATTTCAGCCGCGCCTTCGGCGATTTCGCAGCTCGCGATCCGGACTCCGACCACCGCGTCGGCGCCCAGACGTCGAGCCTCCTCGCGCATGCGATCGAGAGCCTGCTCGCGACTTTCGGCCATGAGCGCCGTGTACTCGGTGATCTCGCCCCCGGTCAGGTTCTTCATCCAAGCGGTGAGGTCGCGACTCGCGTCGGCTGATCGCACCGTGTTGCCGCGAACGAGGCCCAAGGTGTCCTGGATCGTGCGGCCCGGAATGACGTCGGTCGTCGTGACGATCATCGGCGCAGATCGCGGTAGGGGTCGAGGTGAACGGTAGCGCGGCGCACGAGCACCGCGCGCAGCGCGAGGAGGCCGAGTCCGAGGGCGAGCGCGAGTGCTGCGCCGGCGATCGGGGGTCGACGCGCGCTTTCGAAATACGCGAGGCACAGCCACAGGATCGTCCACAGTCCGGCGAGGACGAGGAGCGCGCGTCCCGCGAACGCGAGGAGCGAAAACGGCGCACCGCGCTCGATCGCGATCGAGGCCAGCTCGAGCGGTTCGCTCGGCGCCGCCTCGCGTGCGAGCACGGCGATGCGTCGCTGATCGGCGACCAACACGCGCAAGCGAGGGTCACCGGCGAGCCGTGCCTCGAACGCGCGCTCGGCCTCGGGAGCGAGTTCGCCATCGGCGTAGGCCATCGCGAGGAGCTCGTCCGTCGTCGGTGCACGCGCGGAGGATGTCACCGGCCGATATCTCCGAGAAATCCGTCGAAAAGGTCCACCGACAGCTTCTCGCGGAGACGCTTGCGCGCGTGGAAGAGCCGTGACATCACCGTGCCTTCGGGGATGCCGAGATGGCTCGCGATCTCGAGGTAGGAGAGCTCTTGGAAGTGGCGCAACGCGAGCATCTCACGGTCGCGTGTCGGAAGTCCCTTGAAGGCGTTCCAGAACGCGAGTGCGCGCTCGTTCTGGAGCAGGTCGACCGAAGGCTCCATGCCGAGGTCGGCGATCTCGAAGTCGGACCCGTCCTCGCGCGCGGATCCTCCAGGTGCCGACAGCGACCGCGTCTTCTTCGAGCCGCGGAGGAAGCTGAAACATGTGTTCCGCAGGATGCGGTGGAACCAGGGCAGGAATCGCTCGCCCTCGCGAAACGTCGCGCGCGCTTTGTAGACCTTGAGGAAGGTCTCCTGCGTGAGTTCGAGCGCGTCGTCCGGTGACCCGACCATCGACCGCGCGACGTGGTATGCGCGCGTGCGGAGTCCGTCGACGAGCGTGTCGAACGCGCGGTCGTCGCCGCGCTGGACTTGGAGCATCAAGCGTGTGGCTTCGAGACCCATGGGCTCCGACCGGTACTCGGGGTCCGGGAAATCCTTCAGCGCGCCGACCGGGAAATCCGCGGGAATCCCGGGGTCTTCGTCCTCGACCGGATCGGTCTCGCTCACAGGCTCGACTCCGGCCTCGGCCGACACGCGAGGGCGAGCGCGTGCGCCGCCGCCCGTCCAGCCGCTCCCGGGGGGCCGAGGTTCGCCCGTGCGCGAGCCAGGCCGGCTCGACAACGGTCGCGCGTGCCGGCGTCCTGCCACTGCGCGCGCAGCGCGTCCCGCACCCGCTCGAGCGGCCCGTCGCCTTGGAAGGCGAACTCGGGCAGGACGGGCGCGTTCGCGAGGAGATTCACGACCGAGAACCACGGTGCGGTGAGCAGATGGTCTTTCCCCTCGGCCGCGATGCGGGACTCCAGGCGATACACGACGACGGTCGGCAGATCGTGGTGGAGAAGGTCCAGGAGAACCGTTCCCGAGACGCTGAAGGCGGCGCGCGCGCTGCGCAGGGTCGTGTGCAGATCACCGGGTGCGACGCGCGCGAATTCGCCGGCCCCCGCACGCGCGACCTCCGTTCGGACGAGAGCCGCCGTGTCTTCGCGCGCGGCCGGCACGAGCACGCGCGGAATCATGCCGTTCCGCACCAGGGGCTCGACCGCACGCAACATCCACTCGAGATTTCGGCGCACGACTCCCGGACGACTTCCGGGGAGCAGCACGAGATTCGAGCCCGCTTCCGGATCTCCGCGCGGAACCTCCGCGAGTTCGTCGAGCAGAGGATGTCCGGCGTGAGCGACGTGCACGCCGCGCGACGCGTACCACGCCGGCTCGAAGGGGAGGATCGTCAGCGGCAGATCGACGGCCTCGGCGTAGTGAGCGACGCGCCACGGCGCCCAACCCCAGTACTGCGGTGCGACGAAGTGCACGACGGGGACGCCCAGCGCGCGCGCCATCCTCCCGAGCGGAACGTGCAGCGCCGGCGAGTCGACGGCGAGCAGGACGTCGGGCCGTTCGCGTTCGATGCACGTCACCGTGCGTTCGAGCAATCGCAAGTACCGCGGGAGTGCCGAGACGACGCCGACGAATCCCATCCGAGCGTCGCGCACGACGTCGTCGACGAGATCGACGCCTTCGCGCGCGAGGTGAGCGCCGCCGAGCCCGACGAACCGCGGCGAAGGAGCTGCGTGTCGTGAGAGCGATGCGCGCATGGCGCGCACGGCGTTCTTGGCGTGGATCTCGCCGCTCGCCTCGGCGCAGGACACGAAGATCGTGAGTGCGCGCCGTGTCGGCGGCGTGAACTCCGGGGCGGCATCGACGACCGCATGCGTGTCGAGAGCGCGCGCCAACTCGGCTCGTTCCTCGTCGCGCCGAGTGAGGTAAGCCGCTGCGCGAAAGGGCAGTCGCGCGAGGTCCGCCGCCGCGCGGACGAGTTCGCGCCGCACGAGTGCGCGCGCATGGGCCGAGATCTTCGAGTCCTCGTGCGCTCGCCCCGGACGAGCTCGGTCCTCCAATTGGATCGTGGCTTCCGACACGGGCGCGGAGGATACTCTCTCGCCGTGCTACGCCTCGCGGGCTACGTCCTACTCGTTTTCGCAGTGATCTTCGTCCTGCGACACGTCCCCGGACTCGGGTTCCTGTTCGCGATCCCGTTCCTGAACTTCTTCCTCGCCGCGGCCATCGTTTCCGCCGCGATCGGCTGGTGGACTTCGCGCACGGTGGACACGCGGCGCGTGCGCGCCTTGGAGCGCGAATTCGGCGCTGTGGACACTCCACACAACCAAGGCAAGCTCGGCGTCCTGATCCTCGCTCGCGGTCGGCCGAGGCGGGCGATCCCGCATCTCGCGCGTGCAGCGTCGGGCGAACCCGGGCGCGCGGAGTGGCACTACCGACTCGGGATGGCGCGGCTCGCCGCAGGTGAGGCGAATACTTCGGTGCTCGACCTGGAACGGGCGGTGCAGACGGATTCGGATCACGCGTTCGGGGCGCCGCGCCTGCGACTCGCCGAAGCTCGAATCGCCGCGCGCGACGCCGCGGGATCGCTCGCTGCGGTGGAGGGCTTCGAGCGACATCACGGCCCCACGCCGGAGAGTGCCTACCGCCGTGGCCTCGCCTTGCGTGCGCTCGGTCGCTCGACCGAAGCTCGCGCCGCGTTCGCGAGCGTTGCCGAGCTGGCGCGATCGGCCTCGCGCGGAATACGTCGTGACGGTGCGTGGATGGAACTGAAGTCCTGGATTCTGGCGCGGATTTGAGGGTTGTCCCCACGCGCGCCGGCGGTCGGGTAATCTGCAAGGCATGACCCGATCACGCCAAGAACGTCGCCTGCAGCGCGGGCAGGTCTCCGCCGATCAACCTTCGCAGCCCGCGGTCGCGCGCTCACCGTTCCGCACGCTCGCCATCATCCTCGTCGGCGGTGCGGCCATCGGTGGCGCCGTTGCGATCGAACGCACTCGCACCGAACCCGAGAAGCCCGCGCCGATCGTGGCGATTCCGACCTCCGCGCCGAGCGTGAGTCCGGCGGCGCAGACATTTGTGCCGCAGCCTGCCGGTGAAGCTCCGGCGGGCAAGGTGTGGTCGCCGACGTGCGGGCACTGGCACGACGCGGTAACGGGTCAGCCGGCGAACTAGTCGGCCGCGAGTCGAGCAGCCGACCGGAGTCCGCTAGGAGCCTGCGCTTCGCGAAACCAGGGCCTGCGCTTCGCGAAACTCAGAACCTGGGTTTCGCGAAAATCACGGCGTGCGCCGCGCGAAAACCCACAGCGAGATGCCCAAGAGGATCGCGCTCGTCGCGATCATCGGTGCGCACATGCGCCAGTCGAGTGAATGCGTTGCGCCGATGCGCGCGAAGACGTCGATGTCGGTCAGTCGGTAGAGGCTCCAGTGCGTCACGACGGGGATCAGGTACGCGACGAAGTGGAGTAGGGCGAGGAGCAGCATCCCGAACGCGATGCCGACGATGCGCGTGGCCAAGCACGACCACAGGAACGCGATCGAGTAGAGCACGAGCAGCAGGAGCGACTCGTGGACCGCGCCGAGCATCAGCGGCCCGAATTGCATCTCGACCTCGATCGTGCCGAGGAGGTACGGCACCGTTGCGGTAGTCGCGAACACCGGCAGACAGACGGCGAGCGCGCCGAGGGTCCAGCGCTCGAGGAGGAGCTGCCGACGCGAGACAGGCCTCGCGATCCAGATCTCCAGCGTCCCGCGATGAGCTTCACCCGCCACGGCGCCCATCGCGAAGATCACCGCGGCCAAGGTGCCGAGCGTGTTGCACCCCTTGAAGAAGTGCTGCGCATGCAAGTACGACGCGACGCCCCCGGACGTCATGCGATCGAGCGCACCCTTCAGTTCTCCCGGCATGAAGTCGCGGATCGCCTCGACGTTGTCCTCGAACTCGGGCCAGTAGACGATCGCCGCCACGAGCAGGAGCTCGAGCACGATGCCGTACGCCAGTGCGCCAAGTGCGTAGAAGCGCAAGTCGCGTCCCATCAGCAACCCTCCACGCCGTAGAGCTCGCGGTAGAGCTCTTGCAAGGAGAGCTGCCCGAACTCGACCGCGCGCGGCGGAGGGAGTTCCGGCCACGCGGCGAGAGCTGCGAGGAATCCGCGTGGATCCTCCGTGCCGAGAGTCACGGCGAAACGATTGCCCTCGCGCTGCGCACGAACTTCGGGCATCGTCGCGAAAGCCCGCTCGACCGAGTCGAAGTCGGTCTCGGGCGCGTACGCGACGCGCACGAGACGCCGCGCGCGTCGCGCGACCGACTCGGCCGTTTCGTCGGCGATTTTCGCGCCCGCGGAGAGGAACACGAGTCGATCACAGGCGCGGTCGACCTCACCCAGATGGTGCGACGAGAGCAGGATCGTCGTACCGCGCCGCGCATCGGCGGCGAGCAGGTCGAGCACTTGTCCGCGCTTCGTCGGATCGAGCCCTTCGGTGGGCTCGTCGAGGATGCGCACCGGCACCGCGGGCGCGAGTGCCGCGGCGAAGAGGAGCTGGCGCTTCATCCCGTGGCTGTACGTGCGCACGCGTGCGCGCAGCGGCAAGCCCAGTTCCTCGGCGATCGCGCACGCGCGGGCGCGCGACGAGCCCTCGCGGCCGCGAAGCAGCCAACCGAGGTGATCGCGGCCGTTGAGTTCGCCGTAGAGCGCCAACTCGCCCGGCGCATAGGTGCAGCGTCGGCGGATGTCCGTGCCGTCCCCGACCAACGTGACGCCAGCGACGACCGCCGATCCCGCGTCGGGACGAACGAGCCCGACGAGGATGCGCAAGAGCGTGCTCTTTCCGCTCCCGTTCGGGCCCAAGAGTCCGATGACACCCCCGGGGCCGAGATCGAGGTCCGTCGGCTGCAACGCGATTTTCGATCCGAACGTGCGCGTCAGGCCACGCGCTACGATGGTCGAAGTGGACGGACGTTCAGCGTTTCGTTGCACGATCGCGCGAGCGTGCGCACGATTCGGCCGCGGTGCAAGTGCCTGAACTCCACAAGCGCGACCAGTTCGGTCGCGTCGAGCGTGTCACGATCGGGGCTGTGAACTGTGCGCGCCGAGTCGCGAGCGGCAGTGCGTTGCCGTTCTCGGGCTGGATCGCGCGGCGGCTCCTCGCGCGGGAGCGACGCGCTTTGCGAGAGCTCGCCGGGCTCGAGGGCATCCCGCGCGAGCGCGAAGGTGGTACCGCCGAGGTCTTGATTCGCGATTGGGTCGAGGGCGTTCCGCTCTCTCGCGCCGGCTCGCTGCCCGCGGACTTCTTCGAGAACCTCGACCTACTCGTCGCCGCGGTGCATGCGCGCGGCGTGTGCCACAACGACTTGCACAAGGAAGCCAACGTGCTCCTCGGGGACGACGGATTCCCGTGGTTGATCGACTTCCAACTGGCCAGTGTCCACGCGAGCGGTGATCGCGCGTTCGATACTCGACGGCGCGAGGACCTGCGTCACGTCGAGAAGCATCGCCGTCGCTACACGCGCGACGGACGCGGACCGTCGGGCGTCGAAACGCGCGGCGCGGGAGCCGGGATCGCACGCTCGGAGCTGGCGCGTGCGTGGCGCCGGCTCGGGAAACCGCTGTACATGGCGATCACGCGCGGCGTGCTTCGCTCACGCGATGGCGGCGATGGCCAACGCCATCCGACGGGGCCCTGGCCGACGTGGACTCCCGCTTCCGGGTCACGCGCGCCCGCGCCGTCACCGCGCTCGGGCCTCGGCGCGACCCAGAGCCCGTGAAGAATTCACGGGCGACGCGTCGCGGAGGCGGCGCAGATGGTGCCTGAGCGCGCTCTCGGAGGCCGTGCATCCATCGCGGCCTCTCGCGGCGCGTAGCCTCTCCACGCGGAACCGCCTCGAGCGAGATGGCGCTGCTCAACGTGCTCGGCGCGACGAACACGACATGATTCTGAGAGCCCGTAGGCTCGATTTCTGTCGCATCCGCCTTTCGTCTGGGTCAGCGCCCCCGTGCTGACCCGGCGACCCGGTGCTCCCGGGCTTCGACGCGAGCGCCGGTGAACTTCGCGGTTCTAGAGCGTCGGCGAGCGTTGCTCGAATCCGCGAACCGCGCGGCGCGAGATCACGTGAGCGTCGGCGTGCGCGTCGGCGTGCGCGTCGGCGTGCGCGCCTGCGAGCGCGCCTGCGAGCGCGCCTGCGAGCGCGCCCGCGAGCGCGCCCGCGAGCGCGCCTGCGAGCGCCGCCGCCGGATCAGGCTCTGCACCCCGCTCGGCCCCCCGCACCTGGATCCGGCCGCGGTGCCTCTCTCGTCGCGATGCGCCCGCCCTTCAGCCATCCGAACAGGAGCAGCCACGAACTCGCTTCGGGCAACGCACGATCCTTCCGCGGGATCCGATCCTGCCAGCCTCTGAACCACGGGCCCGACGAATGCGCGTCGATACCGAGGATGCGCGCGCCGTGCTTGCGAGCGTTCTGCAGCACGTAGACCAGCGCGTTGCGCACCTCGCGCGGCGTTTTCAGGACACGCGCGTGGTAGCGGTCGCCGACGACGCGGCCCGTGCGTTCCCACGCGCGATTCAGCGCCTTCGCGACGCGCACGAGCAGCCCTTTCATGCCGCGCGCCAGCGCGATCTCGTCCTGCGCCTCGGCGACGAAGTGCAGGTGGTTCGACTGAATCGAATACTCGATGAGCCGGAAGCCGAATCGGTCCGCGCCCGCGGCGAACGTCGCGCGCAAGAGCGCGAGTGTGCGTTCGCGCCGCAAGTTGGGCAGTCCCGCGAGGAGCCTCGTCGTGACGAGGACCGGCGTGTGCCGCGTCACGCGCGCTCGTGCGTCGTGCGGCACGAGAGCGCGGTCGCCCTTCGGCTTGCGACCCGCGCCGGCTCGCTTGCCGCCGCGACGGAACAGGTCGATCTGGCGAACAGATTGCGACTGCGTGTACTCCATCGATCCCTCCTTCAGATAGAACGCGCGGCGAACGCTCGGGTCGTCGAAAATCACAGGAAAACAAGCCGCGATCCAATTTCGTCATCTGCGCGCGATTTGATTCCGCGAACTTTCGAAACGCGGTGCGCTACACGTCGCGGTTCGACCGACGTGCTCGAGTCCAAGGAGTAGAACTCGGACCGCTCGGCTCGAGCACCCGCGCGATGATTCCGCGGACATTCGGCGAGAGTTCGGTGAAGTCCACGTCGGTTCGTCCGACGAGCAAGGTTCGTTCGATCGCTGCCCGCGTCGACCGGACGTGGATCGAGAATTTGCGCGAGGACGAGCTGGGTCTGGTGTAGCACCCTCCGCTTGCGCACTCCGCACTCGGCGCTCAGCACTGGGCACTCCGCACTCAGCACTCCGCACTCCGCACTCAGCACTCAGCACTCGGCACTCCGCACTCGGCACTCGGCACTCGGCACTCGGCACTCGGCACTCGGCACTCGGCACTCCGCACTCGGCACTCGGCACTCCGCACTCCGCACTCGGCACTCGGCACTCCGCACGCCGCACTCCGCACTCCGCACTCCGCACGCGGCTTCGGCTTCGGCCCTCAACCTCGGCCGTCGCACAGTCGCACAGTCGCACCGTCGCTCCGTCGCTCCGTCGCTCCGTCAGACCGGCGGAAACCTGCCGACACCCGTTCGTCTCGACCGAGCGACCGAGGACGCCGCAACCGAGGTCGCTCGGTCCGGTGCGCACGCACAGCTCACGCGCGCAGATGATTCCGCGCCACATCCCATCCTCGTGTAGCCTCGCGGCTGAACGCGGGCCGGGAGGGTGTGCGGAACATCCGAATCCCGGCTCACGGAGACCTCGAGCCGCCCACGTGAGCTTCGAGCCACCCACCCGGACTTCGCCGCCGCTTCGAACGCTCGAGGGCGTAGGCGGCCTAATGCCGGTCCCACCTCCGTCCAGCCCGGTTCTCGACTCGAGCGCCGGTTCGCAGTGCAGCCCACGACGCTGGACGGACTTCCGAGATCGCAGACGCTGCAACCGACGTGAGATCGACCGAGGGCGGACGCTTCCCGCGGGGCCGAACTTCGCTGGCCAGCACCCCGCGCCGCTGCGGACGGCTTACACGACTTCCCGAAGCCTCCGAATTCTTCGCGGGCTCTCAGAGAATGTCGTCGCGGTAGATCCACGGTCGGCGCGCGCCGGCATCGCGTCGCGCCGTGACGAGGCGCCACAATTCTTGCGGACCCACGACCGCCAAATACTCGCGATCGCCCGCGGTCGTGCGCAGGCGAATCGTGCCGGCGACGAGGCCGACGAGCTTCTTCGTCCGCTTGTCGCCGCCCTCCGGAATCGCGTACACGCCGGCGCCGACCTGATCAGGCGCATCCCGCAATCGATCGGGAATCGTGGTCACGAGCCCGAGCACACGCGGGTCCTCTGCGACGGTCACCGTGGCCGACCAGGCGCCCGTTGCATCGCGGCCGAAGACGTGCAGCGTCTCCCCCGCGCGCGGATCGCGGAAGTCCATCACGACATCGGGCAAGCGGATCGGAGTATCCGCCGTGCAGAGCTCTGGGCCCACGGGTTCGATCACGGCTTTCTCGAGGCTCGGCCCGTCGCCGTACCACGCCGTGATGCGCACGGGGCCGGAACGCGCCGTGCGTCCGAGGAACACGACGCCGTAGTCGGTCGCGACGCCCAGCTCTCGGCCGCCGTTCGTCTCGACCAGGAGCGTCGGGTCGGAGAGCGTGCGCAGGCCCGCGCAGCTCGTCACGAGGCCGGCGAGCAGGAGGGCGCAGAGGGCCTGGATCGATCGTCGGTGTGCGTTCATTCGAAGCGTTCGTACCACGCGCGGAAGCGATCGTTCTCGGGAGCGAGCTCGGATGCAAGCCCCGCTTCCGATCGCGCCTCCGGGTTCACGAGCTTCGGTGCGCTGGCGCTCTCGTCGCCGTCTCCCGACGCACCGCTGGCGCCCGTGGGTGCCACCTTGGGTGCCGGCGAGATGCCGACCAGAACACGCGACAATTCGTAGCGGAAAGCGGCCGCGAGCGGGTCTTTCTGGATCGCCGTGCGGTAGTCGGCCAGCGCCTTCTCCGGTGCTCCGGTCACGGCGTGCGCGCGCGCGCGCGCGGCCCAAGCTCGCGGATCGGTCGTCCCGGCTTCGATCGCGGCATCGAGGTCGGGTAGGGCTTCTTCGTAGCGCAGTTGACGCACGGCGAGCAGCCCGCGCTTGAGCCGCGCCTTCGCGCCCTCGATCGGGATCGACTCGACGAACTGGCGCCACTCGCGTTCGAGGGCGGGCACGTCGGACACCTTGAGCTTCTTGAGCAAGTACGCGCGGATGTCGACGGGCGTCACGAGCTTCCCGACGCCGCCCATCTCGGGCACGGCATTGCCCACGTTCTCGATCGTGTAGGGGATGCCGGTCTCGAGCGTGTACAGCCCCTTGAAGAACTTGTCGAACGGCTTCTTGTGCTTCTCGTTCGCGCCGTTCTGCAGGAAGTAGACGAACGACCAAGCATGCGCGTACTGGAAGCCGTCGAACTGGTCGCGTGTGAGCAGGAACAAGTCCTCGAGCTTCGTGAACGGCCGTGACGAGGAGGCAGTCGGCGCGTTCTTCGGCCGCGCCTTCTCGCCGGTCGCCGTGCCTTCACTGCGCAACGCTTGCTGCACCGTCAACGTGCGGTCCATCTGGATCTCGCCCGGTTCGATGCGCAGCTTGCCCTTCTTGTCGCGAAACACTTTCGATGACCCGAAGTAGTCCGCGACGGCCTCATTGAGCCAGATCTGCGGCAAATACTGCGGATCGATGAGGAACGTCAGGAGGTGCGTGCACTCGTGCAACGCGACCCATTCCGAGCGCGACGGTTCGGCGTAGTCGTGGAAGAAGTTCAACGACTTCGCCATGGGGGAGAAGAACCCGAGGACCGACGCGCTGCCCGGCTTCGCCAGCGCTTGGAACTCCTCGTGGCTCTTGTAGACGTTGACCTCCATCTTCCAGCGTTTGAGCGTCGGGGACGGATCGATGCCGATCTTGTCGTCCATCAAGGAGTAGAACGCCTCCATGAGTTCGGCGTAGTACGCGAGGATCTCGGCACTCGTGTTCGAACGGACACGGAAGTGCGCGGTCTCGACTTCCCACGCGTTCGACCAATCCGCGTGCGCGGCGAGTTCCTCGGTCCGCTTGCGACTCGCTTCGGCCTGCTTGCGCAGCTCTTCTTGGTAGCCCGGGCGCGACATCCAGCGTCCGCGGTACTTCACGTAGCCCTGCGCGAGCTTCTGTTTCTCGTCCTCGTTCGCCGGAACGTAGTCCGACATGTCGCCTTCGATCTCGGCCGACGCGACGAGCGACTTGTCGGTCAGCACGATCGTGCCGTGCTCGAACTCGAGGCGATAACCCTGCGCTTCCACGCGCGCTTTCTTGGGCGTCAGGATCCGACCGTCCGTGGTGAGGACGCGATCGGCCGATGCGGTTGGGGCGAGGCTCGCGAGGAGCGCGAGCGCGAAGATCGTGCGCGCCAGGACCGCGAGGGCGAAGACCCTGCGCCCACCGAGCGTGCGCACAGGGGGGACTCGCGCGCGCACCGTGTTCGTCAAGTCGAGGCTTCCCAGGCCTTCTGCAACGCGTCGAAGTCGATGCCCTGGAAGGCTTCGTGCACGGCTTGATCGAGGTCGCTCGACGTCGCCAACACGCGGAAGTACGTCGGCAGGATCTGTTCCCAAGCCGGGTTCCAGTTCTTCGCGAAGTTCTTCTTGCCCGTGCGCAGGAAGTAGATGAACGACCAGCCCTGGGCGTAGTTCTGACCCGGGTCGACGCCCCACTTGTTCTGGCCGTAGTACTCGGCCTGCGTCATCGTGACGAAGTCTTTCAGCGGCACGTGCTCGTCCTGCTGAACGGCTTCCTTGATCGTGCCGACCCGCCACTGATTGATCTTCAGCG
>Ga0163149_10004256_pt1 | contig 15809 bp, 25 predicted proteins | sample OliLakLV19MP5G1_FD_148604 | JGI IMG/M metagenome (GOLD analysis project Ga0163149, IMG submission 148604) | Freshwater microbial mat bacterial communities from Lake Vanda, McMurdo Dry Valleys, Antarctica - Oligotrophic Lake LV.19.MP5.G1 | ecosystem: Environmental > Aquatic > Freshwater > Lake >...
CTTCATCAGTTGCACCAGCAGCGACAGACACCAGCAGGTCGTCATCGCCAGCGACAATAATTCGAGCGGCCACTTGGTCGCCGGCTCCCACTTCTGCGGAGAACTTCGCAAGCATTTCAGCAAAGCCGCGTTTTCTTCCGGCAAAATCTTCCTGGCCGTCAAACTGAATTTCATGATTAATCAAAACAAACTGCCTCAGTCGGTAATCTGATCGCAGGCTACTTGAAATTTTTTCCGGCAATTATTCTTCGCTGAGATGACACCAGAAAACGGCAGCGACGGCAATCAAGCGACCGCGCGTAGAAGCAGTGCCCTCTGCGTCATCCAGACCCTCTAACTTCATTTTCCAGTTGTGAGTTCCTGACGGATCAAGTTGCAAGACAAGTTCAAACTCTGGCTTTTTAAGATTGATCCACTCAAATTGAAAGCCACCAGTCGATGTAAGGCGAGCATGCGGCATTTCGTCGTCGTTGTGAAAAATAAAACGCAGCTGATCAACCACGCTCTGCGCAAAGGCAAACATTTCCTGGCTTGGAGACAGCCCGCCACAGTTGTCCCAATTGTATTGAAGTTCAGTTAGGTTCCACAATGGAGAGTTGTCGGGAATCTTCATAGCCACCTCGATTACTTCTGACCGTTTGCTCAAAATCTGCGTCGGGAATGATTACGGCATCAAGCATCGTCGCAAGCACAGGCCCAAGTCGTTTAACGTCGACAATGCGAGGCATGCCGGCAGACACTACAAACGAAAAGACGCGCGCGCTCGCAACATCGGAAGATGCCACCACGAAACTCTTAGCGCCGTTGCAATGGTCAAGTTGGTAAATTGAATAGCCGGTCATCATTCGCTCACAGTGCGTTAGAAGCATTGTGGCGCATAAGATTTTCTATCAAAACAATAAAAGCTCCCCGAACCGAAAGGGAGCTGTTATTGATTTCATCATGCACTAGTTATGGTATCACCAAACGCAGTTCGTTATGTTTTGTTTTCTTTTTGCAGCTTCAGAATATTCAGCAGGCGCGTAATTTTCTTTTCTAAAACTTCGCATCGCTTTTCGAGCGAACTGATTTTCTGATCCTGATCGGCAAGAACTTTGGCTTGGATCAAAACTTCTCTGGAGACGTCGCTCAACTTTGTAGGATTGAATGTGAAACCGTCACCCAGATAAATTGTCTTGTTTTCGTCTACAAGGTTACTGTCAGCTGCGCCGGCAGCGGAGCCGACCAGAAACAATACTGCACATGTTAGAAATTTGTATTTCATCAATTTGTTCTCTTAAAACCAACTTGTGCGAGTTTATGGCAATTTCTTTCCAGGCTTTAGGCTTTCAACGCTTCCAGTTCAGCGTCGAGATTTCTATTATTCGCAGCTTCATTTATAAATACTTGGCCTGGGAAGCGCTGTCTTTAGGCAATTGCCTATGTATTCAGTGTTGTTCATTTGTTTTTTTCCTTTTCACTCAACAATGCATCAACCAGGTTATTAACTAGGGCTAAATTAACCTCTTTGCCTTTCGCGTCAAGAAAGTACCAAAATCCTCCCGCCCAAGCTCGCAAACACCAGGGCCGAGGGTGCGTTTTTAAAAGTGCTTTTAATTCATTCATGGTTTCATCTGCTCGGCTAATAACCGACTCATGAAAGCGCTAGCAATTTCACTGGCAAAGTTTGGATATTTACCGTCAGCTTCGTCTAAAGTCATTATTCTTCTGGCAGCTCGAACACGCAGGCTTTGTTAACCCACATGCTGAACTCTTCGAGCTTTGTAATTGCCAATGCGCGCATGCGGCCTGCTGGCAGCAAATTTTGAACGCGGTCATGCAGCTCTTTGGCATCGGCACGAAGTGTGTTTAAAACTTCGAGTTGTTTTTCTGATGGTCGGTTGTATTCAAACGGGTGTGCTGGCAATTTCTGCCTCCTTTGTGATGTCTAACTGCTTTTGTTGCTCGGCCGCAATTAATGCGTCGAGGTCTTCAAATTGTTTCTTGGCTGCAGCCCTCGCTCGTGCGCAAGCTCCAGTCAGACTTTCAAACTTATGCTCTTCTGCTGGTGTTGGAAGGCGGTTGTGTTGAGAGAAAAACCGGCAAAGGTCAATTTCTTCTGACCTGGCTAAAAACTCGAAGCCGACTTTGTTCAGCTGCTCCGGCGTGATTATTTCTTCTTGATGTTTTCCATTCATCACCACAGCAGAAACAGCCATGAAAAACGCTCGTCGCAAAGTTGCATAATCGGCCTGCAACTCCATTTGGTCTTGTTCGCTCATCAGTGGCATGCAAGCTTCTCCTTTAATTTCGCATTCTCTTCTCTCAAATTTCTAATTTCTTTGATAATGCCGGTCATGTAGACAGGGCCCTGCCAAAGATAATTCGAGTCTTCTTCTGAATAAACAACTCCGCGCACTTGATCGGTAACGAGATCTATGATCTGCCACCAGCGCTCACCAGCAGAGCATATCTGCCGAGCACCACACGACTTAAACTTTGTCTTCTTGAGTAGTTCTTCGCACTGGTCTTCTATTCTCGCCATCACGCCACCTTGTTTATCCATAAAACCTCGTCACGAGCTCTAGTCACGCCTGTATAAAGCCACTGCCTGGCCTCGTCACCTTTAAATGCAAAAAATGCTGCAGCATCTGGCTGATGAATCATCACTTTCGGCCATTCTGAGCCCTGGCTGTTGTGAACAGTCAGGGCATAGGCAAACCGGAAATCAACACCTTCTCCAAGCTGCAAATCCTCGAGGAAAACATGCTGCTTCGGCACAATTGAGCCTTGGTCGTCCATCAAATCGCAAACGAAGCCATTGGATTTGACGACTGTCCACATAGAGTTATTGCAAAGACCTTTTGCCTTAGCTGCTTTATCGGAGCCATTGCGGCAGATCAAAACTTCGCCAGGCTGCGGAGGCATGCCGGCAAAACCAAGTCGCTCTCGAATAGATTTTGTCAGAGCCTCTCGAGTCTTATTTCTCCAAACGAGAACAGGAATACCCTGGCGCGAGAGCTCAATGTCGACAGCGCGAACATTCTTGGCAGAAACTTGCTCGCCTTGCCTGAGAGCAGTCGCCAATTGAAGTGGCTGGCTGCCTTCTGCCTGGCGGTGAATTTCAGTCAGGACCACTCTTGTTGGCACTTCCCAGAAAACCGCTCTAGACTTCACTGGCGGCAGTTGGAATTCATCGCCAACTAGAATTACTTGCTTGAAGACATTTTGCACGGTGGCCAAGTCTTCAGAGCCGAGCATGCTGGCTTCGTCAACGATCAGAATGCCGTCCTGCTCTGGCGAAGGCAGCCAGGCTTCTAAATAACTGAAAATATCTCTGACGCCCATTGCTCTCAGGCCAGCACAAACGCCAGTTCTGGAGGTGACCTCTAGACCGTTTCTCAGCTGCAGCTCGCTGTAGTCTTTGAGCAATGTCTTCGGCACCGGAATTTCGTAAATATCTTTCTGCTGCTCGGCCATCTCTAAAAAAGTCGCCAATTTATCCAATGGCGGCTTGAACAGCGGATGCATGCAAGCCTGGTGAAGCGTTTGTGCATCAATCCCCTTGTTTGTCAGCACTCGAGCAGCTTTGTTTGTGGTCGCGCAAACGATTACTGATTTGCCAAATGTTGTCGATAGCAATTTGACCAGGGCTTTGATGAGCGTAGTTTTGCCTGAGCCTGCCGGACCTGCGATCGCAAGCAGCCCAGCGCCGGCGGATAATTCAGCTATCGCAAAATCTATGGCATTTGTCTGCTGCCTGGTGAGTTCGACTGTTTGCATGCTCATTTGACCAAGTTCTTCGGCATGCATTTCAACCAGCGGAAAAGCTTGTCTGCTCGCTCATTTTGTGCCTCAATTTTTGCAAGTTCGCGCTCGTGCTCCGAGTCGTATTCCAAAATAAGTTTGTTTGCAGCGGCCAGTTTCTTTTCAGCCTTCTGCATTCTTTGGAAAACCATCTCGCGATCTTCTAAAGCTTTGGTGTGCAAGTCATCTATGTGGTGATTGGCCTTTTTTAAGCTGGCGATTTCAGTATGCAAACCTTCGTTTTCGAAGCACTTGTCTCTGAATGCTTGATCGGCAGTGAACCCACGGCCAGCGTTTAGTGCAATGTGTTTCTTGAGTTCGCTGGCTTGCCTAAGGGCGTCCAGCTTGGCCTTAGCCATGCTTTCTGGATCTGTCAGTGCTACAGCGCGGTCTGATAGTTCTTTTATCCGGTTGGAGAATTTACTAAAGTCAGCTCCACACCAAAAGCAATTTCTCGACGGCTGATGAGTCTTGGCGACACCCACGCCAACAGCTATTGCGTGATTTGCAGCGCTCACGGATTCATCTTGAAGCATGAAGATCGAAATTTTCCTGCGATGCGCATTGACAGACGTTCCCACGCCCAATAACCGGCCTTTTAAATCAGCCTGTATGCTCGCGCAAACACCATACTGAAGTGTTTCTGAAAAGTCGCCGATTGAATCATCAGCTTTGCAAGACCTATAAATTTCCACAATGCGCGACCGAAGCTCAATGATCTTCACTATGTCTTCTTCATTAGCAAAATGCACTTCGATATCGAAAGCTTCTTCGGGAAAGACTCTAATTGGTGTCAACTCGCTTTCCTCTCAGCTATCGCGTCAACAAAATCAGCATCGTCATTACCAGGAGCTAAAGCGAAGTCAATCATCTCTTCCGCTTCTTCTTTTTTGAGTTTGATATAAAGCTCAATCGCGCTCCGTAAAGCAGTTAGCACTTGCCTATCTCTGGAGCTATCTTCAAAACCGCTGAGATACTCGCCGCTTGACTCCTGCTGAATTTTTAAATTACGCAGGACAGCATCTTCACGACTAAGCATTTGAACGATTAAATTTCCTTTCCGCGCATCGTCATAGCAAGCACTGGCCTGCTGTACCCCAAACTGGTTTCTAATTTTTGCCATTTTCTAACTCGCCTTCCTCTCTACAATCGGTCCGTCTTTATCGCAACAAGTCAGGCCGCTCGCTTCGAAAATATTGCCGCGAATACCAGGCAGCGCCTGCCACCAGCCGTTCTTTTGCGTAGCAAAAATATTGCCGCTCAAGTCAACCATTGCCCATTGCGTTTTGTAATCGCAGTTGTCGCCGGCGACGGTGAGTTCAATTCTGAAAAATTTTCTTGACTGAATATAGGAAAGTTTGACCCTGCAGTCCTTTGAGGTTTGCTTTCTAATTCTCGTTTGCCAAACGCCTGCCCAGCGGCGAAGTGTCGCTCTAAAAAGCGGTATTTCTGATTCTGGTGGTGTCCATGGAATTCGCTTTGCCATCATTTCTCCGAGCTGCCCGAAGCTGTCTAAACCTTCAGGCAGCCGATTTCTATGCAATCTCAATCTTGTATGGTTATAGTTTTCGCTCTTCAGCTTATGTCTCTGACATGATCCACACCTCGTTGACGGGGAATGACATTCATCATCGAATTCATCAGTAGATCAAACTATGACAAACACCAAAGGTAGTGCCAATCTTGGAAGTATTAAAAATCAAAATACAAACAAAAGCACCTGACCCGCAGGCCTGGTGCTCATGCAATCTATTACGTTTTTCAGCTACTTTTATTTGGCTCGGGGAGGATTGCACAGGTTGCGCAAAACAGCATGATCACCACGCACGACACGCCGATATTTTGTAAAATCGGCTTTGATATCGGTGAGTTGAGTTTGTAACCTATGAGTCCGGCAAAATTAAGCGGGGAGCGCCGAGCACAAATTATTACAGGGAGTTGAACCCTGCCCCGCGATTCTATTATGCCACGACTTTCTTCAGTGATTCTGCGCATGGGGTGGCCAGTGGGATTCGCGCCGCCGGAGTCAACAAAAACTCCAACAGTCATCTTTGACGAGCTCAAGAAATAGAATTTCAAACTAAACCCCATGCGGCAGTGCTCTTTCAAGCCTGTGGCTCACATGGAGCATCTGAAAACACAATACCAAACAAAAGAGCCCCCATTTCTGGAGACTCTATTGCTTCTATTCGTCGGCCGCGCCGCCTACCGTCTCTAATTCTGCAATCTTCTCAACAATTGCAGCATTAGCAGTGATTTCACTAACGTACATGTTAGGCGGATTTGGTGGATTGACTGGCTTTAAAGTGACGTTGCAGTAAGTCTCGCTGGGAGTGACCGAAATCACCTCACACTCAAGATTTACTCTGTCACCGGCTTTTAATTCGTTCCCATTTTTATCATGTGGCATTTATTTTCTCCCATGGTGGCACTTCTTTGAAGATTATATTTGCAATTTTTGATCGCTCGATTTCCTCATCAGTTGCACAAAACCGACAGCGACAACAACGGCCTGATCTGGAGTCTCTTGCGCCTGGCTCGGCAAAACAATACCGCCGGCAGAAACTTTCTCTGGCTCTTCGACTTTTAAGACGACTCGATCATACAAAGGTTTGATGGGCAGGTCTCTTATGTCAATGCTCAATTTGAAATCTCCTTTCCATATGCCAATTTTAGAAAGACCTCAATGTAGTTAAAAATGCACGAATGCAAATCAAACTACAAAGAGGTCTTCCCTTGATATTTACTGACTGCTTGGGTTTCCGCCCACTAAACTCGTGTCAGCTTGAGGTCGCTAGCTATCGGGTTCTCGCCGCGTCAGACCTTTCCTTTCTTTCGATTGGTTCCCGAGGTCGTTGAATACAAATTTACCAGCAGCGCCAAGACTTGAAAATCCTAGAAGTATTAAAAAAGTGGCTAGCAAAGCGAAAACCCCAGCGTCGACACCAGGGTTTTCTATCTTTGGGTTGTTGGTTGCAGATGAAGGATTTGAACCTCCGACCTCTAGATTATGAGCCTAGCGAGCTGACCGGACTGCTCTAATCTGCTATGGCACGCTGGACGCTTGAGTTACCAAAAAGGATTCAGAGGCGACGCCAGCGCTATGAAAAAAAGAATACAACAAAATTTTTTGTACAGATCAAACCTTTTTCCAATTTCGAAAAAAAATTTTGGCAGTCGATGTTTGAGAAAAACGCTATACGGAGATTATACGGAAAAGCTTATAGGGCGAAGTCGTTGTGGCATCGAAGCCCCACTGGATCGTTAACCGTATTATTAGGGGTGGGGGGGTGCCTCGCCCTCTGCCCTGCCGGTGGTGCTGTGTGCTGCGCTGCCCTCTCCCTCTTGTCCTTATGTATCTATTATACGGGTAGCATACGGATAAGTCAATGGCTAATGTGCATGATTGGCTATTCTATTTAATTGATTTTGTACCACACTGACGAGCGGCTTAGTGATACACTAATTTATATGAGCAGGTCAGTCATACAAGCCACATCGGCAAGGGGGTTCAGATTGGTACAAGCACAAAAGAACGTTGCAATTTACTGCCGCGTTTCCACTGAAGACCAAGATAATGATCGCCAACGGCGCGACCTTGAAGCATTCGCTAAAAGAGCCAATTTAAACGTAATCGCCAACTATAAAGAAACCGCATCTGGTGCAAAGAACGACCGCAAGGTTAGAGCCGAAGTTCTCCAGCTTGCCAGACAAAGAAAAATCGACGCTGTGCTGGTAACAGAACTAACCCGCTGGGGAAGGTCCACACAAGACCTGCTAGCTACACTTCAGCAACTTGCTGAATGGAATGTGAGTTTGATTTGCCAGACTGGAATGGACTTCGATTTATCAACCGCCCAAGGTAAATTGCTTCTGACGGTAATGTCTGGCTTCTCCCAGTTCGAAAGAGATTTGATTACGGAGCGCACAAAGTCTGGGCTGGCTGCCGCTAAAGCCAGAGGCGTGAAACTCGGAAGAACTGCTGGCGAGAACCTCACTGTCGACAAGCACTCGAAAAAGATTTTGGCCCTCGTCGACTCTGGCCACAGTTACCGGGAGATCGCCGACCGGCTGAACATCAGCAAAACCACCGTCAACAAAGCTGTAAAGCTCTCAAAAGCAATGTAGAGAGACATCGGCAAATCTGGCTAAAAGCCCCGGTTTCGGGGTTTTTCTAGAATTCTTCCTACTATCGCCGATAATGGTCTTCCTACTATCGCCGATAATGGCGACGAGCCACCGGCGGCCGTGGTCGAGCACCGCGCCCTGCCGATTTGCCAGCGCTATTTTTTGCGGTTGAGCCAAGATTTTGCTGCAACCGATGCTTCCCCTTCTCCCCTGTTCATCGCTGCCAGTTGTTTGATTTTGCCATTTTTTGATTAGCATTTATTAGAAGGGAGTTTAAAAGCAATCGAAAGCTGTTTGAACTATCGCAAGCCTCTCAAGATTATCTCAACTCAACCTAGCACTGTCTTTACAGTCTTTTTGAGAGAGTGAGATAGATAGTATTGAGGGTGTACAGTAAATGAATGTATGTATGACTTGAATAGAGCAATCAATCTAAATCATACATACATTCATTTATATAGCAGCTTATAGTGAGTAAACTGTCTCATCTCTCAGTGAAGGCTGGAAACCCTTGCGACTATTGAGTTTAGAGAGTTAGATAGTTTTAAGAGGCTTATCTCGCTCTCGCAAATGATATTTCTCACCCTTGCCTCATCTCCAGCTTTTGCGATAATTTGGCGGGCAAGTTTGCTTCTGACGCGAATCATTTTTGCTCTCTCGAAATGTAGCAACGTGCTTTCAATTCACTTAAAATTGTGTACGATAAGCTACACTAAAGTCTATAAATGCAGTGTAGAAAATGGAGAATGTAGCAATTATGCGAATCAATTTACCAGTGGAAGCAAATATCTGGGCGAAATTTTGCAACAGAGCGAAAGAAAACGACTTGTCTGGAGAAGACTATCTGGGTCTTTTGGTTTCTGAGGCTGTCGTCAACCTCGTCAAAAATAATCACCAGGTAAAAACAGCTAAAGATAATCGGGTTACTGAAGAGAAAGCCAGTGAGCAGGAAAGTACTGAGATTGAAGATTCAGTTCTCGCTTTCTTGAAATCGTCCTTCCATATAGAGGGTGATTCAGAAGAGTATTCGCCATTTGTGGCTTTGAACTGGCCGATTGGGGCAACAGCGCTATATGGGCAGTTTTGTAAGGCAAGCAAAATCTCAGTCAGTCAGCAGAAGTTTGGTCGAATTGTAGAGACGCTTGGTATTCAGAAGAAGCGACAGAGTAATGGCAATCAATATTATCTACAGCCAAAAACTCCCACTTTGGTTGATGTGCGAACTGGGCAAAGCTGAAGATGGTGGTTTGTACTGCGTGGAATGCTCAAGCGAAAATGTCAAAGCATTAGAATAATTACCCGTAAATTACCCGTAAATTACCCGTATAGTATTGACTAATTTATCCCTTCGTGGGATACTTAGAAAGTAAAGAACGAGCGGGGCGCGGCAAGTGAAGATTTTGAACCAGCAACTAATAATCGATTTCACTAAAAAGCACCCTCAAGCTAAACCTGTTCTTTCGAAATGGTCGCAAGTCGTTCTTGATTCGAAATGGGCAAGTTCAAATGACGTAAATTCAACTTTTAGCACTGCAAGTTTGGTCAAAGGAATTTGGATTTTCAACCTTGGCGGCAACAAATTCAGACTTGCTGCTTCAATCAAATTTCAAATGGACACATTGACCGTTATATCGGTTATGACCCACAATGAATACAACAAAGACAAATGGAAATGATGACCAAGGGGAAAGGGAAATGATGGTACTCGGGAAAAAATACAAAGCGCTGGCAGAAAAGTTTCCGCTTGTTCTCATTCAATCGAAAGCTGATTTGAAAAAGGCTTATGCGGTTTTGATGCCCCTGGTTAAGCGCGGCGATGACTTGGAAGAAGAAGAACAGGCTTACGTAGATGTTCTCTCAGTGCTTATCAGCAAGTTCGAAGAAGATACAAAAATGTATCCAGTGGAGAAATCCTCGCCGGCAGAGATGCTGGAGTTTCTCATGACGGAAAACAATTTAAGCCAGAGCGACCTGGCTAGAGAATTGGGAATCAGGCAAAACCGAATCAGCGAGATTGTCAGCGGCAATCGCGAATTCAGCAAAAACCATGTCGCCATGCTTGCCCAGTATTTCAAAGTAAGCCCAGCGTTATTTCTGCCAGCAATAGACCTGCCAGCTACAACCAACAGCAAAAAATAAACCACTGAGTCTAAAATATCACTTGTATTTATACGGGCAATACCCGTATAATAATTTCATTGGGTGAGAGACAAATCAAACCAATCCGGCTGCAACCGGCAAGAAGCAAAACACTGGAGAGAAAAATGAACAATCAAATTCCCTGACTGAAATATTCGATGCTGAACTGTTAGGGGACACCTTTGGCGACGTCATTCATAGCTACAGCCGCGCAGAAGCAATCGAAGATGGTTGCCTGATAGATGTGAGCTCAGTTGCAAAAGAAGCTGGCATATCGTTTCCTGTCGCTGTCACGTCAGCAGTCTGGAGTGAGTTTGTAAAAGTGCCGGCCAAAGTCGAATGGCAAGACGAAGCTGGCAGACTTTGGGATATTGTCTCAATGCTTCGATTCGCTATTAAAGCTGGCCGCTCAAATGGCCAAGAAATCAAATTCAGTTTGAGAGTGAGAAACACAAATAACGCTCCGAAGCTGGTTGTCTTGAAAGCGCTCTGTGGCCCTGGCGATAACATGGAGCCAGTAATCACAATCATGAATTTGAACGAAGATTAGAATATACGGAAATTACCCGGATAGGCATTTACTTATCCGGGTATTGTCCGTATAATAGCTTTATTGAATGGAACACCGGCTTATGGCTGCAACCAACCGGTAGAAACTGGAGAGAAGACAATGAACCGTTACGAACTATTTGAGAAGCTCTGGGGCACTTACATCGAGAAGCTGAAGCGCGTTGACGACTTGCAAGCAATGGGCCGCTTTGGCTACCAATTGCGCATGCCAAAGAAAGCTGTCGCCATCGCCTGGAATAAACTAAGTTTAGAGTTTCCCGAAGAAAGCAAAAATCTACGGTAACTCGTTCCATAATAATCACCGGTGAGCTGCTGCCACCGAAAAGACACTGACACAGTGAAGAAGGCTGAGTTTCTGTTTCCAGCAATCGGCAACCATCACGATGTCTATAAATCTGCTCCAGCGTTTAAATACTTTGAACAGCTCGCACAGGCAAATGGCATCGAGAACGTGTATCCAGTCAAACAACCTTATGACTCATCGAAAGCTGAGTTCCTCATCGAAAGCTGAGTTCCTCATCGAAAGCTGAGTTCCTCATCGTGCCACAATTTCACCACAAATCAGGGAGAATAACCATGGAACCAATATCAACTTTACAACCCGAGAGCACAGAAGAAATGGCAAAGCAGGCATCACACTCAACACAGTCAGCAAAAGAATTTCCTGAAGGCAAAGTAGCCAGGCGAGAATTCCTTTCGACTCAAGAAGCGGAAGACGTTCTTGCGAACTTCGGCGCTCGAGAAAAGTCTGACTACATCAACAAAGCCATCGTCGAATATTGGGCCGTCACAGAAGGCGAGAAAATGCCTCTGGTCAGCAAAGAGATGGTTGATCGGATTTCGAAGAAGCTTGCCGCTCAGTTGCGGAAAGATCTAGAAATTTCCTAACTGATGTGCCAATTAGTCATGGCCGACGGTAAACGATGCAACGAGTTTGCAAAAGTCGCTTTTCCGATTTTGCTTGTCTTTGGTTCAAACAAATCGAAACAGGAAGATTTTTAATACTTCCAAGATTGTCGTCAACATACTGGTAAACGAAAATAGCCTCATGTTCGCAAATCGGTTGCGATATTTAGCTGAAGCAAACCTCAGTTTGAATAAGTAGCTCATTCCGATTAGAGACAGTAGTGAAAAAATCCAAAAGCTCCGAGAAGCGCATTAGATGGCGACTCTAGCGATAAGGGCGAATTTCACCTAAAAGCGAACCGGATTTTAGAACAGACGAATTAAAAAGCCTTGAAAAAGTTGAGCGTTGGCCCTGGCATGTTGCCGGTGGTTTTAGTTTTGCTTCGCAAGCTTTTCCCAAACGACGCTTTTGTTACTCACTTCAACAAAGCTGAGGGGAAATGGTACGCGGATTTGGTGATGACCGGCCAGAGATGGTCGGGAGCATCGAGGCGCGAACTGTTCGACAAGTTCTCAAATCAGGTGTTGAACACACAGAAGCAAAAAAGAGGCCGGCCGTTCAAAGGAACAAAGGCGTATCAATTCAACTTGACGCCCCAGGTCAAAACCTACCTCGATTCCATGGCGCAGCAGCTTGGCGTAGAGAAATCGACCTTCCTTTCATATCTACTTTGCAAAGCTCACCAAGCGATGCAAGAAGCGCTGACAGACTCACCGGAAGAAGAAGACCTTGAGTTTGAGGATTTGACGGACGACAAAGCGCTGATGGAGGTCGATGCGGCAATTAGCATTCAAAGACGAGCCAAAGCCACGAACACAAAAATCAGTTTTGAACGAGTTGAAGAAAGTACACGGCGAAGAACTTGACTCAATCGCTCGAAAAATTCGAAGCCAGATGGCTGAAGAAGAAATTGCAAAAGGCCCAAAGGTTGTACCAGTAAACGCGCTGAATGACTTGAAAGAGCGCGAGCGAGTAGCTGAAGAGAAATTGAGGTTGAAACATGAAAAGCAAGAGTAGGGAGCGGATAGACCAGTTAACGACTGATGCTGGTTCTGGAGTCAGCGTGTTTTATGGCTGCATTAGCGGCGCTCATTCGCAAGCAATTTGCGGCTATTTGGACGAACTGGAAGCCCGTATTTCATCCTTAGAAGCTGTCCATACAGCATCAAAAACAGCTGCTGAATCAGGCGAAGAAAATTTGGCACTAAGCCAGTAAACACAACCACTTCAAAGGAGAACAAAAATGTCTAATTTTAAAGAGGCCGAAATCTTGGCTATTGCCAAAAATGTCTCATCTGACTACGTCAAAAAATTCATCAAGTCCGAGCCAACTGCAACGTATGCAGAACTTACCGATCCACAGTATGAGCCTCGCCTGGTTGAGTTTTTCACAAAAGTCATTGCTGAAGTCTTTGCTGGCGCAGCTGGTGCGCATATCTCAGCTCAGTTCCCAGAAGTTATTGAAGCGGCAGCCGCTGACGCCGTGACCAGTGCTCATGTTGACGAGCACGAAACTGAAGACGTCAACGATTTCTCGCCGAGCAAATGATTGAAGAGAGCGTAACTCTCAAGGGTGGACGTGAGCTTTTAATTATCGGCAAAGATTTCCGACTAGCAATTACGGAAGACAGCAAAACAAGAGAGCTCACCGTCCACCTTTACGCCGATGCCGAGTTTATAAGACCTCGGCCGCTGAGTGCGTTTTTGAAGACCGGAAAAGAAGACTTTAACGGCCAGATTTTAAGGATAAAAGCGTATGGACGGCCAGGCAGCAGAAAGCGAAGAAAACAAAGCAGCGGAGTCGAAGTCGTCTACGTTGATTGATTTGCATTTGCCTTGGCTCTTGCAGTTGGAGTGGTCAGACGGAACTGCCGACATGGCAGATGTTGACTGCGCCTACGTTATGGACTCGGCCTTGAGAATTTTGCTTTATCTGGACTTTCCAAACACAGAGTCAGTAAACATTTTGCAAGGCATTGTCGATTTGGTGAACAGTTTGGAGAAAACAAAGTGATTATCGTAGGTTTAACCGGTTATATGGGCGCAGGCAAAGACACCGTAGGAAAAATTCTGGTCGAAAACTACGGTTTCCACCGGGTAGCGTTCGCTGATCCGATCAAGGAACTGGCGCTGATTTTAAATCCCTGGCTGCTTATGCTTTATGGCGATAGTCGGCGGCCATTAAAAAAAGTTGTTGAACACTATGGTTGGGATGATGCCAAGCAAATCGCAGCCGTACGCGAATACATTCAACGGCTTGGAACTGAAGGCTGTAGGCATATTTTCGGTGATGACTGCTGGATTGAAAAAGCGTTCAGAACTATTGGAGATATCCGGAAATATGGCGACAACGATAACGCCAGAATTGTCATAACAGACGTTCGACATCCGTTAGAACAAAAACGAATCTACAAAGAAACAGACTCAACGATCTGGCGAATTGAACGGCCGGGCTGCGAACCTGGCGAACACGACTCAGAGCAACATGCCGGATACCTGGGCGATGTAGTGCTGAAAAACGAAGGCGACTTAGATCACCTAGCGGTGATTGTCAAAGAGCAATTGAAAGAACAGTTTATTTTCGGGATTAACGCTTAGAAGTGAGAAATCATGAATCAAGTCGACATGGCCTATAACCGTTCAGTGCTTCAGATTTTAGAGCACGGAACAGAACGGACCGACAGAACTGGAGTTGGCACCATCAGCCTGTTCGGAGTGGCCAACAAATATAAAGTCAGCACTGATGCTTTTCCTGTGCTTACAACCAAAAAAGTTCACTTCAAATCCCTTGTTCGGGAGTTGTGCTGGCTGGTTGCTGGTTGCACAAACATCAACGATCAAGATTTGACCAAGCACACAAAAATCTGGGATGCCTGGGCAGATGAGAACGGCGACTTAGGGCCAATCTACGGCAAACAGTGGCGCAACTGGGAAACGAATAAGCCGGAGACCGACAGTAATTTTGTTGGCGTCCGCCCGTTTCAAGTAGTGGACCAACTCCGCCAAGCAGTGTTGACTATCCTTTCAAATCCAGACAGCCGCAGAATTATTGTTAATGCTTGGAACGTCGGCGAAATTCCAGACATGAAACTGCCACCTTGCCACATGATGTACCAGTTTTACGTGACCGGCAGCACTCTCGACATGTGTATGTATCAACGCTCCGCCGACATGGCTCTAGGAGTGCCTTTCAATATCACTTCTTACTGTTTACTGCTGGTGCTCGTTGCTAATCAGTGCGGCCTTAAGCCAGGGACATTTACACATTTCATTGGCGATGCTCACATTTACTTGCCGCACGTTGAAAAGCTGAAAGAACAAATTGAACGTCGACCACTTGAGTTGCCGCAACTAATCATCAATGAAGACGCCGATTTGTTCAGTATCAAACCTGAAGACATCCGAATTGAAAATTACAATCATCACCCAGCAATTACTTTTGAGGTGGCGGTGTAATACCAAACCATCAAGGAATGGGGCGAACAGCGTGGCTTGAAAGCAACGCAAGTCAATGCTCTGCTGCACCAAAACCGGCTTTTAAAAGAGCGTTACGCGTAAGGGGGGGTGAGGCTAAATGCCAATTTTCGGAATAGAACTAACAGAAATCCAGACAGAGCGCCAGCTTTTCGGCATCTACAAGCGGAAGAATAAAACGATTGTTTGAAACTATTGGCCTGTCTGATTTGCGAGAGGCATCAAATGCTGACTGGAGTAGCTTTATCGTGAAAATAGTGGATGTGCAATACGGATGACTTTTGTTTAACGATCGAAGAAAAAAAGGACGCCACCACCAGCGGTGCGATATGAGGAAAAATAAAAATGGATAAAGAGCCAAACGAACTTGCGCTGCAAATGAAGTTAGTCTGCCTCGCTTGCGGCTGGCACAAGCCGTGGGAAAAAAGCTATATGCATTTTGAGTATGATTCAGAGTTGCTTCACAAAAACGGTGTAGTGCAAAAGCTTTGCACCGAGTGCCACCACTGGTGGTGGCCACAGGAATTTGGTAGCGCAGAAAGTGATTCGCAGAAACTGATTCGTTCGCGAAAAAAATAAAAGAGGAATTTAAAATGAAAAAATCAGTAAAAAAAAGAGACAGCGAGCTAAACGAACTTGCGCTGACAATGAAACTAGTAGGCGCAGAGCAAGAACCATTAGCGGAGATATTGATGAGATTTAGGCCTAAAGTTCTCGACCTGTTTTGCGGCGCTGGAGGCATGAGTCTCGGCTTTAAGACGGCCGGATGCGAAATTGTTGGCGGTGTCGATATTGAACCATGGCC
>Ga0163149_10004257_pt1 | contig 15808 bp, 9 predicted proteins | sample OliLakLV19MP5G1_FD_148604 | JGI IMG/M metagenome (GOLD analysis project Ga0163149, IMG submission 148604) | Freshwater microbial mat bacterial communities from Lake Vanda, McMurdo Dry Valleys, Antarctica - Oligotrophic Lake LV.19.MP5.G1 | ecosystem: Environmental > Aquatic > Freshwater > Lake >...
CGTCGCAGGTACGAGTCAGTACCCGGTCGGCGCCGACCTGCCCGTTGCAACGAAGGGCGGCGTCACCATTCCGGGGACGCGCAACTATCAGGTCTGGTACCGCAATGCGGCGACGTTCTGCACGAGTTCGACGTTCAACCTGACGAACGGCGTGCAACTCACCTGGACTCTGTGAGGCCAGTCCGAGGGCGCGTGAGGTCCTTCAGCCTCCGCGCTCTCGAGTGGGGTGAGCCGGAAGTACGCAGCCAAGGTCGGGCCGCCCGCGTCTCCCTGGCGTCGTTGCGCCTCCTCCGAGGGATGCAGCGAACCCGCGTCGTCGCTGCGCCTTGCCAGGCAGGCGCACTCAGCCTGAGTTATGCCGCGAACTTCGGAATCACCCCCACTAGGTCACCGGAACTCCGTCGCTTCGCTACGGGCGGGTCGGGGAAGGATCACAGGCACCGAGGGGCCGCGATGCCATCGAGCTCGCGGCCCTCTTGCGTCCGGAGCGCCGTTGCGCGAAGTGAGGCGGGGCGACGCGACGCGAGGCGAGACGCGACGCGAGGCGAGACGCGACGCGAGGCGAGACGCGGCGCGAGGCGCGGCGAGGCGCGAGGCGCGGCGAGGCGCGAGGCGAGGCGCGAGGCGCGGCGAGGCGCGAGGCGAGGCGCGAGGCGCGAGGCGCGGCGAGGCGCGAGGCGAGGCGCGAGGCGCGGCGAGGCGCGAGGCGAGGCGCGAGGCGCGAGGCGAGGCGCGAGGCGAGGCGCGAGGCGCGGCGAGGCGCGAGGCGAGGCGCGAGGCGCGGCGAGGCGCGAGGCGAGGCGCGAGGCGAGGCGCGAGGCGAGTGCTTCGCTGGTTCCGCGTGGCCCAGGCTCGTCGAGCCAAACGACGGGGGCGACCGGCTTGCGCCGGTCGCCCCCGAGGAACTCGCCCGAGCTCCCTGAATGCTAGTGCTGAGCGGCGGCGCGGAACACTCCGCGCCACCGCTCGTTTCGATCACGGACCTTCTTCGAAGATGTCGTTCGGGAAGAGGTCGCCGTTCGTCTGCGTGCACAGTTCCCACGGCAGGTCGCACACCACGTAGACGCCGAACTGCTCGAAGAGGACTGCGTAGATCGCCGGATCGTTGATGACGTCCACGTTCGAGAAGGCGACCTGTCCGTCGATCTTGATCCAGCCCGATTCCTTGTCGTTCGCGCCGATGATCTCGTCCGGAGCGTCACCGAAGTTCTCCAGCGAGGTCTCGAGGAACCCGCCGCTGATATCCGCAAGGCGCGGGTCGTCCCAGCACCGGAACAGGTACTGCGAGGAGAACTGAACCTCGTTGTCGTTGTAGCCGAGGATGTAGACGACCGTGTCGAACTGCGATCCGCCGGAGAGGCCGACGAGCACGAGACGGCTGCGGAACAGGCTGCCCGGACCGCCCTTGTTTTGACCGTCGCCCTCTTCTTGCTGACCGAGGAAGCGCGGGATCAGGATCTCGTCGGGGGCTTCGCTGTACTCGATGCCATCGAGGTCGCGGATGCCGTCGCCGTCGTCGTCCGTCGTCGAGCCCTGGCGGCCGATCCCGAGGAAGGGACGAGCGTTGAGAGCATCGCGCGCAGGGTCGTCGACGAAGCTGTTTCCGCCGGCGAACATCGCCTGGCCGATGAGGTGGTTCCACACGATCGCCTGGCCCGTCTGCGGATCCTTGGCGAACACGTACAAGAATCCACGCTCGTGGTTCGGGTTGTCGAAGCTCGTGAGGATCGAGATCGTGTCGCACGGCGTCAGACGACGCGTCGTGTTCGTTTCGAGGCAGGGGAGCACCGTGCCGCCCGGGCCGTACTTGCCGATGTAGACGTACTCGACGTCGACCGTGCCCGCGAACAAGTTGCCCGGCCCTTGAGCGAAGTCACAGTTCGTGTTCGTGACCGTCACGAGCGTGACGCGGTTCGGACGGTTGTCGAAGCGCGGGAAGAGCAGGAGGCTGCCCGGCACGTCGCGCGCGCCCTGAATGCACTCCACCACCGGCGGCGTGAAGTTGTAGGTCACGATGACGCTCGCACTGGCTCGCAGTTCGACGAGGAACGCTTCGTTCCCCGTTTGGCCCGTGAAGAACGATGAGCCCGAGGCCGCGACGGGGAACGTCACGGTGCCGGCACCCTGGAAGTCGGCCAGCGCCAGGAGGGCGTCCGGCGGAACGTTGATCGTCTGCGACTCGGTGTCCGACAGGATCGGCGAGAAGAACCCCGACGTGCCGCCGAAGTCGATCACGCCGTCGAAGGGCTGGAGCGGCGGCGGGGTGAATGGGTTGGACGGGATCAGGCTGAGCAGCGGCGCGCCACCCGGAGTCTGGTAGTTGAGCGTCGCCGACAGCGTCGCCGAGATCGTCTGCGGGTTCGGCGAGTTGTTCTCGGCGCCGATACGACCTTCGATGAGCGCGTCGAAGCGCACGGACACGGAGTTCAACATTCCGAGCGCGGCGTTGAACTTCGGGACGGTCAGCGAGTCCGTCCAGTTCGTCGTCTGCAGGGGGACCGTATCGGTGAATTGGACTTGGTTGGCAAAAGCCACCGTCCCGAGCAGGGAGGCAGCGCCCGCGAGGAGCGAGCGGCGCATAGGGGATTGGTTGTGCATGGGCGAGTCCCGGTTGTCGTGTCGTGGAGCGGCCGAATCCGGTCGGCGCGAGGGCCGTTCCGATCGGGGAGTAGAAACACCTTCCGCGAGGAAGTGTTTTCGCAGTCTCGCCGCCAGGCGAAGGGCCGTCAATGCCTGCGACGGAAAAAAGGGATTCCTAGTTTCATTCCGCAGACTGCTGCCCGTATCCAGCCAACCTGGATCGCCGCCCGCGGTGGCCGCAGGCGGTTCCACGGCGCATACTTCTCTCCACCGAACCGCCCTCCTTCGAGCCGCTCCGCACGGCCGGAATCGTCCATCCATGCGCGCTCAACTCGCCCTTTCCAGCCTCGTCCTCGCGTTCCTCGTCCTGGGCTGCGAGCCCAAGGAATCCTCTCCTCCGCCGTCCGGCAGCCGCTGGAGCGAGGTGGAGCGTTTGGTGAAGTCCAAGGACTACCCCGCGGCCTACGCAGTTCTCGAAGCCCAGATCGTTCCGGGACGGACAGACCCCGACTTGGTCGTGCGCCTGGCCGAAGTCCGTCGCCTGCAGGGGGACCCGATCAAGGCGATTCTGATCCTGCGCGCGGCCGTGGATACGGATCCGGCGCCCCAGTCCCTGTTCGCACCGTTGGCGAGCCTGTACCTGCAGGTGGCCCAAACGAGCCAGGCGCGCGAGGTCCTCGAAAAAGCGCGCGCGGCGGGATACCGCTCCGTCGAACTCGCGCTTCTCTACGGAGAGGCTCTCGGCCGGGACGGAGAATTCGAGCCGGCTCTGCGGGCCTTCGACGAAGCCCTCGAGGTGGGCGCCAAGCCGTCGACGGTCCAATACAACCGCGCGCTCGTGCTGGGCGAGCTGAAGCGTCACGACGAAGCGATCCAGACTCTCGAGGAGGTCGTGAAGTCGGAGCCCAAGTGGGCCGCGGGCAAACGCGAACTCGCGCGCGCGATCCTCGACAGCGTTCCGAAGGATCGCGCTACGGTCGAGCGTGCGCTCGACATCTTGATCGAGGTCAAGGACGAACTGCCCGAGGATTGGCGCCTGCACGAGTCCGTGGGGGACGCTTGGTTGCTGCTCGGCGACTACGACGCGGCGTTGGCGGCCTACACCGAGGCCTTGCGCCACGGGAAGAACCCGAAACAGGTCGAGGATCGCTATCGCGTCGCCGCGACGAAGAAGCGTGAGCGCGACAGCGCCGCCGTCCCGCCGCCCGCGAAGTAGGCGCGGAGATCACCGCCCAGAGCGGCTGGCTCGAGATCGACACGAGTCGTGCGTCGGCTGAGGGCCCGTGAAGAAATCGATCGTGAGGGCTCTCAGACTCTCGTGGCGACGCTGCGCGTCGCGAGAGCGTGTGATTTCTTCGCACGCTCGGAGGGCGAGTAGAGCGAGAATGAAAGATCCTTGAGCACCACTGTGGTCTGAAATTGCACTTGGAATGAGGTCATTTCTTCCACGTGTGCACGGAAGATCTGTCTTGGAAGTGGCAAATCCAGCGGACTAGGCATAGGAATCTGCATTCGGTGATCGGCTCATGCTGCGAGACCGTGCTACGGTTCCTCAGCTCCCCCGACGAGCGAACTCGACGGCTCCGTGCGACAGCCATGCGTCGCACGAAGCGCACATCGCGCTCGAACAGCCTCGATCCACGCGCCGCACCCTTGCCCTGAACCTCACGATGAAGCCGCACCGACAAAACTTCCCGCGATCCCAGCCGAGCCAGGCTGCCTGGCTCCTTGCCGGCTTGGCCGGCATCGGCCTGGTCTCTTGTGGCGGCGGTGGTGGTGGTGGTGGCGGTTCCTCCGCTGCACCCCTCGTCCAAGTACAGAGCGCGATCCCCGGCACCGGCCCGTTCATCGGCGGGACCTCGGTCACGCTGGTCGGACGCGAGTTCTCGATCACGTCGCCGAACACCGTGAGCTTCGGCGGGTCACCGGCCACGAACGTCGTGACCGTCGACGACCGGACGATCACGTGCGTCTCGCCGGCCGGCGCTCCCGGGTCCACCGTCGACATCGTCGTCACGAACGAGAAGGGCCAGGGCCGGCTCGCGCTCGGCTTCGTCTACGCGACCCCGGCACCGCCGACGAGCGACGTGAACGGCGACGGACTCGCCGACCTCGTGATCTCCTCGCCGGCCGATTCGCAAGGCGGGACCAGCGCCGGCGCGGTCTTCGTTTTCTTCGGACGTGAACAGTCGTTCCAACTCGACGGTCTCGACGCGGCCGACGCGGACCTCAAGCTGATCGGGCAGAAGCCCGGCGATTCATTCGGCACGTGCGTGTGCGTCGGCGACGTCGATGGCGACGACACGACGGACCTCGTCGTGAGCGCGCACAAGGTCGACGCCGTGGGCGCGCCCGATGCGGGCGCCGTCTACGTGTTCCGCGGACCGATCGGGGCCGGACCGAACCTGCCCGCGCAGGCGGCGGGCATCAAGCTCACTGGATCCTCGCTCGTGGCGGGCGACGAGTTCGGCACGGCGATCGAGCTCGGCGACGTGGACGGCGACGGGGTCGCCGACATCCTAGCGGGTGCGCCGAAGCACGATGTCGCCGGGAAGCTCGACGCCGGCTGCACCTATCTCTTCCTCGGCGGCGCGACGCTCGCGAGCCGCACCGCCGACCTCGCCGACCGAGTCTTCGACGGTGTGCTCGCGGGAGACCGCCTGGGCGGGCGCATCGCGTGCGGCGACGTGGACGGCGACGGATCGATCGACCTCGTGTTCGGTGCCGGGAACGTGGACGTGCAAGGTCCGGTCCTGCGTCACGATGCGGGTCGCGTGTACGTGCTGCGCGGCGGCTCCGCGCTCGTCCAGACGAACGTGTCGCAGGCGGCGATCATCCTCGATGGCCTCTCGGCCGGCGACCGGCTGGGTGAAGCCGTGTGCGTCGCGGACGTGGATGGCGACGGACAAGCGGACGTGATCGTATCCGCTCCTTTCGTGGACGAGGGCGAGGTCGACTCGGGCGCCGTCTACGTGTTCCGCGGTGGTGCGGACCTCGTGAGCGGCGACGTGCGCACCGCGGACATCGTCATCCTCGGAGTCGCGAACGCCGGTCCGATCGGGACGGCGCTGCGCGCCGGTGACTTCGATGGCGACTCGATCGCGGACCTTCTCGTCGGTGCGCCCGACGCCACCGGGCTCGCAACGCGCGACGGTGTGGTCTTCGTGTTCCGCGGTGGGCCGAGCCTCGTCGACACGACGGTGTCTTCGGCGCATGCGGTCCTCCATGGCGAAGGCGAGCTCCTCGAGGGCTTCGGTTCGGCCATCTCCGCCCTCGACGTCGACGGAGACGGCTTCGCCGATCTCCTCGGTGCGAGCTCGCGTTGGTCGGGAGTCGGTCGACTCCAAGTCTGGCGCGGCGGTGTCGGCGCGATCGGCGGTCAGGAGTACGCGCTGGATGCCGACATCACCGTGACCGGAACGGTGCTCGGCGGGCGGTTCGGCGAGGTCGTCGCGCGCGGTCAGTGATCCGCTGTCCGTGATCCGAGAATCGCGCGTCGGTCGTTCGCTCGATCGCGATCAGCGCCAGAGTTCCGGCCGGTTCCGATAGCAGCGCAGGCGGCCCGCGCTGGTGTCGTCCTTCGTCGCGGGGACTGCCACGACGATGTCCGGCCAGCCATCGCCGTCCACGTCGCCGATCGTCGAACGCCCCTTGTTGTAAGAGCCTTCGAGCCGGCCCTTCGCCGTGAAGTTGCACTGTCCATCGTTCAGATAGATCACCGCGCCGCTGTCGATGCTGATCGTCAACAGGTCGAGGTCGCCGTCCCTGTCGAAGTCCGCCGGCCTGGCGTCGCGATACGGCTCATCACGCGGAAGGCCCGTGTCGGCGTGCGCCCACGACTTCTTCTCCGTGTCGTAGGCCCACACGCCGACGTAGTCGCGCTGCGCACCCTTGTCTTGGGGATTCGTGATGATGGCGGCCACGATTTGCGGCGTTTTTCCCGGCAAAAACTGCGCGACCGCCACGCAGTAGATCGTGTTGCCGATCGTGGGCACCGGTAGACCGACGGAGATGTCCTCGAAACGCAGCGGGTCCCCGGGGTGGACGAGGATCGCCTTGAGGCCTTGGTTCGACCCGATCACGAGATCGTCGATGCCGTCGCCGTTCAGATCGGCGAGCTCGATGTCCTTGCCCATCGAACGCTCGGGCAGGATGCCGGCCGATTCGGGCAGTCGACGCATGCCGCCCTTCCCGTCGCCGAGGAAGATCACGGCCCCGCCCTCGAAGTGAGCGATCGAAGCGACGTCCGCGTGGGCATCACCGTTCAAGTTGCCGGCGTCCACGTCGAGGAAGAGGAACGCGCTCTCGACCTTGCCCGGCGAGCGCGTCCAACGCATCTGACCGTCGTTCAAGTAGAGACGCAGCGCGTCCGTGTGCGCCGAGAGCACGAGATCGTCGATGCCGTCACCGTTCACGTCGGCTGCCGCCGCGGGGCCGTAGGCCATGTCGCGCGGCAATCCGGGTCCGGCGCCATCCTGCTCGGGCGGGCCGGCGATGCGCAGCGTCCACGATCCATCGGCCGCGGACTCCCACGCCGAGTAGCCGTCCTCCTCGCGATTGCTCGCCACGAGATCGGCGCGGCCGTCCCCGGTGAAGTCGTGCAGGAACGGATAGCCGATCCACGTCCCCGAAGTCGGTAGCCCGCGTTCACGAGTTTCGAAGGCGAGCACCGGCTGCTTGAACTCGCGCTTCGGGCGCTTCGGCCCGTCGAAGAGCTTGCGGGCGTCCTCGGCCACGCGCGGGGTTTCGGCCATGGCCGACAACGGGTCCGCAGGGGAGGAGTCGGTCACGGCGGGCGGCCCCGGCGGCTGGGCGACCTGCGATTGCCCTTGGCGAGCGCCGAAGTACCAGCCCAGGCCGAGCGCCAGGACCACCACGAACAGGACGAGCGGGAGTTGCCTCACGGTGGCTCCGAAAGAGTGAGAAAGCGGCTTGTTTCAGCGGGGAAAACGAGTTTCCCGGGTGCGGAAGAGGATGGACGACGCCGGGTGGCCGGGGGGTCGAACCCGACCCAGCATGCCGTCTTCGGAAGGGAACTCGCTAGGACAAGAGTGATTCCGCTTGCGCGTCCGGCAGACCCGGGGCAAAATGCGTCTTCCTGCCATGGCTCTGTCCCTCCGAGACTCTTCTCGCTCCTCCCTGCTGCTTTCGGCCCGCCCACACGGCCCGATCCCGGCACCGAATGCTTGTGGATTCCCGGATCGGGATGGTAGTTCTTTCCCAGGTTCGCCCCTGCGAGAGGTCCGGAGCCGTTCCGCTTCCGAATTCGGTCGAGAGTGCCTTTCACGGGGTAATCTCCACTGACGCGGGACCCACCGGTCCCTCCACGCCAGCTAGCAACGCAGTCGTTCTGCCTCGCCGATCCCGCACGATCGCCGAGGCTCCCTGATCTAGAGACTTCTTCCCTCCCCGAGCCAGCAACATGAGCATCAACAAGTTTCTCCTCACGGGGCTGACCGCCCTCGGACTCGCCACCGCGGCCTTCGCCGACGGACGTAATCCGGGCAGCCTCCTGCTCTATCCGGAATTCGACAACCGGACGATGAACGTCACGCTCCTGACCGTGACGAACACGAACAGCGACTTCACGCCGGGCCAGGGCGGATTCGGATTCGCCGGCAGCGTGTTGGTCGAGTTCGTCTACATCGGCAAGTTCGGCACGGGCGGCGCGGAGCTGACCTGCATCGAGACGAACCGCACGGCGCTCCTCACGCCGAACGACACGCTGACACTTCTCACGTACGCGCACAACCCGCAGCACGAGCAGGGCTTCGTCTACGTTTTCGCCCGCAACCCGAACACGGGCGCGGCGATCGTGTTCAACCATCTGATCGGCAACCTCGTCACGTTGAACGGCCTGTGGCAGCTCGACTACTCGATGAACCCGGTGTCGTTCCTCGGCATCGGTGCGGGCGCCGGCACGGCGACGGACCTCGATGGTGACGAGATCCGCGATCTCGACGGCACGGAGTACGAGAACGTCACGGACGAGCTCTACATCCCGCGCTTCCTCGGCCAAGGCGGCGCGTTCGCCAGCGAGCTCATCCTCGTCGGCCTCGCCGGTGGTCGCCTGTTCGACACCGTCGTCAACTTCTGGATCTACAACGACAACGAAGAGGCGTTCTCCGCCCAGTACCTCTTCCGCTGCTGGCAGCGCGTATCGCTGGGCTCGATCAACGGCGCGTTCAACCAAGCGTTCCTCGTGAACACGACGCAGAACCCGCTCGAGATCCTCGGCGCTCCGAGCCGCGAATCCGGCTGGTTCAAGGTCTACGGCAACACGGCCTTCTCCACGGCCGAGCAGATCCAAGACCCGGCCATCTACGCGGTTCTCATCGAGATCATCGGCACGCACGGTGCCGCCGACCTGCCGTTCGAGTCGCCGTCGATCAACGAGCCGCGCAACGGCGCCCTCTTCCCGACGGGACCGTTCGGTGACGGGGACCCGATCCCGGTCAACAACGACAACCAGTGACCAACCGGCGACGGTCGCGTGGGGTTGCCCTTCGGCAACTCCCGCGCGCCCCGATCACCGCGGACGGTGCGGACTCTCCGCGGTAGTCCCCCGGGAAACGTTACAGACCGACTGCATGACCAGCGCCGCAAGGTGACCCTCGGGGGTCGCACTTGCGGCGCTGGTCTCTTTTTTTGATCCACCTGCGGGCCGCTCGCGCGCGGGCCCGCGGCTAGAGTTGGGTGCCGTCGGAGAACTCCGGCCGGCGCCTCGCCTTCTTCTCACCCGCGCCCGCTCCGCTCGTACTCCAGTCATGCCGCGCACGCACGCACCGCTCCTCTTCGCAGTCTTCGCCTTCGGCCTGAGCTCGTCCTGTGACCGGCAGGCGCCCCCGCCTCCGGCTCCGGTCCAACCGGTCGTCGTGAAAAAGGAACCGACCGACGCGGCCGTGCTCGAGCGCTCGCGACGATTCTGGGCGAACGCGGAGAAGGGCGACTGGATCGCCAACTACGACATGCTCTGCGCGGAGATCCAGCGCGAGCAAGCGCCTACTCTCTATCTGCAAGGCAAGAGCTTCCACATCTACGAGAAGATGCGCGTGATGGAGGTGGTCGCGCGCAAGGACGACCTGATCTTCGTGCGCGTCGGAGGCCTGTGGACGCCGAACCACCCGCGCGCCAAGGAAGTGCAGCTCGAGCCCGGTCAGACGCTCACGCAAGACGTCGAGCTGATCGAGATGTGGCGTTGGGAAGGGAGCGAGTGGAAGTACGTTCGCCCGCTGCGCTCGGAGGATTTCTTGGAGCAGTTCCCCGAACTCCAGCCGAGTGCGTCCAACGCGGTGCCGCCGGCCACGACGCCGAGCAAGTGACGCGGGCGAGCGCGTCTTGACGGACCCCGAGCAAGTGACGCGGGCAAGCGCGTCGCGACGGACCCGAGGAGCCGGTGCCGGGTGAGGCGCCGAGCGCGTCGCAAACGATGCGACGCACGCGCAGCCGGTGACGCCCAGAGCGAGTTTCGATCGAGGTGGACACGTTGTCACCGACGCGCGTCCGTGAGCGTTCCTGGAGCTGGTCCTGCGGAGTCGCGGACTGTTCGCGGGGTCATGCTCGTCTCGCGAGCCCCGGGGTCGAGGATTCGGCGCCCGCCCCACTGACCGCGTAGCTCGGGTTGTGCGAGCACACGTCGATCGACCTCCTGTGGCCGTGGCGCGAACTCCGTCGTCCCGCGTACGACGCGGTGGAACCCACCCCGCACTCGTGGCGTTCGAACCCCTTGCGGGGAGCGGTCCTGTTGCAGCGCCTGGTGGAACCCACCCCGCACTCGTGGCGTTCGAACCCTGTGCCCAAGGGACTCGCTCACGTGTCGCCGGCCGCCTGCGTCCTGGTCCACTGCGTCCAGCGCACCGGCTCGACCAGCTTCGCAGGCCGACGTCTGAGCTTTGTAGAAAAGACAACGTGAGTAGCTACTCAGAAGGAACTTGGTTTCCTGCTTCCGACCCTTGGATCACCTCGGCATGATGACACCATCAGGCACCCGCCATCCGCGGCGGGGGCCGACGTCCGCGCCCGGGCAGTAGATCGGGAGGGGACGGTGCCAGGGCCCCGGGACCGCTCCCGCCGACCCTCGCTCCGTCGCCGGACGCCGCACCGCACGCATCCGAAAAAGGTAGGAATTCGATGGGCTCCCGACTCCCTGCGGGGTTCGTCCGCGCCGCCGCGGCGCTGGTCTTCGCCTCATCCGCCGCCTTCGCCGGTGGGCGCAACCCCGGCAGCCTCTTGCTCTTCCCCGAGTACGACAACATCGGTGGGAGGATCTCGCTCCTCTCGATCACGAACACGAACACCGACTTCCTGAACGGGACGGTGGACGTCGAAGTCGTCTGGCTCGACGGCACGCCGGGTTCGCAGTTCCTCTGCGGCGAGACGAACCAGACGTATCGCCTGACGCCGAACGACACGCTCACGCTGCTGTCGTCCGTGGAGAACCCCAACGCGCAGAAGGGCTTCGCCTACGCGTTCGCGAAGGACATCCAAGGCCGCGCGATCGCGTTCGACTGGCTCATCGGAGACACGCTGCTCGTCGATCCGGTGTTCCAGCTCGACTATGCCGTCACGCCGCTCACGTTCACGTCGCCGCTATCGAACGGCCAGATCACCGACCTCGACGATGACGGCTTGCGCGACCTCGACGGCATCGAGTACGAAGCCGGGCCCGACAGGATCTACGTGCCGCGGTACTTCGGCCAAGGGCCTCTCGCGACGAGCGAGCTCGTGCTGATCAACCTCACGGGTGGATCTCAGTTCACGGCGATCGTCAACTTCCTCGCCTACAACGACAACGAGGAAGTCTTCTCGCGGAACTTCACGTTCCGCTGCTGGACCAAGGTTCCGTTGACGACGATCTCGCAGCAGTTCACGCAGGACTTCCTGGCGAACAACACGCAGGACGACGTCGCCGAAATCGTCGGTTATCCGGCGCAAGAGACGGGCTGGTTCGAGCTCGTCGGCTCGCGCGCCTTCTCGAGCGCGGCGCAGGTCCTGAATCCGACGATCCTCGCGTTCCTCATCGAGACCGCCAACACGAGGAGCGGCGCCGAGCTCGCGTTCACGACCGGCACGCGCACCACTGGGGCCCTCCTCCCGAACGGGGTCCTCGGGGACCCGGACTGATCCACGCAGTCCCTCCTCTCCGCCCGACCTCCTGCTCCACCGCTCCCGCAATTCGACGCACGCCATGATCTCGACCTTCACGCGGATGCTCGCCGCTTGTTCCCTGCTCGCCACGACGGCGCTCGCGCAGACGCCTCCGCCGCGGATTCAGCTCTGCGCCCCGACGCAGACGATCCCGCTCCAGTTCACGAACTGGCAGAACGGCCTCATCTTCCCGAAGTTCGATCCCGCGCTCGGCATCCTCGTCGGCGTGCAGGTTTCGCTCGGCGCGCAGGTCGAAGTCAACGCGAAGTTCGAGAGCACGGATGCGGCGCCCGCCGTCGTCAACCTGGCGGTCGGCGGTGACGTGCGCGTGCTGCGTCCCGGCAACGGTCCCGTCATCGTGTCGGCCAGCCCGACCTTCATGGTGACGGAGAGCGTCTCGGCCTTCGACGGCACCATCGACTTCCTGGGCACGTCGGGGCGCACCTATCCGACGCAGCTGATCGCGCAGTCGGACAGCATGAACCTGGGCTCGGGTTCCGACCTCTCGATCTTCACGGGTCTTGCGGGCAATCCGGGCACGATCGTGCTGCCCGTGACCGCGATGGGCACGTCGAACAGCGGCGGCCTCGGGAACCTGGTGCTCTCCTTCGCGACGCGCGCCGCTGCCGATATCCAGGTCTGCTACCTCTACTACCCGGACTGCAACAACAACCAGATCGCGGATTACCTGGAGATCCAGGGCAATCCGAACCTCGACCGCTACGGCGTCGGGACGTGCTCGCCGGACGGCATCCTCGATGTGTGTCAGCCGGAAGCCGACTGCGACAGCGACGGCTTGCCGAACCGTTGCGAGCTGGTGGGCAACGACTGTGACGGGAACCTGTTCCCGGACAACTGCCAGCCCGACTGCGACGGCAATGGGCTGGCGGATGCGTGCGAGATCCTCGGCGGAGCGCGCGACTTGTACGGTCCGACGACGTGCACGCCCGACGGTATCCCCGACAGCTGCCAAGTGCAGCCCGACTGCGACAACGACGGGATTCCGAACCGTTGCGAGCTCGCGGGCAACGACTGCGACGCGAACCAGTTCCCGGACAACTGTCAGCCCGACTGCGACGGCGATGGCATCGCGGACGCGTGCGAGATCCTCGCTGGAGCGCCCGACCTCTACGGTCCGACGACCTGCACGCCGGACGGCATCCCGGACAGCTGCCAGATGCAGCCCGACTGCGACGGCGACGGCATTCCGAACCGCTGCGAGCTCGCGGGCAACGACTGCGACGGGAACCAGTTCCCCGACAACTGCCAGCCCGATTGCGACGGCGATGGCCTCGCGGACGTGTGCGAAATCCTCGCTGGAGCGCGCGACCTGTACGGTCCGACGACGTGCACGCCGGACGGCATCCCGGACAGCTGCCAGATGCAGCCGGACTGCGACAACGACGGGATTCCGAACCGTTGCGAACTCGCGGGCAACGACTGCGACGCGAACCAGTTCCCGGACAATTGTCAGCCCGACTGCGACGGCGATGGCCTCGCGGACGCGTGCGAGATCCTCGCTGGAGCGCGCGACCTGTACGGTCCGTCCACTTGCACGCCGGACGGCATCCCGGACAGCTGCCAGATGCAGCCCGACTGCGACGGCGATGGCATTCCGAACCGCTGCGAACTCGTCGGCAACGACTGCGACGCGAACCAGTTCCCGGACAACTGTCAGCCCGACTGCGACGGCGACGGGCTCGCGGACGCGTGCGAGATCCTCGCTGGAGCGCCCGACCGCTACGGCCGTTCGACGTGTGCGCCCGACGGCGTGCCGGACAGCTGCCAAGTTCAACCGGACTGCGACAACGACGGCTTGCCGAACCGTTGCGAGCTCGCGGGCAACGACTGCGACGGGAACCAGTTCCCCGACAACTGTCAGCCCGACTGCGACGGCGACGGGATCGCGGACGCGTGCGAGATCCTCGCCGGCGCTCCGGACCTCTACGGTCGCGCTTCGTGCAGCCCGGACGGCATCCCCGACTCGTGTCAGGTCCTGCCGGACTGTGACAACGACGGGATCCCGAACCGTTGCGAACTCGGGGGCAACGACTGCGACGGGAACGCGTTCCCCGACAACTGTCAGCCGGACTGCGACGGCGATGGCATCGCGGACGCGTGTGAGATCCTGAGCGGCGCGCCCGACCGCTACGGTCGGTCGACGTGCACGCCGGACGGTGTCCCGGACAGCTGCCAGGCGCAGCCGGACTGCGACAACGACGGCTTGCCGAATCGCTGCGAGCTCGTGGGCAACGACTGCGACGGGAACTTGTTCCCCGACAACTGTCAGCCCGACTGCGACGGTGACGGCCTCGCGGACGTGTGCGAGATCCTCGGCGGCGCGCCCGATCGGTACGGTCCGACGACATGCTCGGCGGACGGTATCCCCGACTCGTGCCAATCCCAACCGGACTGCGACGGGGACGGAATCCCGGATCGCTGCGAGCTCCTCGGCGGCACGCCGGACACCTACGGGCCGGGCACGTGCGCTCCGGACAACATCCCGGACTCGTGTCAGTTCGAGCCCGACTGCGACATGGACGGCACGCCCGACCGCTGTGAAATCGCGGGTGGTGCGGTGGACCGCTACGGCCGCACGACGTGCGTGCCGGACGGCGTGCCCGACATCTGTCAGGCCCAGCCCGACTGTGACGGCGACGGTCTACCGGACCGCTGCCAGATCGCGGGCAACGATTGCGACGGGAACCTGATCCCGGACAACTGCCAGACGGACTGCAACTCGGACGGCACGATCGACGCCTGCGAGGTCGACTGCAACGCCGACGGCACGCCCGACGAGTGTCAAGCTCTCGACGACTGCGACGGCAACGGCATCCCGGACGTGTGCGAACTCGTCGGCAACGACTGCAACACGAACGGCATCCTCGACACGTGCGAGAAGGACTGCGACGGCAACGGAACTCCGGACGATTGCGACATCGCCGCGGATCCGACCATCGACTCGGATGACGACGGGATCCCCGACACCTGCGAGTGTCTGGAGCTCGACCGCCATCGCCCGGGCAGCCTGCTGCTCTTCCCGAAGTACGACAACCGTTCGGCACAGAGGACGCTCTTCACGGTGACGAACACGCACCCGTCGCAATCGATCGACGTGCACTTCGTCTTCCGTGACGGCACGACGTGCCTCGAGTTCAACTACTCCGAACGCCTCACGCCGAAGGACACGATCACGCTGCTCACGCGCACCGTGAACCCGACGGCGAACCAGGGCTACGCGTACGCGTACGCCCAGAGCACGACGACGGGTCAGCCGATCGTGTTCAACCACCTGATCGGTCAGGCTCTCGCCATCGACGGCATCACGACGTTCGAGTACGCGCTCGACGCCGTGTCGTTCGAAGGCATCGGCAACGGGATGAACACGAACACGGACGTCGATTCGGACGGAAGGCGCGACCTCGACGGACTCGAGTACGCGCAGGCTCCGGACCAGATCCTCATCCCGCGGTTCCTCGGGCAGACCGAAGTGTCGGCCAGCGAGTTCGTCTTCGTGGACCTGACCAGCGGACCGGCGTTCCAGACCGTCGTCGACTACCTCGTCTACAACGACAACGAGGAGGCGTTCAGCGGTCAGTACCAGTTCCGCTGCTGGCAGTGCATCACGCTGACGAACCTGGCGGGCTCGTTCTCGAACGCGTTCCTCAGCGGTCTGTCGTCGAACGATCCGAAGGAGATCCAAGGTCTCCCGGGCTTCGAGACGGGTTGGGTCCGGTTCGACGGACGCATCGCGTTCTCGAACTTCACGCAGATCGACGATCCGGCGATCTACGTGGTGCTCATCGAGCGCCACGCGGGCTACGCCGCCGCCGACCTGCCTTACGAGGTCTGCTCGCAGGACAACGGGTCGCTCTTGCCGCTCGGTCCGCAAGGCGACAACTGATTTGGGGAGACGGAAGCCCTGCTTCCGGCCTCGGTCGAGCCACGGCGCGCGCCCCGCGTCGTGGCTCGCCTCTTTTCAAGCGATCGCGCGCGTCGTGCCGATGCGCGTCGTCGCGCCGGGTAGCACCGCGCGCTCCCGCGTCCATGGGCGGGCACGCATCGTGCTCGGCACTACAAC
>Ga0163149_10004262_pt1 | contig 15799 bp, 12 predicted proteins | sample OliLakLV19MP5G1_FD_148604 | JGI IMG/M metagenome (GOLD analysis project Ga0163149, IMG submission 148604) | Freshwater microbial mat bacterial communities from Lake Vanda, McMurdo Dry Valleys, Antarctica - Oligotrophic Lake LV.19.MP5.G1 | ecosystem: Environmental > Aquatic > Freshwater > Lake >...
GCTCTACTGCATCCCCTGCTTATTGTGGCGGGATGCAGCAACTTGGCTCGAAGAAGCGTAAAAAACACTCCTTGCTCGATGGGAATTTAGAAACCCCATCCTCGCGTAGCAGGGTGGGGTAGTTCATTCGTGTAACTGTTAATACTTATTTCAGTTTTTGCAGAGCGATAGAGCGCAGGGCTTCCCGTCTAACAGCTAAATCTATCTACCAAGCTTGCAGTTCGGAAACAGGTTGAGAAATTGGCAGATATGACCCCAGCCAGTCACGAATTTTTGCTTGAGTGCCCTCGATCGACTGGACGATGTATTTATAGCCGTTATGCCAAACAGAATCCCCAGCCTTCACTGGTTCGCATTCATCTTCGAGATCGATCGCCCCCTCCGATAAATTATTAAATACAGAGGGGGGGCGATCGCAAACTGGATCGGAGACACGTCGCTCTTGTCTGCGTTCGATCGGTGCCAGCAAAGCAATCCAACAATCAGCCGCAATCCAACAAACATTGAACAGCACCCCATCGACATACTGACGCTTCGACTTAGTTTTGATGCCGAGCTGCCTAGTCATTTCGCGGAAGATCCAGATATTAGTCTGATCGACAGGAATAGTTAAACCCAAACCGCGCTTGATACTCTCAGCATGGTAGTGACAAAAATCGGCAAACTCTTGTAAATCTGAATCCACATATTCCGAGCCAGACTTGAGTAATTCGACTAAACCAGATCGCACCCTAATTTGTCTTTTCAGTTCGCGACAGGACAGATCCCAAGCCGTGCCAAAACCTCTAAAACTTGCTTGCTTGGAGATTTGCAGAACATCAGCATCGATCGCAGTTTCGGGATATAGCAAAGCCTCTAACTCTTGAATCTGCGATCGAGTTTTACCTTCACAGTCGAACTCGATTAACTCTGGAGTCAGTCGATCGACACAGTAAAAATCAGCAATGTGAGAAGCGGCACAAACTGCTATTTCTTCAGGCGTTTTAAATTGCTTGCGATCCAAGTCGGTTAGAGCTTTCCCTGTCAGAATTTCAGCATGGGCTAAAGCCTCAGCGCGATCGATCTTAATCGCTTGCTTCACCTGTTTGATAATTTCACCTAGACCAGTCGAATCGATCTCATCGGCATCAATAATCTTTACCGCATGACCTTCATGTTTCAGCCGTTCGATTAGGTTATCTGCGAGATTCCACATCGCCTGATTCTGTCTGGCTTCGAGCTGGCAGAATAAATCCAAGTGTGGATTATTTTCCCAACTGTAGCCAGTGTCCACAAACGGAATCAGATCGGGTCGGAGAGATGTGCGAATCAAACTAATTTCAGTAGTTCTAGTAACTTTCAACGTGTTAGCGATCGATACAGGTGAATCACTACGGCTGATCGATGAAAAATTATTGCCCTTTGGTTTGCACCACACCACCCGCTCGACAGGATGCCTCACCCTTGCCAAAGCCTGACAGATATCAGAGTCCGTCAGCACACCTTCATACAATCCATAGACCTTCGTGAAATGTTCTGTCTCAATGCTCACGCCAGTTGCAAGACTGGGAGAAGCAATCAGCACATCATAATCGGTGACGCGGACGTTTATATTTTCGATAAAATCAGCCTCGATCTTGCCCCCACTGGTTTCAGAAGTGATCGTTAAGACCCGTAGCCCCAGCTCTAGGTTATGTAAGATTTTCGCGATCGACATGGCTTTGCCCTTGCTATCCGTACACACCATCACCTTGTGACCCGCTCTGATATCTTCAATCAACAAGGCGATCGATGCTTTATCGGTAGTAGATTTAATCGAGTTCACGGCATAGCCTTCAGCCAGATAGTCATTCACAATCAGACAAACTTCACCACCGCGTAACTCTTTGAGGTAATCGATCTCAGCATTAGAGACATCGGCACTAGCAGCAATCACCCGCCCCGCCACCATAACTAATTCGTGAAATCTCGCCAGCAATGCGGCACGTTTCCCACTTTTGTTGCAAAGCTTGTTTGTCAGCAGTGTTTTGAGCAATTGATCCACCTCATCGAGGACGAGGGTACAGCCTTCATAATCTCTGGGATTAATCGCCAACAAGGAATGAACGCATAACCCAATTCGATCGACGTTCGCAGCTCCCCCGTTTCGATCGATATAGCCAAATCCTTTAGCAGAATCCAGATCGCCGCGCCAAGTTACACCACAGCGTTTCGCCAGATTGCGTCCCAAGCAAATTAAATGGGTCAGCATCACCACTTTTCGATCGTTGGAGATCGCCGCGCCGATTGCCTTAGTCTTGCCAGTTGCTTTCGGACTCGCGATAAATATCAGTCCCGTATCTGGAAGGTCAGTTAGGTTTAGCTCTGGCGCATTCAGCCTGATTGTTGGTCTATATGTCAGTCTCGATTTATTTCTGAATTGCCACTGGTAAGAGGTTAAAGGTAGGGAAAGTTCGATCGAACTTTCAAGCGCGATCGGCCCAGAGGCAACTATCAGATCGTCAACGCCTGTTTTATCAGTCCCTGATAGTAAAGGCAGTCGAACGATCTTCACATTACAGCCCCGATCCTCGAATAGCTTACCCGTGCGGACTTGGGCAAGGTAGACATCAAACTTAGTTTTGGGTTTGGTTTCGGCATCGAAACAGAAATAAATCTCGCGTCCTGGTGTGGCGAAGATTTCTAGATACTCTTGCAGCTTGACACTACTATTGGCTAAAGTTTGCCTACCCATCGTGATACCAGACAAAGCGATCGACACATAACCCAGCGAGAGCAGAGATAGAGCCTTCTTCATGCCCTCAGTGACGAATACTGGCAGATTGTAAGCAATTACCCAGTCCCAGAACTCTTTGCCGTACCAGTGCCGATCTGGTAAGTCGTTGGGCATAGACACAGAATATCGATCGCTGACCTTCTGCCAAGTCTGCAAATCAACACAGGCAAAGCCACCAACCTGACCCCGCCCCGATGGATTTTCGTATTTTCTGACCTTGCCTTTTTTCTGGTCAAAGATTTGGCGTTCGAGCTTCACCTGAAACACCCGTCGATCTCCCGATTCCAGATCGACAGTATGAATAATCGCACCATGACTGCGTGGATCTTGCCATCGATCGATCTTCCAGTTCAAAGCATCGTGCAACGGTCGAGCCACATCGCCACCATGATCGATCGATTCTGAAGCAGTAATCGTGACGTTAGCGCGAAACAAATTTGGAGAAATTGCCGAGCCTTCGACCCATTCTCGATCGATCTGTTGGGCGTAATCTGTGATTTTTTCGGTTTGCGTAGAAAAAGGGGGTAAGATTTCGCCGATTTTTCGATCGGGCACGAATAAATTATTAAACATCCTGAACTCCTGACTGTGATTGATGTAGAGAGTCTCAATCAGGAAACAAACAGGTCGATCCAGTCAGCTTTTAGGTGGAATATAAAAAAAATCCCATAACAAAGCTTGCCTACTTCGTATCTTGATGTAAGATATGAAGAAGCACTGGACAAACAACGGCTCTGTCAAAAGCATTATCTGTCTGTTCCGAATTGAATTAAATAGACCTTCAGGTCGTAAGAAAGCTAGTGACTGTAATCGCTGGCTTTTTTAGCGTTGAAGGGGTGTCATTTCGATCTAGTCTTCCTCCTTGAGCAAAAAACATTAGGAATAAGCATACACCGATCGACTGAGATTTGCTTGGCAGTATTGGTATGGTTTGTAAGCTTTTGTGTAAGAACAGCCCCTGTACGCGGCTGTATCTATGAGGAAAAGTTAAACTTCTTCCTCTTCATCATTTAGATCTTTTAACAAATGTCTTCGTGCGGCGATGAGGGCGTGATGGATAATGTAATCATTTAAAGTAAGCCCAGTAAGGTCAGCAGCATTTTGTAAAATTCTCTTATACTGTTTCTGGAGAGTAATTTCCAACTTTTCTGACAAAATGAGCAGCAGATGTTCTTCTGTATCGCTTTGCTGGCGGGCTATTAAATGAGTGCTTGCCTGATACACTAAAACCTCTTTGAAGTCACACTTAGAAACTGGCTGCCCAAGTACTTTGCTGAGCTTCTTAAATAAGTCAGCCCCAACCTGCCTTATATAATCTTCATCATAGCTTTTGTTTGCTGCAATCTCTGAATAAGAGATTGTGTTCCATGCGCCTCGAAACACATCCTCCTCAATCTTTTTGAATGCCATTTTACGGTCACAGCGTAACCACTCTATTATTATGTCTAGTTTATTTTGCATAATAGCTATTTTTATTTTCTAACCCGCATAAATTCTAGTCACTTAAGAAATTTTTATGTGTATGATCTTAGACTCACATTTTTACTCACAATTCTCACAGACAGAGAATTAGAAGATTGGTAGATTACAAGGGAAGTTTAATCTATCTCAAGGAGAGTAGTATATGACTAGTACTAATGGATTTGCAAGTTACAAGCAGAAGGTTTTTGATGCTGTGAATGACTTGGAGCGTTTGCGTGATTTTTCGCGAATGCAAAATCTGCTAAGAACATTTGAATTGATTGGGGATGTTCTTCAACCAATCAAGGAAAATTCTTTTCGTGTGACTTTTTTTGGAGACTTTAAAGCTGGTAAAACTACTAGTATCAATGCTTTATTAGGGAAAAATATTTTGCCAGCAGAAATTGAACCAACAACTGCTGGCATCAATCGCTTGATTTACGATGTAACTCCCTCAGCTAAGGTCATTTTCAAAAATGGTGAGGAACGCCAAATAGATATATCCGATCTAGCTAAATATATTACGAAATTGGATGATGAATCAGAGAGAGTAGCAAAGGATGTGAAAGAGGCTGTTGTTGGCTATCCTGCTACATTGCTGCAAGATGGTGTTGAGGTGATTGACACACCAGGACTTTCAGATCATAGAGAAATGACAGAAATTTCTGAGTCTGCAGCATCAAGGGTTGATGCTGCGGTCATCGTGATGATGGCTCCTCTTATTCTCTCCGAACCAGTGAGGATTTTTTTAGAAAAAAATCTTCTCTCTGCCGATTTAGGGCGTGTCATCTTCGTCTTGAATGTCCCCCCCCATATTAGTCGTGAAGAAACTGCTCGATTAGTTGCGAAGTTACACAAGCGGATTGATGAATATATTCTTAAGAAGGCTGAGCATCAGTATGGCAAGGATTCTGAGACTTACCATGCCTATATCCGAAGAGTTGGGAATCCTCAAGTTTTCGCACTCAACGCTAAGCAAGCTTTGGAAGCAAAAGAGAGAAATGACTTCGATCAACTGAATCAGAGTGGTATGCCTGATTTTGAGCAATTTTTGAAGAAATTCCTCACAGAAGGTCGTGGACTCCTCCTCCTCCAAGTGGCAAACAGCCGTATTGCTGCCTCTGCTAGCGAGATTCTGGATACTCTAGATCTTAAAGAGAATGCTCTACAGATGAAACAGGAAGACTTCGATCGAGCCTATAAAAATGGTTTGATTGAACTTGCCAACCTTCGCAAGAAGAAAATTCTTGAGATGCAAAAGATCAGTTATGCTGCTGATCTCGTCAAATTCAGTGTTGCTTCTATCTTTCCTGAAATGGTAGAGGATGTAAGAAATGCAGCAATTGTAGCGATTTCCAAACTTCCTATAAAGTCTCAAGAATTGGGTAACTCTAAAGAACTCTTGAACAGGCTTAACAGGGAAGTCTCTCCTTCTGTGGATGCAGCTATAAGTAAGCTGACAGAGAATATTCAGGCGAAGATAGAAATTGGGCTGACTGAAGCCGTGGATGAACTGGGTAAGTTTGTCAAAGAATTTGATGATGCGTTTGCAAATATCAAGCTTGAATTCCATGTAGACCCTGAAAATCCTCGTAACCATAACAGGGTGGGAGAAGCTATTTTTGCCACAATTGGGGTTCTCACAGGATACACAGGGATGTGGGCAGGATTTAGGGCTGATGGTTTTAGAGGCGCGCTTACTGGATTAGTTGGCTCTATTGCCACAACCCTTGCTGCTGGTTTGGCTACAGGTGCATTATTCCCACCTGGGGCAGTGATCACTGTACCTATAGCAGTTACTATTTTTATAGGTTTGCAAGTCGCAAACTTTTTTACAGGTGGCTGGTTGGCTGATAAGGTTCATGGCGAACCTCAAGTGGAAATCTTTCGGAAGCGCTATCAAGATCTTATTCTCACAGAAATTGACCAACGACTGAATTCACCAGAAACAAAGGAAAAAATTGGAGAGAATATTACCAAAATTTTTGATTTTTTACGGTCAAAAGTTGATGGAGAGGTTGATGCACTGCTTGACAATTTAACCCAGACCCTATCTGAATTGTTTAATCAAAGAAAGAATCATGATGTTGTCAGCGAAAGTCGTCGTGCTGAACTTCAACAAATTCGTTTTGGAACTGAGGCAATCTTGAATAGGGCAAACAGCTTCTTTGAAGATGATCAATACTCATTTGACTCTGCATCAAAGAAATCATTGACAATTGCTTCCATATCAAGTTAATTTTAAATTCATATAGCAAGCCTAAACTTAGTTAATTCTGAATAAGGCTTGCTCTTTTACTTTTCAGAATATCTTTTCAATCCTGTAGTAACAGATTTCACAAATCTAATTTAGTGTAACTTATTTTACTATGAAAACATTAGTTGAGTTCTTTAAAGGAAGAGAAAAAGAATTACGTTTGCAACTCTCTAGTGTTGAAAAGAGACCTGATGAGGTAGTAAAAATCCTTCAGATTGAGATTTCCAAGTTAACCGACATCGACGGAGAATATGTTAATCAGTTGACTTCGGTACAGATTCGGGTTGCAGTAAGCTCTTTAGTATGTTTGAGTTTGTTGCTGAATAGTTTGATTTTTGTAACAAGTGAATTAGATCCAACCATGCAAGTAGCAGGCTTAACTCTAACTTCAGACGAAGCGGGTAAAGTAGCTGCACCAATAGTGGCTGGAACAGCTATTGGTGGATTCTTGCTTATTTCAGGGTTTACCTTCTCACAAATACTAGCACCAGCGGTATTGGCTGGTTTTATGACAGGGGCTGGAGGGTACTTGGTTGAGAAATTTGTGGAATTAACCCTGAGTAAGCATGAGCATAAAGAAGATAAAGAACAAATCAGTTCTAATATAAAAGTTGATATAGATCGTTTGCTGGCTGAAATTGAAAAGCAATTAGCTGAAATTGATGACCTTGTATCAAGATATACAAAGAAGGAAGAAGCTTTACCAACAAAATTAGAAAATGATTTTAGTGAATTTCCTGATGCTTTAAAATTTTTACAGGGCTTTATTGGTGATGCCAATCTTGAGATTTCCCAACTACCAAAATTAACTAAGAAAAGGTTAGAACTGGCTCCACAATTATTGAGAGAGTATGGAATTGAAGTGAAGCTATACAATAAAAATGAGCAGATAACTGACTCCGAAGATTCTGATGATTGGTTTGAGTTCCAACCGAGTATATATCCAGAAGATAAGGAATATATAACTCTTAGACCTGCCTTTATAAAAAATGGAAAGGTTATTCTATCTGGTCAAGTTATACAGCCATCATTAGAATAGTTAGTGCGCTGATATTAATTTAATTTACGTAAATAAGGAGGTAATTATTTTGAGTAAATATGAATATGATAAAGAAACTCAAGTTCTAGGTTTTGATCTTGGACACGGAAAATTTTCTGTTAGCAAATTAACTGTAGGTTCCCACAAAAATGTTGATTCTCCCGAACCAGAAATTATTGAGATTATACAAGGAGAGAAAAGTCAACCTACTTTGGTTGGTTATGATAAGAATGGAAATATTTTGATAGGAGCAGCGACTTTAAATGATAATGATGCTATCGATCTTGATATTAGTTTCAAAGCACAACCCCCTTTAAATGAGAAGCAAAAAAAATCTCTTCAAGATCTTTGTAAGGGAGTTCATCAAAATCTGAAAAAAGGGAGCAAACTAGAAGAAGCTCGTAAATACTATACTTTCGTAGGGTGTCCGTCAGGTTGGAAAGATCGAGTAATAGAGGAGTACGAAAAAATTATAGCTGAATCAGGGTTACCAAATGTGGTTGTTCAAAAAGAGTCAAGAGCGGCATTTGCGTATTACAGGAAGAAAGGAGAATTTTCAAAGGCAGCTTTAGAGAAAGGTATTCTCTTAATTGATGTTGGCTCCTCAACAACTGACTACACTTTTGTTGCCGGTCCACTAGATAAATATATAGATGTTAGTGGAAAAGATTTAGATGCAACATATGCTCTGGGTGCTGGGCTGCTCGATTGTGAGATTTTCGATCTAACTCTTAACAAGCATGAATGCAAAGAGCAGTTGGTAGATATTTTCGAGAAGTCTCCATTTCACAAAGTCAAATGTCTGTTGGCTTGTCGTTCTGCTAAGGAGAAATATTTTAATAAAATTACCAATTTTAAAGAAGAGCCAGATAAACGGGTATATAGTGAATTTCTCCCATTACCAGTAAAAACACCAGAAGGGAAATATGATGAAATTAAGTTCGAGCCACTGGTGACCCATCGGTATATGAATGAAATTCTACATAAACCTCTCCCTAGTCTTGAAAATGCTTCTTGGCTTGGTATCTATGAGAAGCAATTACGGATAATTAAGGAAAAATGCGAGATCGATAAATCGCCGATCATGAGAGTCCTAATTACTGGAGGTGCTTCCAGAATGCCATTTGTGACAGAAATTTGTCAGAGTGTTTTTCAAAATGAGAAAGTAGTAATTACGATGGGTAATGAACCCGAACTAGCTGTGTCTAGGGGGCTTGCTATTTTAGGTCGGAAAATCCTCCATACTGAACACTTCCGCGATAAAGTAATCGAAATTATTGACGGAAAATTAAGCGAAATCATCAGTTCCGAAATCCAAAAATTTTATATGGCATTAGCAGACTCGCTATCTGATAAAGCAGTAGAGAGTGTCAGACCAATTTTTAAGAAGTGGAACGATAATAAAATCTCTAACGCTGATGTACTAAATGAAGAATTAACAAATGGGATATGTAAATGGTTGAAATTTAGCAAAGCAAAAGTGTTAATGGAAAATTCAGAAAACTTTACTACAAGGATTGGGGATGAACTATCCTTATCCTTGGATGGTTTATCTACTGAATATATCTTACCAAGTGGTATCTGGAAAACCAAATTCGAATCCAAATCTGAAGTTGAAATTGACCCAGAAGCTAAAATCATTCCTCCGGTGTTTGATGCTGGTCTTGGTTTTTTTAGCGGTGGTGTTATGGGTGGTTTGACTGCCGCTGGTGGTTTTATAGGTGGATTAGCTACTAGTACTCCGGTGGTGATCGCTGGTCTTGCCCTTCCTGGTATAGGGTTGGTAATTGGTTCAGGTTTTCTTGTAGCTGGTATAGTTGGTGTGCTCTTCGGTTTCAGTAGACAGATTGATGACGCTCAGCTTAGCAAAATTCTTGCTGAAATGAAACGAGACCTTCAGAAAAAAATTCAAGACGAATTTGATAAAGATAAATTGAGCAGATCCCGACAAGAACTAGAAATGAAGTCTCATATCAAAAAGATTATGGAAAACATTGTTGATAAAGCCAGACTCATGATTGATTAATGATTAATCTTCTAATTCATTCACACATATAAAATCATGTCTACAAAAAAACCGCCGATTTCTACTTCTTCTCAGACTGAAAATCCTGCCACCCCAGAAGATCCAGGAATACCTAAGGTGACAGAATATGAAAAACTGCCGCCGCCAGAATTATTTGTTAATTTTTCAAATGGAATTTCGGAAACATTACTCTACCATCTAAGTCGGAAACATTTAGATACCCCTATTGATGATAATGAAGGGAACTATTTTAAATCTGTTTCATCTTTTGATGAAGTAGATTTAAAGGATTTCTATTTTTTGCGTTTAGAGCAGGTGGGCATTCCTGCATCTGCAGAAGATCTCCATCACAAACCATTTACGGCTCTGCAAACAGCATTAGCATCTTGCCATAACCCCGATCGCTACACTTTAGTTTTCATTGTTTCTAATGATGGCAAGAAAAGTCATATTTATATAGGTGTTAGAAGTCACAATCGCAATCGATTTTCTTCACAAGCTTTTGCAAAATACTTAGGTAATTTTTTGCAGGGCAACTGGAAAGGTACAAAATTTGAAACTTGTGCCCCCGATGCCGATCCGATATTTAAAGAGAAAATCTTAGAGCCACTGAAGAAAATTGGCTATGGGGTGGCATTAACAGGGATTCCCTCAGTCAAAGAGACTGACGAACAGGCGTATCCTCAAAGTTTAGATCGCTTGATCTCAGGAATGCGGGGTTCACCGTTTATGTACATGGTTATTGCTGAACCCATGGCTCGAAATGAAGTCGACAAAATTATTCGCTCTTTAAGAGAACTTATGGGTAAAGTTCATGCCATAAGTAAGATCGACTTCAATAAAACATTTAACGATTCTTTATCAAAATCCTCAAGTAATAACGCACAACCAAAAGTAATTAATAAGAGCGTATCTAAACAGAGTAATAAAGCGGCTGAAAGCCTTCTACAGATAGTAGGTGGTGGTGTAGGTGGTAGTTTAGTAACGGCAGGTGGTGTAGTTACTGGCTTACCAATAGCTCTATTTTTTGGTGCAGCCATAGGTATAGCAACTTTTGGAAAAATCTTCTTTACACCGAAACAGGAAACATTAAGTACCAGTGATAGTTATACCTCATCATCTAAAACTAATACATCAAGCGCAGGCAATACTTTCTCCTATGGAAAGGAATATATAAGTTTTCAAGCTCAAGCAACTGAAGAACTTCTTAAGCGTTACGTAGAAAGATTTGAGCAAGCTCGTGCTTCAGGTTGTTGGAATGTTGGAGCTTATTTTTTGTCAGATAATCCGAGCATAGCCCAACAAGGTGGTTTGCAACTAGGTGGTTTGCTCAGTGGAGAAAAAAGTTATTTTGAGCCAGTTAGAATTCACGATCTAGAATCACTGTGGATAAAGGAGAAAGTTCGTGATTCCTTAATAGATTTGGTTCAACCAAATCTATTATTGGTTACTCCTAAGTATTCTAAAGATAAGTTTATTTCCTCAATTAAATTGGCTCAGAAAAAAGCGCAAAATGAACCTGAAAACGATCCCGAATTTTTTGATAGATTAGAAACATCTTTAGATTTCAAAGTAGGCGAAACTCTAGATCATCTATTAGGTAAAGCCTTTAATGGCTTAACTACACCTATTAATACCGAAGAGCTTTCATTGCTGATTAATTTTCCTCAACGGGAAATATCAGGTGTAAAAGCGATGCCAACGGCTCCATTCAGCTTGAATCCACCAAATCCAGAAGGTCGCAGCATAGTACTTGGAAGGGTTTTGGAAGATGGAGAGCCTACTCCTCTGAGTTACAAGATTTCGCTTGATTCGCTAAGTAAACATGGCTTGATCTCAGGCATAACAGGAAGTGGAAAGTCTACTACCTGTTTTAGCTTGCTCAAAAAGCTTAGTGACCAAAAAGTTCCGTTCCTAATTATCGAACCTGCCAAGGATGAATACGTTGAGTGGGCGAGAAATTTCAACTCTTCATTAGATCCTCAAGATCCCGACGATAAGAAAAAGCGGATATCCATTTACATTCCAGGGCTAAAAAATTGGAGAGATGAACCATTAGAGCAACTTAAGCTAAATCCTTTGGACTTTATCTGGCTTGACAAAAACTCTGAGCCAAATCTACTATCACACTTAGATCGCTTCAAATCAATCCTTAGTAGTGCATTTTCAATGCAAGAAGTACTACCACTTATTTTAGAAGATGTATTATTTCGCACTTATAAAGACCAGAAATGGTTCGAAGCTGATATAAATACTTTATTTGATACACCACGTCCTAAATTATCTAATCTTAGAGATCTTGTTGATAGCGTAGTAAGAGAAAAAAACTATGAAGATCGAATAAGGCAAAATATTATTGCTGCTCTACAAACTCGCATAAATAGTCTCCTTCGTGGTTGGAAAAAAGACTTGTTCGATCAACCCTCTTCTACACCTTGGGAAGATCTTTTCGATCGGCCAGTTGTGATTAACCTCTCGCATATGGGCGATGATGGTGACAAAGCTTTTACAATGTCAATTTTGCTTCAATTTTTGTATGAGTATCGTCAGGCTCAACACGAATTAGTAGTTAATAATGAGGAACGACAAATTCGAACATTACGTCATTTAACTCTAGTTGAAGAAGCGCATCGAATTCTTTTAAAGCCTATGAATAGTGGTAATTTAGAGCAGTCTAATCCACAGGCAAAAGTAGCTGAAATGTTTGCGAACATTTTATCCGAGGTGCGTGCCTATGGTGAAGGTATGTTGATTGTCGATCAAGTGCCATCCCGATTGATACCAGATGCAATTAAAAACACAAATCTAAAAATCGTTCATAGGCTTGTCGCTGCTGACGATCGTGATGCGATGGGAGCGAGTATGGCTCTATCGGCTGAGCAGAGCGCGATTATAAACCGTCTTCGTCCTGGGCAGGCAATTGTATATGGCGATCTTGACGATCTTGCAACATGGATAGAGGTTGTGCGATAATCACTTTAAGAGGTAGATGATATATGAAAGTTTTACAGATAGTTAACCCCACTCGTCAGCTACTAGCGCAAATAATTTGGGAGTCACCTAACGAGGTGAAGCTTGATTTTTCAGGCAATACTTCTATTACTGGTGAAGTCTCAGATAAATTGAGAGATCTACTAGAGGCAAGTAAGCTTAAGGGTCTTCCTTTGTATATGGGTAGAAAAGAGCAAGATAAGGATGGACATGCTGTTTTCGTTGAAGAATATACCGTAATAAAGGCAGATCGCGAGGAATTTCTTCCCGCTCTGGGTGATTTTATTAACCTCAATCATCTTTTGTCTAACGATCAAAATGAAAGACTCTTTGCATTTATACAGCCATAAGGAATAGAAAATGATAAATTATTCACCTAACGAGACCGTAGAAGATCCTATTCGGTTTGATGAGCTAAATCAAAAAGTTTCTCATGAGTTCGTTGGGGGAACTGAGATCAGTAAATTTGAAGACATATGGGGTGGTTTGATATCCAATAAAGAGATAGCTGACTATCTGCGAAAGAATATATTTATGAGTCACTTAGAAAACTGTCAAAGTATTAAATATGATGCAAATCCTCATCCAGTCTCCAGTTCAATTTTGGGTATGACGACACTAAGCGAGAACGGACAAGATATTACGGTCTATGCACCTAATGTCTGGTTTAATTCGTCAGAAGGAGCCAAGCAGCAACTTTTAGATGCATTAGTTCATGAAGTGGGTCACAACGTCCATGTTAAATTATTCGAGCAAGATCCAGTTTTTGCTGAAAAATGGAAGACACTTTTTGACAAGAGTAAGGATAATGAGTTTGTTTCTTGGTATGCAAAGACTTCTGAATATGAAGATTTTGCTGAATCATTTAAAACTTATGTCAGAGATCCCGAACTACTTAAGATGGCTAGTATTGAAAAATATGACTTAATGAAACAGATACCGTTCTCAGGTCGTGAGTACAATGCTCCTTCTTCAGAAAGCAATATACTTCAACAAGGAGAGGCACGGCTGAAAGAATTTTGCGATCTCAATAAGGATGGCGTAGTTGATTGGAAAGATTTAGAACGTGCAAAACAAGAAGTGATGAAGCTTTTGCCAGAAGGAGTCACTTATACGCTCTCAAAACTATCAAGTCCAAATGCCATCATAGTGATGCGGTATTTGTCATTGATTAATTTTAACAAGAGTGTTAAACAGTTTGAAGAGTTCATCAAGAAAGTAAGTCATAAATAAATAGCTTGAAAAGAGTTGAATGTAAGGGACGTAAAAAGGCAAAATAAATTTTTACTTCTTTCGTTTTGTCCCTTCAGCCTCAACCTGCATCGCCACAGTCTCCAAAATCTCCGCCGCCTGTTCGATCGACATCAGATTAATCTGAAACAGCATAGAACCAGTAAGGCTATTACTCACGATCGCCAAGCTAGGATCTTCAGTCACAATTGCTTTTACCAGCCTACTCTTATCAAGCGGTGCTAAAAGTTTTACAGCATTGATGATGTCATTTAGTCCCATTCTGCGATTTGTTTGGCGATTTGGATCAGGGGTGTTTGCTTGCATCGAAACTGCATATAAAATTCGAGCAGTTCGGGAGTTTGGACGAGTCGTTCGAGCATTACAGGATCGATCCGCAACTGCTCGTAAATCTGTCGGGCAATTATTTGGAGCTTTCGCTTCGTCGTTGCCTTAGAAACAAACTGAGTCGCTTGTTCCAAGAACAAATACAAATCATCATTTTTGTTATGAGATTGGAGGAACTCCGAGATCGCTTTAGACAGCAGCAATCGATCGTTACCTTGAAGGCAGGAAACCAAAATGCGAAGCCGCGAAGCAACTTTATAGCCTTCGACTCGTTCGATGGAAATTGCGATTAAGCCCGTACCTTGGAGGAGGTAGTTGACGATCTCGATTTTTTCAGACTTTTGGAGGGAAGAGACACATTCAGCAATACCAGAAACCGAAACAGTCATTTTTTTTCAAACGCTTGATTAAGGAAAGTTTAACCGACTAAGAGATGTTCGGGAAACCCAATCTTGAGACGAATCTCACCTCGCTCGATTTTGTCGGCAATGATCAGGAGCAATTGACTTACATCTTCCTGAGTCTTTCGTTCGAGTACGAGTTGAGAGAGCAAATATTGATATTCTTCATCGTTCAAAGCATCGAGCAGCTTCTCAAACCCCGAAATGTTCATATCGCGACCATTGCGGAACCGACTCAAAACAGCTCCGTCCATCCCTGCCGCCGCCGCCAAGTCTTTTGCCTTTATGCCAAAATGTTCGATCGTTCGATCCAATGCTTCGTTTAATTTCATGTAAATTGCACTAAATGTCAAATTTTCTGATATTTTGATTTTAGGGTCAATCGACTCTTAGAACAATTTTACTTGCTAAGTATGATACGAAACAATCCAAAACAAAAGTATACCGATCGAAGGCAGCTACCCAAAAATTCAGACGAGGCTCTTAAAGCCTTAATTTTTGATCGAGATTCTAGCCTGAACCAAATGTACCGAGAGCTTAACAGATTCCCAGCTAGTCGGCAAATTGTCAGTAAGAAGGGGTGGCAGCATGACTAATCGGCATCCTCACCTAAGACTTACGGCAACAGATGTACGCGATCGATGGCTAGCGGGAATTTTCTACAAACCAGCAGGGTACTTGCTCGACCTCATCCGCGCCCTGCGGAAAGATGGCTGGAAACTGCGATTTACAGTTGCCGAGTTTTGCAAAGAATGGCTGATCAACGAACGGGCATTTTATCGGGCAAAAGCCGAGCTAATCTCCAGAGGTTTGATTGCTGAAAAGATCCACGGCACGATCGAACTTTGGATACAGGAAAGCAATTTGGTGGATTTGCAGACTGACAAATTTGTCAGTCCCAGTGACAAAACTGTCAGTGCTTCAGACAAAACTGTCAGAGGTTCGGACAGATCTGTCAGTGACAGCGACAGATCTGTCGGAGCGATCGACTCTAAAGCCATACAAGAAGAAGATTCCAGCACCCCTTCAGATCTCTTACAACTATCTACAACTCTCTCTCAGTTCCCCGCCGAGCCTCCAGCCGATCGAGAGAGAATTTTTGTAGACGATTTTCAAGCCCACATTCCGCTCGTAAAGGAAGGGTAAAATAAATAGCGAAAGGTAGAGTAGAAGCGGAAAAGCAGGAGAAAGTTATTAATAGTAAAAGTACAGAGATGAAAGTAGAGAATCTAGATCATCTAGGAATCGTGGCAGGGATAATCGACGAGATAGGAATCGTAGAATATATAAA
>Ga0163149_10004265_pt1 | contig 15796 bp, 9 predicted proteins | sample OliLakLV19MP5G1_FD_148604 | JGI IMG/M metagenome (GOLD analysis project Ga0163149, IMG submission 148604) | Freshwater microbial mat bacterial communities from Lake Vanda, McMurdo Dry Valleys, Antarctica - Oligotrophic Lake LV.19.MP5.G1 | ecosystem: Environmental > Aquatic > Freshwater > Lake >...
TCGATGGGCGAACTCGGCGGTGGCGCTCGGGCATCGCAGCAGCAGGTCGCCAACGAGGCTGCGGCGCTGGCCATCGAATCGCTGGCGGCGCGGAGCTACATCGGCGTCGTGGCCTTCGACCAGATGGCCTGGACCGTGGTGCCGCTCACGGTGAACGAGAATCCCAAGGCAATCGCCGACGCCACCCGAGGCATCTCGCCGCAGGGCGGCACCAACATCGCCGCTGGATTGCGACGGGCCCAGGAAATGCTGCGGGCCGCCCCCCCGGTCGAGCACAAGCGGATCGTGCTGCTGACCGACGGGCGAAGTCCTTCGAGTCAGATCGAGACCATCAGCGCCGAGCTGGTGGCCGAGAACGTCAGCATCACCACCATCGCTGTCGGCGATCAGGCGGATGAAGAGTTGCTGCGGCGCATCGCCGCCGATGCGGGCGGGCAGTTCCACGCCGTGCGCAATCCGAATGTGCTGCCCAAGGTGCTGGTGGACTCGGTTCAGGTCGTCAATCAACCGCTGATACGCGAGGAGCCGTTTCAGGCGACGGTGCTGCCAACCGGAAGTCGCCTCGCCGCCGCCGCCGTCGATTCGCCCAATCTGGGCGGCCTGGTGCTGAGCACTCCGCGCGAGGATCCGACGGCGATCCTCGAGCTGGTCACCGCCGCCGGTGAACCGGTGCTGGCCCACTGGGCGGCGGGCTTGGGCAGCGCGGTGGCGTTCACCTCGTCGCTCGAAGGCGACTGGGCCGGCGAGTGGCTGGCGTGGCCGGGATGGTCGCGCTTCTGGAGTGATCTCGTGCGCCGCGCCGCACGACCCGGGCTCAGCGGTCAACTGCTGATCGAGACGCTTCTGGTCGATGGACGACTGCGGGTGCGGGTGACGGTCGAAGAGCCCGAGCCAAGCGCAGGCGGGGACAGCGCACGTGAATCAGGTGATGGCCGCGACGATTCGGTTGCCGTCGATCCTGCCCAACTGACACTCGCGGGCGTCGTCTACGGCCCCGAAGGAACCGACGAGACGATTCGGCTTCGACGCGTCTCGGCCCGTTCCTTCGAGGCCGAGGCCCGCGCCGACACACCCGGCTCGTACGTCGTCGCCGTCACCCCGCGGCAAGGCGATCGCCCCCTCGTTCCGCTGGTCACCGGCATCGCCCTTCCCGCAGGCGAGGAGTACCGCCGTCGCGAGCCGGACATGGCGTTGCTGCAATCGATCAGCTCGATCTCCGGTGGATCGTTGCTCGCGCCGGGCACCGATCTCGCGGAGGTGCTCTGGGATCGGCGCGGAATGGCCCCGGTCGTCGCGGCCCAGCCCATCTGGACCTGGTTTGCGCTCCTGGCTCTGGTGATTCTCGTCCTCGATGTCGCCGCCCGTCGGTTGGCGTGGTCGCCGCGCGAAGCGGGTGCATCAATGCGACTCGGTCTGGCGCGATCGCGCCACAGCGGAGGCGCCGGCTCGACGCTCTCTCGACTGCGCGGTGTCGCCCCGGCCGCGCGCTCGGCAAGCGCCGGCGACGGTCGCAGCGAAGCCCCGTTGATGCCCTCGCGGGCGACCCGCCCGATTCGACGCACGGTCGGCGCCGCCCTCGATGCCTTGGAAGGACGCGGCTCGACGAGCGAACGCGATGCAGACTCGGGGGCAGGTGCCGGTGCCGCAGCAATTGACATCACCCCTCCGGCGAGCGACGAGAACGGAGCCGCGGCAGCCGCCAACACGAGCCGCAACGATGCGCCACCGACTGCACCTGCCGAGCCATCAAGCGACGACGCCCGAAGCAGCGCCACCGCGAGTCTCTTTGAAGCGAAGCGCCGGGCGCGACGGAGGCAGGAGGAGTAGGTGGGGAGAAGAGCGCCGGCTGCGCCGGCAGGTGGGTCGGCTGGCGCCGACGGGTCGTCGGCTGCGCCGACTCCTGAGGAGTGCCGCGGGCGCGGCACCTTCTATCGCTCGGCACGCTCAGCGGCTCCGGCTTCGCCTGCGCCGCCGATCGAGTCGAGCGGAAGGAGGGAGAGGATGATGGATGACACGGGATCGTTGGGTGTCACCCAACGCCGTGAACGAATCACGGCCCCAGCGCCGCCGAGCCTGGAACTCGCCGAGCTGGGGCTCGACGAGATGCTGGTGCTCGCAACATCCGTGCACGTCGACCATGCTCGCCAGACTTTCGTCACCTCGCGTGCAGGAGGTATGGAACACGGAGGACATGGAGATCATGGAGGTCATGGAGGTCATGGAGGTCATGGAGATCCGTGTCACTTCGGTCTTCGCTCGAGTGAGCGAATCGCCGTTCTTCACGGCGACTCGCGCCGCCGTATGCCGAGCCTGGGGCTCGGCGGTCCCAGGTGCGGCGGTACCGGGCTCGGCAGTACCGGGCTCGGCGGTACCGGGCTCGGCGGCGCTGCGGGCGCGAGAAGTTCACGAGTGCTCACGGCGGCGCTTCCGGCCTGTAGTAAGGTGCCGCGCATGATCCTCCTTCCGGAGCCTCCCATGAACCGCGCGACCGGCACGATTGGTTTTGACGCACGTCGCACGGCTGACGGCGTTCGCATGTTTCGGCTCGACCATCATGCTCGCTGACCTGGCCCACGCCACCAGCCGCCGATACCGCATCATCGAGATCACGCCGATGGGACTCTTCACCGATCTCGATGAACTCGGAATCGGACCACCACCCACGTTGACGCCTCCTCGTCTTGCCTTCAACACCCTCGGGATCAACGACGAGGGCATGGTGGTCGGCGGGTTCCTGGCCACCAACGGGAAGCCGCACGCGTTTCTGTGGGACGCCTCGTCCTCGACCAGCGCCCCGGTCCTCACGGACATGCACGTGGCCACCTTCGGGTCGGAGAATGGCGCGGCCAGCTTCGCACACGACGTCTCGAACCCAATCGGCGCATCCCCAAGCGACTGCGACTCGGCATCAACAGCGTCGCCATCGACAACATCTATTTCAGTCAGGCACCGATCCCGGCGCCGGGGGCGGCGCTGCTCCTGATGCTCCGTGCACTCACGGGCTCCGGACGGCGGCGGCGATGACGTGTCGTCGGCTGCGCCTCCTCAAGCGGAGGCGCAGCCGAAGCGCCCGCCGCCGGTAACTCCCTCCGCCCACATCCGTGCGTCCTTCGTTCGCGTCCGAGATTGGGTTTGGTCGACCCAACACCAGCTTTCGAACGACGCGGGGACGGCCTGTCGTCGGCCTCCGGTTGACTTCCGACGGATCGTCGATCGCGTGACGCAACAGCCCCGGTCGTCGCGGCGTATCCACTGGCGTCGCTCACTGATCGACACGGGATTCACCCGCTCGACCACCTGACGCGACGCGCCGAATCACCCATCCTGAAACCTGGTTCGACCTGTCGGGGCATTCCGAAGCGGCTCGTGGCGGTGGCCGTACACCGCACGCTCGCTCCTGCGATGCCACGCCTGACGAATCGGTGACTCTTGCTGGCAATGGCGATGGGAATGACGAAGGAGATGGATCGTCTCGTCCGCAGTTCCTGCACCACCGCACGAAAGCAACGCCCCACCATGCACACCCTCGCCATTGCCACTGCCGCTCTTGCCACCGTTCTCGCCTCGACCGCGCAGGCCGGCCTCGTGTATGCCTCGCACGTCGAGCAGTTCTCGCAGGGCCTCAAGCGCAATGGTTCATCGGTGGATCCCTCGCGGAGCGATCCGTCGAAGGCGCTCTTCTCGCCGCAGGGCAACGACACCATGAACTTCGTGTCGCTGGGCATGAACGGCTCGCTGATCCTGAGCTTCGGAAGCAAGTTCGCAACCAGCGTGAGCGTCACCGAGACGACCTACGGCAACGCCGCCGGTCACCCGGAGTCGGCGCAGATCTACGTGGGCGTCGGCGCCTTCTGGAACACCGCCACGTGGTATCTCGTCGGAAGTGTCCTGAACACGGCCGATGGTTCACCGATGTCGCTGGCTGCCGTCAACGGCATCTCCGGCACCGACGCCTACGACTTCCTGAAGATCAAGGACACCACACTCTCGCTCAGCTCGACCGCCTCCCTCGACGGCTTCGACGTCGACGGCGTCTCGACCTTCGCAGTGGTGCCCGCCCCCGGCGCATTCGCCCTGATGGGGCTGGCGGGAATCATCGGCGGGCGGCGGAGGCGGGAAATCGTCGGCTGACGCCGACGGGGGGCATGGTCGGCAAAGCCGACCCATCGAGTCGGCGAAGCCGACGACCCACTCACACGTAACGGGCAAACCCCGCACCGGGGTAGTACTCCGCCACAATCGCCCCCCAGGCGGCGCCCTTGCGGGCCATGCCTTCGGCGCCGTACTGGCAGAGCCCGGCGCCGTGGCCGTAGCCGCGACCGGCGAACTGGAACGAGCCCGAGCGCAGCGGTGAACTGAAGTGGCCGGAACGCAGCGGATTTCGCAGCGCCGGGAGCGTTGCGGTTGCGGTGTTGAGGGCGGCGCGGATGTGCTCGGCGGGAAGCTCGACGGAAGCTCCGCGGGCGTCGGCGAGTCGGAAGCGCACCGGGCGTCCGTAGGCGTTCATCTGCACCGCTTCGATGGTCGTCAGCGGGCCCAGTGTGGGCACACCCCAATTCGGTCGCTCGCGTCCCCAGGCCATCACCCGCTGCGCCGCTTCAGTGCCGGTCTGGGCGCTCGACCAGCGGAACTGCGGGGCCCAGTCGCAGCAGTCGCGCGGCGGACGGGCGCGGAGCGGGGCGACATCGTTGATGGGCGAATCGGAAATCGCATCGCGGGCGTCGGCGGAGACTCCACCGCAGCAGCTCGAGTAGTACCCCGGCACCATCCGCCCGCTGTGCGCAAGGAGTGCTCCGCGCGTCTCCTTCACGGCCCGCTGCGAGGCGGCGTGATCGGTCGTTCCCACATAGGCCTGCGAAGCCTGCCCGGCGACGACGTCGAAATGACGCCGAGTGCGCCAGTAGGCCGACTCGACGCAGGCGAAGCTCCGGGCTGCAACGGCCTGGGCGGTGAAGGTGCTCGGACGCCATGTCGCGTAGAGCTCTCGCACCAGGACTCCCGGCAGGTACTGCTCCATCGCGACCACATTGACCAGATCGATGCCGGCCACCGCGCTGGCGGGATCACCGGCCTCGGCGCCGCGGAGCACGAGCCGGATCGAGCCGGGATAGGTGTCACCGTCGAGGCGGATGCGCGGCGTCTGTCCCTTGACGGCGCCCAACTCGATGGCCCCGCGTCCTTCGATCCTGCTGCGCTGTCCGGCACCGTCGAGAAGTGACCACGAGGCGCCGTCGAAGGTGGCGCGCACGGGGGAGAGCAGAACGAGAAGGACCGCCCCGGCGTCGCCCGGCGCAACCAATCCAGCCTGAGCAGCGGAAGCCGGAGTGTCGGGGCGAGCCACGCGGATCCACTGCTTGCCCGAGCCTTCGGCGGCGATCTCGACCGGTGGATCACTCAGCGTGCGACGAGCGAGGCGCACGCGGACCCGCGGCTCGGTCGAGGGCGGGGTCAGATCGAGCGGCGGTTCGACCGGCTCGGTCGGCACCGATGCGGTCGAGCCGATCGGGCTCGCGGGATCATCAGGACGGGGCAGCGCCCGGCTTCGGGCACGCGGATCAAGCGCGGGACCGGATGGGGCGCCCTCTCGGAACGACTCGCATCCGGCGAGGAGAAGCGTCGAGCCGGCGATGACACCGAACTGGAGGAACCGACGCCGCGAGGCAATCGACTCGTCGGCAGAGCCGGGCGTCGGCAACAGGTTGGCGTCGTGGTCGTGGGTCATGGCGAGGCAGGCCGTTTCGGGGGCGCAATGCCCCCGTCACGGTATCGGCCGACCCGCCCCGCGGCGATCGCATTTTGAGCGATCAATCGCCGCCCCGTTCCCGCGAAAGCGAGTGTGCGGCCGGAGGCCGCTACGGAGAACTCCGCCAGCCCCGTTCCCGCGAAAGCGAGTGTGCGGAGGGAGGCCGCTACGGAGAACTCCGCCAGCGCCGTTCCCGCAAAAGCGAGTGTGCGGCCGCAGACCGCTACGGAGAACTCCGCCAGCGCCGTTCCCGCGAAAGCGAGTGTGCGGCCGGAGGCCGCTACGGAGCGCTCAAACTACTCCACCGTGCGAAGCGCCAACCCGAACTCGCCGAGCTTGGCCTTGATCTCGTCGAGGCTGTTCGAGCCGAAGTTCTTGACTCCCATGAGCTCGGCCTCGGTGCGCGAGGCCAGTTCGCCCAGCGACTGGATGCCAAGAAGCTGGACTGCCTTGCGGGGACGCACGGAGAGCTCGAGCACCGAGACCGGCTTGTTGAGCACGGCATCGGAAACCTTGCCCTTGACGTGATCGAGCTTGGGGGCGTTGCTGGGCTTGCCCATGCCGCCCTCGATGGTCTGACCGAGGCGCAGGTCCTTGATCGCCAACATCGCCTTGATCTCGTTGAGGCTGGTTTCGCCGAAGTTCTTGTAGCTGAGGAGCTCGGCTTCGGTGATCTTGACCAGGTCGCCGAGCGTGCGCACGCCGACCCGCTTCAGGCAGTTGCGGGCCCGGACGGAGAGCTCGAAGTCGGTGACCGGCGTGTCGAGCAACTGGCTGCGCTTGGCGATGTCCCGGGCGAACTCCTCGTCGTAGTACATGTTCCGCGAGGCTCGGACATCCTTCATGTACATGCGGGCGCGGGGGTGGTTGGGATCGGTGTCGAGCACCTGACGCAAGCACTTCTCGGCGCGATTGATGTCGCCGCGATCCTCATAAAGGATGGCCAGGTTCATCAGGGCGTTGATGTGCGCCGGCGAGCGATCGACCGCCTGCTCGAGACACTCGATGGCCTCGTCCTCCTCGCCGACCAGGTCGAGAACGTATCCCAGTCGGAAGAGATGCTCCGGGTGACCCGAGAGCGCCGCGCGGCGGAACTCCGAGATGGCCTTGGTCTTGTCGCCAGCCTGTTCAGCGGCGAGGCCGTTCTTGAAGTGCTGCTCGGCAGTGCGCAGATCGAGTGTTTCGGTCGTGGTCATGAGGGAGAAGGAGGGGAAGGCTCGGGCGAGGGTGGGCCGATGCGCTGAAACCGGTCGAACGCGACCGGGGGGCAAACCACCAATGCGGGGTCGCCAGTGTAGGGAGCAGTTCCGACCGTCACCACCTGAGGCTTCCGAGGGGCCGCCGAGGGATGGCCGAGGGGTGGCGCCGCCCCGGGTCCCGACTCCCCCTACTTGTGCCGCTCGGCCCGCTCGAGCGACTCGGCCGCGATGTCGGCGGCGAGATCCTCGGGCGACTCGGCGGCAATCGACGAGGGCGGCCCCATGGTCATCGGCACCGTCATCGCCCGCCCGGAATCGGACCGGTCGACGAGCTGGATCCGCCGCCAATGGCCGCCTTCGAAGCGCAGGGTCATGATCACTCCATAGAGGATGATGTAGACCGCCGAACCGATCCACGGTCCGAGACTCTCGAGCCCCGGCGCGAGCCAGATCAGGGCGGCGCCAAGCCCGACGATGAAGGTCCAGCTCAGCACCACCGTGACCACGCCGGGCCAGACGGTGTCGCCGGCGCCGCGCAGCGCCCCGGTGTAGACCACGCCGAGCGCATCGGCCGTCTGGAAGATCGCGGCCACGATCATGAGCTGGGCGCCGATTGCGATGATCCGGGCCGACTGCTCCGGAGTGACCAGCGGACCACCGACGAAGCTCCCGATCAGTTCGGTGCGGAAGATGACGAAGAGGGCGGCGCACGAGGTCATGTAGACCATCGAGACCGCGACGCCGAGTCGCGCCCGAGCCACGGCCACATCGGGCAATCCGGCGCCGATGTAGCGGCCCACCAGCGAACTCACCGCAACCGAGAATCCAACCGCGGGCATGAAGCTCAGGTGCATGAACGAAAGCGCCGCCCAGCCGGCGGTCATGTGATCCTCGCCGAATCGTCCGACGAGGACCGCCATGAAGATCGACCAGCAGACGAGTTCGTTGCCCCACTGGATCGACGCGGGCCAGCCGAGGCGGAGAATGTCGCGCATCGCCTGGAAGTCGGGCCTCCACGCGGCCCGTGTGCCGTAGCGGGCGTTGAGATCGCGCCCCAGGAAGATCGCCAGTGGAATCACGAGTTCGACCAGCGTTCCAATCACGGTGGCGACGGCAGCGCCGAGCACTCCCAGAGCGGGAGCGCCGGGCACGCCGGGAAGACCGAGGCTTGGCAGTCCGGCTTCGCCGTAGATCAGGGCGTAGTTCCCGACGACGTTGACCAGGTTGCCGGCGATTGCGGCAACGGCGATCACCTTCGGACGGTGCATGCCGAAGAAGTAATGGCTCAAGGTCTTGTTCGCGAGAAGCACCAGCGCCCCGATCGTCGCGATCTGGGCGTAGTCGGTCTCGAGTTCGAGCAGACGGGCGTCGTGCCCCATGAGTCGGAAGAGAACCGGCAGGAAGAGCGCCCAGGGGATCAGAAGCCCGACCCAGATTGCCACGCTCAGCCAGAGGCCAGCCCAGGCATAGGTCACCCCGCGCTCCGGCTTTCCGGCCCCGAGGTTCTGGGCCACAAAGGTGTTGATCACGGTCAGCACGCCGAGGGCAAAGGCAATTGCGCTGAAGGCCCAGATTCCTCCGTTGCCCTGGGCCGCGACTTCGGTGGGCCCGACCTGGGCGACCATGAGCTTGTCGAAGAACTGCATGACCGTGTAACTGGTCATCGTCAGCACGGTCGGCCAGGCAATCCGCCAGACCTCTGCGAGCGCCGCTCGGGAGAGCGCCGGCGCCGACGCGCCGGGGGGTGGACGGTGCTCGTCTGCTGCAGGGGATTCGACGTCGTCGACGTTCATGGCGGGGGCGGAGGCGGAAGCCGAAAGCGGACCTTCGTCGTCCCTTCGAGAAGGCGCGGCCCGGAGCGGCGCAAGCGTCGAGGGTAGCGCCACGGACTCTTTGCTTGCTTCGGCACGGCGCCTCTCGCTACCGTCTTCCTCGTGCAATCGAGCAGGGCGTGTCGCCTCCGACCCTCGCTCAGGAGAACTCGCTCATGCTTCCAGCCTTCGGACCACGGGTCCTGATCGCCTCGGTTCTGCTCGCCTCCTCGACTCTCGCTCTGGGGTTCACGCCGATTTCCATTGCAGGCGCGGGACCCGTCGCTTTGGCCGTGGAAGTCGATGCGACATGGCTTGATCGACTCTCGAAGGAGGACCGCGCCGCGGTCGACTTCCTGATCGGCTACGCCCCACCGCAGTTTTCGGAAGATCTCAAGTGGAACGGGGCCGAGAAGCCGGACTGGAAGAGCCTGCGCGGCAAGGTGGTCCTGCTTCAGTCGTGGAACTCGCGGGGCTCCGGGCGCGGCGCCATTGCGAAGCTCGCCGATCAGATCAAGGACTTCAAGCCCGAAGACGTGGTGGCGATTGCCCTGCACACGCCGGAAGGCGCCGATCGGGCCGAAGCGCTCTTCCGCCAGAAGCCGCCCGAGACTTCGGTGGCCATCGATCCCAGCGGCGCCTTCTGCGACGCGCTCGGGGTCTTCAAGCGCCCGGTCAACATCCTCGTCGATCGCAACGGCACGGTGCGGTACGCGGGGCTCAACCAGAACGGTCTCGAGAAGGCCCTCGCGGCGCTGGTCAACGAGACCGCCGATCCGGCCGCGGAGCCCAGAACCCGTTCGACCGAAGTCGCCGCCCCTGCGGGAGGTTCGGTCGTCGAGTTCCCGAAGCACACCCAGCCTGTCGGCAGCGCCAACGATCTTCGCGGTCAGGCGGCGCCATCACTCTCAGTCGACACCTGGGTCACCAATTCCGACGAACCCCGCGGGCGACTGCTGGTCGTCGACTTCTTCGCGACCTGGTGCGGCCCGTGCATGGCGGCCGTGCCGCACATGAACGATCTGTCCACCCGCCACAGCCAGGACATCTGCGTGATCGCCCTGACCGACGAGTCTTCGAAGTCGGCCGTCGAAGAAGGTCTTTATCGGCGCCGCATGAAGCCCGCAGACTTCCGCTACTCAATCGGCGTCGACCCGCGCGGACGAATGAAGAACGGCTTCGGCGTTCGCGACATCCCCCACATCGCCATCATCAGTTCGGACAACATCGTCAGGTGGCAGGGACACCCCTCGCTCCTGAACGACTCGGTGCTCTCCCCGCTGGTTGCCGCCAACAAGGCCCTTCGCGCCCGCACCGGCGCCGCCACCGACGCCCCTGATGACCCCCGCAATCGCTGGGCGGGGGAGCGGCGGAAGAGGTAGGGGTCGGCTGGCGCCGACTCATGAGGAGTACCGCGTGCGCGGGTGCGCACGTGGCGACTTCGGAATTGGGTGGCGCGTGGCTCCCGGCTCGCAGAGCGAGCCGGAGGGAGCAGGGATCAGCAGCGGGTTGCACGATTGAGTGCGTGAGCGCAGTCGCTGTGCCACGCGCGGGTCGCGAGTCACGCGTTCGAACACTTGTCCGAGCTGGTGCTCGGAGGACGCACGAGTTCCGCCGACTTGCTGCGTGAACGGGTGCCGCTTCGATCCCGTCCGCGCCGCATCGAAGCGGCACCGAAGACCGACACGCTCCGACTCTTCACCTGAACAGGACGCCTCAGAGGAGCGGCGCCAGCGCCTCCCACATCTCGCTCTCGTCGAGTGATTCGATCCACTCGATGAGCTCGGCGAACTCCTCGAACGCCTGCTCGCTCATCAGGTCGGCGAGCAGCGACTCGATCGACCCCGAGCCCGGTCCGCTCATCCGCGACTCCGATTCATCTCCGCAGTCCCAGTTCGCAAGCTGCGTCCCGATGTCGCTTCCGTCGACCATGCCATCGCCGTCAAGGTCGCCCAGACACGGCACCTCCGGGTCGCACTCGCCCCACCCCGTCAGCAGGATGCCGAGATCGGCTCCGTCGATGATCCCGTCGCCATCCAGGTCGCCCACGCACCACTCGTACGCGCCCATGTCCACGGCGCCTCCCTTGAGACGCGCGGACCGCGGAAGATCGAAAGGCAGATCCTCGGTGAGGTCCGCATCGCCGTCGAGGTCGTTCACATCCTCGGGGATGCTCCCGTCATCGGCCGAGTCGGTCTGGGCGATTCTTCGATGGCGGTAGTTGTCGATCGTCGAATCGGCGAAGAGCGGATCGTGAAGGACGAGGTCGTCGCCGATGTTGGCGTAGTCGGGAAGCGGGAAAGGGCATCCAGACCCGGTGCACCCGATGTAATTCTCGACGGTGCTGTACGCCAGAGGGCTCAAGGCCACGGTGCCGCCTGGGTGGACGGTGACCTGCGCTGCGTGACCGTCGTGAAGACCACTGCCGGTATCCACGCGATTCCCCCAGTACACGCTGTTGCGGATGAACTGTCGGCCCTCGAAGGCACCATCGGTGCCGCCACCGATGCCAACTTGGAATGAATTCGGGTCCAGTTCGTCGTTGAAGGCGAGATTCTCGGCGACGGTGCAATTGGTGATCGTCGCCAGCGTCTTGCCGAACAGCCCTCCCCCGCGACCCGAGGCCGCTCCGGCATCGGCGTGAGCCTCGTTTCGGGCGAGGAGGCAATTCGTCAGCTCCAACTCAACGACGTGGTAGATCCCGCCACCCGTGTCGCCTGCGATGTTCTCGATGAACTCCACACTCACGAGTGAGCTCGGATCCACGGCCAACCCGAGATCCAACGCGACGCCTCCCCCGCTGCATCCCACGCACTCGTTCCGGAGGAAGCGCGACTGGGTCGCCCGCAGGTACGCGAGGTTCGCGCCGCCACCTCCTTCGATGATCGTGCCTGACTCGCCCCGGGATCGATTGTCCGCGACGACCGAGTCTCGAAACTCCGCACCGGCGTACTCACCGGCGATCGCTCCTCCGGCGGCATCCGCAGAATTGTCCTCCAGCCTCGACTGCTCCTCGATTTGCACCCGGATCTCGCTGGTGCCCGTCGAGTCCAGAATCAGCACGCCGCCGCCGATCTCATCCAGATCAGCCGTGCCATCGGCGTTGCCGCCGCGGATGGTGAGACCGTTGAGCACAACGCGACTCTCGACTTCGCCAATCGTCACGACGTGATAGCTGTTGTCTCCACGGTTTCCGAACGCGCCCGTGTCATTCCAAGCGAGGTCGCCGGAGAGGATGGTCGGATTCGACGCAATGTCGCGTTCACTGGTGAACTGCTCGGTGCCGTCGAAGCCGCCGTAGAGACGAACATCGGCGGTCAGTTCGAAGGTGGCCCCTCTGCCCGATGGCGTGGTCGGGCGGTAGGTGCCGCCACGGATCCAGATCGGTTCGCCAGAAACTACCGCATCGGCGATAGCCAGCTCAAGCGTGATGTATGCGTCGCCCCACGAGGAACCATCGTTCATTCCGGTGGCACTCGCATCAACGTGGATCGGGACTTGTGCGAGGGCCGAGGTGGCCGGGACGAGCCATCCGATCGCGACCCACAAGATGACAACTACGGAGTACCCCTGACTTCGTGCCCATGACCTAGCAGCCTGTGGCGAAAGTGCTTCGACGGCGAGGGTGAGCAGGAGGGCGAAGATCAAGGAGCCGCAACGAAGCAGTATCCGCAGTGATACAGGCGAGTTGCGGCGACGCAGAGATTCGCCCTCCTGCTCACCCGCAGCCCGAATGACTTTCGCCACAGGCTGCTAGCTGCTGCTCCTCGAACAGTTGACTCCCCACGACGCGGCCACCCACATAGATGACCGCCGGAACGCTGAACCCCCTCGACTCCTCCAACTACCCCGTCCACTCGCTGAGAAGAACGCCGAGATCGGCGCCATCCACCATGCCGTCCTGGTTGATGTCGGCTGCATTGCCGACGAGGCGCGGAACTACTGGGCCCCATGCCCGCAACAGAATCCCGAGATCGCTGCTCGAGACCTCGCAGTCGTTGTCAAAGTCTGCAGTGAGCGTTGGACGAGGCCTCAGTCGAAACGCGCGGGCGCTTGACTGATGTGTGCCCGTTCCGGTGATGATCCCGCTCTCCGAGATCGCGACGGGGTTGTGCACATTCTCACCCGCGCCAAGATTTGCGACCACTGAATTGAGGTCCACTCGCTCGCCGTCGAACCAGAGAGCAGGTCGGTTCGGCGCTCCGCCACCGCTGGCAATGGATCGTCCGACGATCAAGCCGGAACTGTTGATCGACCGAGGCTGTGCCTGATCGTGCCCATCAAGCGGCAGTGGCGGGAGGAGTGTGAACTTTCCGTCCTGCCAGACGAAGCCCGTTCTCGGTTTGTCGAAGGGAAGCGGTCCGGCGAAGCCCTCGCCGATGACATGCCCCGCATCGCTCAGACCCCTTGCATTGCTGTTCACGGATCCTGGGACGATCCCCAGATTCGTAACCTTGCCATCCGCCAAGGAAAACGCACGCCGCAGGTCTTCACCCGGGGGCGGCACCGTATCGCCGAACCAGAATCCGGCGATAATCCCGTCATTGTTGATTCCAACGGGCCGCTGTCTCTCAACTGGAAACGGCTCACTCAGGTCCACCAGACCCTCCTGGACGCTCCATGTCGCTGCGAGTGGGTGTGGACCAAGCACCGTGTCGCCGTACTCGCCAACGATCACGCCGGAGTCGTTGATGCCTGCCACAAAAGCGTTGTTGGCCCATTCGGGAATCTCGAAGATCTGGACCACTTCGCCGTTCGCCCAGAGGGCAGGGACGTTGGCAAGCCCTGGCATCGCGAGATTCACCCCAAGCGCGACTTCATTGAAGTTGTTGATGTCGACCGCTCGCTCAGCCCAGGACCATGGCAGGCTGATCACTTCCACCGTGCCATCCGGCCACCACACAAACGCCTTGAACTGGTTCGAATCGGGGCAGCCATCGATATACCCCACGACGGCGCCGGCTTCATTCACGCCAAGCCCATAGGAGAGTGTCTCAAAAATCCCGCACTCCGGCGCGACGTAGTACTCGACCTCGTATCCGCAGGGTGGCGGACCACCGGCCTGTGCCGAGCCAGAAACCCCGACCCCGACGACAACCCCGATGGACGCACACGCCGTCGACGCCAGGCAGACGGCTCGCGGCGAGAGCTTTCGGACGCCACCGACTCGTGAGTCACTTCGCATGTGAACCCCCTGTGTCCGCCGGCTCGGCCGTCGACTCCTCGGAGCCAAGACCAGCCGAGCGTTGTCCCAAGAACATCACGACGACGAAGAATATCCCTCGCCCCCCCTCCCCCAATGTCAAGCAAGATTGCTCTAACTTCTGAAAGGATTTGTGGTTAGGCCGGCCTCATCGTAACCAGCGCGATGGGGAGTGCGGCGTACGCGGGTGCGCACGATTGAGTGCGTGCGCGGAGCTGCTGCGGAACGCGCGGGCCGCGAGTCACGCGTTGGATCGACCGCTTTCGCAGTCGTGTCGGACAGAGGCGGGCCAGAGGCCCGCGCACCGAGGTCGCAAGGTCACGCGGGTGAGCAAAAGCACGGTTGGCAAGCCAACCGTGGCATTCAGGTCCGTGGCCTCGAACACTTCACGTGCCCCCCCTCTATTCATCCGCTCGACTCGATCGACCCAGCGGGCCCAGCCCGCGCCGCGTCGATCGTGCCGAGCGACAAACAGGTGCCGCGCACGCGGCACACCTCAGGAGTCGGCGAAGCCGACGACCCGGTCGGAGGAGCCGACCCCCCCGACCCTCACCTCTCCCTCTCCACCACCGCTTCCGCCATCGCTTCCAGAAGGTCGCGGGCGGGTGAGGGGACGAGACCCTGGAGTTCCCGTTTGGCGTCGACGACGAGCGCGCGGGCACGCTGGTGGGCAGCGTCGATCGATCCGCTCCCTCGCATCTGGGCAAGCAGGCGGGGCGCGTCGCGGCGCTCGATGGCGGCGAGGGCGTCGCGTCGCGCCGGCAGGTCGGCGGTGGCCAGATGGATGATGATCGGCAACGTCACCTTGCCCTTCTCGAGATCGCGCCCCAGGCTCTTGCCGACGATGTCGGCACGACCGGCGAGATCGAGCAGGTCGTCCTGGATCTGAAAGGCGATCCCGAGCGCCGTGCCGAAGGCGTCGAGCGCCGCAATCACCGTCGGCGAGCCGCCCGAGAGAGTCGCGCCAAGCCGACAGCAGGCCCCGACCAGCACCGCGGTCTTGCGGCGGACGATCTCGAAGTAGGTCTCCTCATCGAGGCTGGCGTTCTCTCGATGATGAAGCTGGATCAGCTCGCCCTCGCAGAGGGTGTTGGTGGTCTGGCCGAGGCGCAGGTTGATTGCGGGATCGCCGAGCGTCGAACAGAGATGGAAGGAGTTCGAGATCAGATAGTCGCCGAGCATGACCGCCATCTCGTTCCCACGGAGCCGGTTGACCGTCGCTCCCTGGCGCCTGACATCGGCCTCGTCGAGGACGTCGTCGTGCACCAGCGTGGCCATGTGGATCATCTCGACGACCGCGGCGACGACGCGATGTTCGCGACCGAGGACGGGCGGCTCGAACTGCTGCCGGGCGCGTACGGCGAGTCCGGTGAGGAGCACGAGCGTCGGCCGCAGCATCTTGCCGCGGTACCGCTCGACGTGGCGACAGAGAGCATTCACCGCCGGCAGATCGCTGGCCAGTTGAGCCTCGAAGATGCGCTCGACCTCGACGAGCTCCCGGGCGAGGAACTCGGCGGTCGGCTGATGCGCAGAAGTCGGCAGAAGCGCGGACACGGGCGGAGGCTAGGAGGAAGGGGCAGAGAGCAGCCGCTCGCTTCGCTCGCGGAAGGGATCAGAAATGGGGAATGAGGAATGAGGAATGAGGATCCGGCAGACGGATGACGCGGAGCTTGCCTGCCCACGCCTCGCCGCGCATGCATGGCGCCGGCAGGCAATGGACACGTCATCCGTTGAGCGGATCCTCATTCCTCATTCCTCATTCCTGATCCCTTCTCCCTTCACCGCTTCGTCCTTGTCTTGCTTCCCGACAGGTACGCAATCCACCCCTCGCATGCTTCGC
>Ga0163149_10004267_pt1 | contig 15788 bp, 14 predicted proteins | sample OliLakLV19MP5G1_FD_148604 | JGI IMG/M metagenome (GOLD analysis project Ga0163149, IMG submission 148604) | Freshwater microbial mat bacterial communities from Lake Vanda, McMurdo Dry Valleys, Antarctica - Oligotrophic Lake LV.19.MP5.G1 | ecosystem: Environmental > Aquatic > Freshwater > Lake >...
CCGGCCCGGCTCACTCGGCGCCCGCCCGGCTCACTCGGCGCCCGCCCGGCTCACTCGGCGCCCGCCCGGCTCACGCGGCCCCGCCCCACTCACGCGGTCCCCGCCCGGCTCACTTGGGCAATGGTGCGCTCACTCGGGCAACGGCGCGAGCACGCGCACCGACATCTCGACGCTCTTCGGATTGAGCGCCAGCACGGCCATCGCGGCCGTGATGTGCTCGGCGTAGGTCAGCCAGCGTTCCTCGCGCTGGACGAGCGCCGGCACCTGCTCGCGCGCGACTCGCGACTCGATCGCCGTCAATTCGGGCTCGACGAGCGCATCCATCGCCTGCTGGTCTTCCGCGGAGAGCGGGCGCTTCTTCCCGGGGAACTTCTCGCGCAGGAACTTGGTCTCGAGGCGCTCGCGTTCGCTCTTCCAATCGATCGCGATCTGTCCCGACGCGCGGCTCTCCGCGGTCGCACGCAGGATCGGCGCGATCGAGCGCGGGTTCGCCCACAAGAACGCGTTCCCGTTCGGCAGCGAGCTGCGCACGAGCGCTTGGAACTGCGGCTCCTCGGAGAGGCGCGGGTAGCGTTCACCGCCTAGCGCGCTGGTCTTCAGGATGTGACCGAGCATGCGGAAGCTGTTCGACACGATCGTGAGCTCGTTCGCGTTGCACGTCGCGATCATCCCGGTGCCGGGAATGAAGCGCGACCAGTACTCGCGGATCTCGAAGCCCGATTCCGTGTTGTTGAAATAGCCCGGCTCGCCCGGCTTGCGGCCTTCGAGTCCGAAGAGCGACCCTTTCTGACCGATCGTGTCGCGCAGTTCGACGATCTTCGCGACGTCTTTCGACCACAGGATGACGGCCCATGCGGGCACGGGCGTGCCGTCGTTCTTCGGGCCGTCCGGGTCGGCCGGATAGTCGTTCGGGCGCACGATGACCGCGAGGCGATCCTTGAAGGACGCGTCGAGGTGCGCGATCAGCGTGTCGAGCGTCGGATACTTGCCCGTGTTGCGGAACTGATCCTCGAGGTTCGAGACCAGCGCCTTCTCAGCCGACTCGCGCGCGAGCTTCAGCAGCTCGCCGATCCCGGCGTGCACGTAGACGAAAAGGCCCGAATCCGCCGGCGCCATCGCGGCTGCCGTGTTGAGCAAGTCTTCGCGCGAGAAGCCGCGGGCGCGATAAACGCGCTGCATCTCGGTCGTGAGGCGTTCCGAGTTCAAGTCGCTGAAGAGGTCGATCGACGCGCCCTCGCCGGCTTGCACGACGCCGGCGGTGGTCTTCAACGAGCTGGCTTGGAACAAACGACCGAGGAAAGCCGGCATGAAGTCCTGCGAGCGCGTGTCGGGCCACGGCTCGGGCAAAGCGAGCGTGGCCAGGAGTCGCGGCACGTCGACGACGACTTCGAGTTCGTCGCGCTCGTTCGCGCGGCCCTCGGCGCGCTGCACGTGATCGAAGTAGACGGCGCTCTGGTAGACGGAGTCCGTGTACGAACGCGCGTGCAGATCGTGCGCCGCCTTCGCGAGCTCGATCTTCGTCGCGATGATCACGACGTCCTGGATGCGCGTGACGAAGAGTTTGCGTGTCAGTCCGCCGCCCTCGACGCTGGCGATCTTCTCCTCGATCACGACCTTCAGTCCGCGATCCGCGAGCCCGAACCACGTCGGCCGGAACAGCGCCGAGGCCGCGAACTTGCCCATCCAATTCGCGCGGCCGTACACGGCCCAATCCGCGTTCTCGAGTCCGCGCCCCTTGAAGTAGCCGGCGACGGCGATGTCGCGACCGCCGAAGATGTCCTGCGGTTCTTTGCCGAGCGGTATCTGCGCCGTGGCCTCGCGCAACGACGCGAGCGTCTTCTCGATGCCGAGGTCGCGTTCGAGATCGGCGTACTCCTCGCTCGACGTCCAGGCTTGCCAGGCGGGACTCTTGTCGAGCCGGTCCTGGATCTCGAGCCGCGGGAAGTCCGCGATCGCGTCGTCGAGGTTCGCGCGCGCCGCGAAGAAGTCGACGTCGCGCGGCGCGAGTGCCGCGACGTCCACGTCGAGGTCGCCTTCGAGCGGGTTGAAGAACAGCGTCGCGAACGCGAAGTACGCCGCGAAGAGGAATACGCCGAGCCCGATCAGGGTGTAGCGCAGGATGCGGGACTTCAGGCTCATCAGCGGTGGCGGCGTGAGGGCGGATGGACGAGGCGCTGCGAGCGCCTGGTGATGCGAACGGCGACGAAGGGCGAGGCGATCGCGAGCCGGACCGGCGCTTTCGAACGAGTGTTCACCCAGCTCGCCGCCGCAGCTTGCAACCTCGATCGCAGCGCCCGGTCGAACCGGCCGAAGCGCTCGAGGCCGATACCCTACGGTCGCGCGGAGCGCCCGGTCCAAAGCTCTGTGGAGAGGAACGTCGCTTTGGAAACCGTTTCCGAAAGATCGGGACCACCTCTCGCCGACGTCCTTCGACGCTCGAATCAGGCCGTTCTTCCGCCGTCCCTTGAACTGGGGCAGGTCCCCCGGAGAATCACAGGATGCGCCAGAACGCTCGCGTCGGATCCATCGCGCTCTCGACCACGATCGCGCTCGACACCCGGGCCAAGGACTTGATCGCCGCGGGGCGGGACGTGGTCAACATGTCCGTCGGCGAGCCGGACTTCGCGACGCCGATGGCGGCGCAGGACGCCGCGGTCGCGACCGTGCGCAGCGGCAAGGTCCGTTACACGCCGGCCGAGGGCACGAACTCGCTACGCAAGGCGATCGCCGAGCACGTCAGCGCGACCCGCGGCGTCGCGTACACGCCGGGTGAGATCACGGTCTGTCACAGCGCGAAGCACGCGTTGTCCGGCGCGCTGCTCTCCTTGGTCGAGCTGGGCGACGAAGTCCTGTGCCTGCTCCCCGCCTGGGTGAGCTACGTCGAGATCCTGCGGTACGCCGGCGCGAAGCCGGTCGAGGTCGCGTCGCGCAAGGACCTCGGCCCCGATCTCGCCGAAATCGAGCGCGCGATCACGCCGAAGACGCGCGGGATCCTGCTCAACTCGCCCAACAATCCGTCGGGCTACGTGATGAGCGAAGCCGAGGTGCGCGCGATCGCGGCCGTTGCCGAGAAGCACGACCTGTGGATCGTGACCGACGAGATCTACCGCCGGCTCGTCTACGGCGGCGCGCCGAATTTCAGCCCCGCGTCCATTTCACCCGCGATCCGTGCGCGAACGGTGATCGTCGACGGCGCGAGCAAAGCGTTCGCGATGACGGGCTATCGCATCGGCTACATCGCCGCGCCGAAGGAGATCGCGGCGGCGGTCGGGCGCTTGCACAGCCAATTGACGGGTTGCCCGAACGCCGTGTCGCAAGCCGCGTTCGAAGCGTGCTTGAAGAGCGAGCCCGCGGAAGTCCAGCGCATGTGCGACGAGTTCCAACGTCGCCGCGACGTGATCGTGTCGGGACTGCGGTCACTCGGATTGCCGTGCGAGATGCCGCGTGGAGCGTTCTACGCGTTCCCGGACGTGTCGGCTTTCCTCGATGGACGAGGATCGAGCGCGTTCTGCGAGGAATTGCTCGAGGAGGTCGAGCTGGCGCTCGTGCCCGGCTCGGCGTTCGGCGTCGACAAGCACGTGCGGCTGTCGTATGCGACGTCGCTGCCGATCATCGAGCAAGCGTTGGAGCGGTTGGGCCGATTCCTGGCGAAGCGGCGACCGGGTGCGGCGGCGGGCGCGCCGCGCTGACCGAGCGCTGGCCTCCCGCTATCCGGCGCGAGGACGGCCTGGATTCGCCGCCGTCGCTCGGCTGACTCGACTCGAGCACCGTTCGATGGCCGAGGAGACTCCAACTCGATTCGGGAAGAAACCCACGCGGTCGTTGCCTCACTCAGACGTCCGCACGGCGCCCTTCGATGGCTCGTCGCACTCTCGACCGCGTCTCCCTCGAAATCTCACAGCCTGGATGCGCCGACACGTCGACCTCGGGAAGTGATCGAGCGCGCTCGATTTTCTCGCGACGGCGAGAAAGACGCCCCTACTCGCCGGACACATCGGTGACGACGGCCCCGGTACGACCCCGGCGGCCGGAACACCCATGCGCATCCTCCCGAGCACGCTCCTCCTCGTCCTCCTGTCCGTCCCCCTCCGCGCCGAGCAGCTACGCCTCCATTTCGAGCGCACGATCGACGTCACCGCGCTCGGGTTGCAGTCCTGCGGCGACGTCACGTTCGAGCGCACGTTCCCGCGCATCTGGATCTCGAACGGCTCGACGGGCGGGCGCGTCTTCGAGCTGTCGACGACGGGCACATTGCTGTCGAGCTTCGATCCGGCGTCGATTCCCGGCCTCGACCAGGGGCCCGAAGCGCTCGCGATCGCGCTCGGCATCATCAACCCGCCGCTCGTCGTCCTGAGCTCGATCAACGAGAACGAGGGCGGCCGCGTGTCGCAGGGCGGGACGCTGCTGGCCGACTACGGCACCGGCGTCGGCGCGATGGGCGCGGACTTCGACATGGACGGCGACCTGTGGATCGTCACCGGCACCGCGCTCGGCGGCGGGTCGGTCTTGCGCCGCATCGACGTCAGCACGGGAGCGGTGCTGTTCTCGCTGCCGATCGTCGGCACGACTTCGCGCGCAGTCGACGTCGCGTTCGACCCGTTGACGAACCGGCCGTACGTGCTCTTCGAGGAGACGGGCATCATGAGCCGAGTCGACCTCACGACGGGCATCCTGCAAGAGAGCGCGAGCCTCATCCCGTACGTCCCCCACGTCGGCGTCGGCGGTTTCGACTTCGATCGCACGGGCGAGTTCCTGTACGTCGCGATGGGCGACAACGCGTCCGAGTCGACGTCGATCACCGTGTTGCGCCGCGATTTCGACGCGCTCGGGTGCCAGGGCGGCTCGTTCTGTCCGTGCGGCAATCCGAGCGGCCCTGGCCTCGGCCCAGGGTGCAACAACTCGTTCGCGACCGGCGGCGCCGTGCTCGAAACGCGCGGCGTGCCGAGCGTTTCCGCCGACACGTTCCGCTGCGAAGCGACCGGCCTGCCGCCCTCGACTTCGTGTCTCCTGTTCCAGGGCACGCAACTCCCGACGGGCGGCGCGCAGGTCTTCGGCGACGGACTGCGCTGCGCGGCGGGAACGGTGATCCGTCTCGGCACGACGACCAGCAGCGCAGGGTTGGCGGAGTGGCCGAGCGCGGGCGATCCGCCGCTCGGGCAAACAGGCCTGATCCCGGCGATCGGCGGCGCGCGCATCTACCAAGTCTGGTATCGCAACGCGGACGCGGCGTTCTGCACGGCGAGCACGTTCAACCTCTCGAACTCGATCGTCGTCCAGTGGCTCCAATGAGCGCGACGCGCGCCGCGACGCGTCACCGCCCGACTGAATCCTTGAACGTCGCGTGCCCGGCCGACTTCTGCGCGGCGATCTTGTTCTCGATCAGCTTCTCCGAGTCCTTGTACTTGCCGTCGGCGATCGCAGCTTCGGCGTCGCACGCGACCTTCAGAGTCTCGTAAGCGTCCGAGGCACGCGTCTCACTCCGGACCCCGCTGATCCGGCGTCTGGCGCGCATGGCACTCGAAGACCGTGCAGCTCGGGAGGGCCACTGGCGTGACGTTTTCGATCGACAAGCCGCGAGCGCCATGAGCCTGCGCCTTCGCAGGCCCGAGGGCCTCTCCGCGAACACGCTCGCGTACTGGAAGTACGAGCGGCTCGCACGGCCCGACGCGGCTTCGATACGAGAAGTCGCGCGCAATCGTCGATGTGATGAAGCGCGATCTCGAAGACGTCGCGGCTCGCGCTCTGCCAAGGAGCATGCTCGGCGAGGCGGTCACCTACATGCAGCGTCAGTGGACCGCGCTGACGCGCTTCGTCGACGATGGTCGGCTGCCGATCGACAACATGCCGGCCGAGCGTGCGATTCGCGGTGCGGCGGTCGGAAGCAAGCACTGGCTCTTCGTCGGGAGATTGGAGGAAGTGAACGGGCAGCGCTCGTGTACTCGCTGATCGAGACGTGCCATCAGCACGGAGTCGAGCCGTTTGCGCACTTCCGCGATGTGCTCGAGCAGATTCCCGCAATCGAAGCGGATCGGATCGGGCAACTCACGCTCTGGGCGTGGACGGCAGGAACAACGTCGCGTCGAGCTCCGCGTGCGAAGACTTTGACCTGGATCCCATTCGGATCTGCGCCGGTTCCCCCGCGGTTGCGCCCAGGAGCGTCACCTCTGACTTCGAGCGCCGCTCAGACACTCGGCATCACGCAGGCAGGCTCGGGCTCTGGTCGTCCCCACAGTCATTCTGCGCGACGCGGCTTTGGAAGCTTGGGGTATCCTCGTCGCCCTTCGCTCGGTCCCATTTCCCGTGCGGCGCTCGCCCGCACCTGGGCAGGGATCGTCCAAGTCCCCCCCATGAAGATCCTGACACTCTCGCTCTGCGTGTTTCTGTTCTCTGGTTGTGCGACGAAGCGATACGGGAGACAGCTGCAGCTCACCGACGCCGAGCGAACGTACTTGACGTGTGAGCAGCTCGACCTCGAGATCGCGAAGACACGCGGTTTCATGGAGGAGATCGACCGGGAGGAATTCGATGGACGCGATGCGCTGGGCATCCTCGGCGACTTCGGCATCGGAAACGCGATGGAGCGTGGCGACGCGCTGAACTCCGCGAAGAAGCGCATGGCTCAGCTCGAGGAACAAAAGCGCGTGCTGGGTTGCCCAGGCGCCCTGCCGCCCCCTCCGCCCGAAGTGAAGATCGACAGGCAGCTCGACTAGGCCGCCTCGGGCACGAAGCGGTGCGACCGACCGTTCCAGCGCGACCGACGGACTGATTTCCGCCCGCGCGCTGCAGCCCCCGAGCGGCGCGTCGAACTCGGAACGTCCGCCCCGCAGGCTGCCGAACGCGAGCTTCAGCACGTCGCCTTCGACGGCCAGGAACAGGCGCACCGACTCGTCCCGTGCGGGTGTCCGATGCGCCACGTCGTCCCGCGCGGAACGGCCCGGTTCCCCACCGGCTGACCTTCGCGGCGCGAGCCGATCTTCGACACGCGCGGGCCGTCCACGTCGAGCCACACTCCGAACCCCGCGTCGAGCGCCGAAGGTCCGCACGCAACTTGGAGTCGGACGACCCGCGCCGATCCCCACGTCCGGTGCAGCGTTCCCGCACACCACACCGAGCTCTCTGACGCGGGCCGTCCGATCGACAGACCGCCCGGCGACCTCCGCGGTCGCGGGTGAAATCGGATTTGTCGCAGCGATCGCGCGAAGTCGTTGTCGGCGCGCGTTCTGCGGACGCAACTCGCACATCGGCTCGCGCCGAACTCCGCGCGGGTCGAGTCGGTGCGCGTGTTAGAACTCGTGTCCCTCGCTCCCCCACCAACTCGGACTCCGGATACGAACATGGCAGCGAAGTCGAAGGTCGGATCGCAACGTGCCCCGCTGGGCGTCGACGCGGCGCAAGGCTCACGGGTCGGGCGCGGACGCACGAAGGCCGGCACGACGCCGCTCGCCGTGCACACGCAGGGCGTCGTGCTCCCCGCGGCGCTCGAGCAGCACATCCGCGCGAAGCTCGGCACGCGCCTCGCCAAGTACGCCGTGCACATCGAGCGCGTGACGGCGCGCTTCGAGGACATGAACGGCCCGCGCGGCGGGATCGACACGGAGTGCCGCGTCCAAGTCGCGCTCGTCTCGCGCCCGACGATCGTCGTTCATGAGCGCGCCCGCGACGCGCGGCGCGCGTTCGACGGACTGATCGACAGCCTCACGCGCGCTGTCGGACGCGACCTCGAGCGCGCCGGCTTCAGCGAACGCGGCAGCGCCGTGCGCCGTACGAAGGCCGACGACGCTGCACCGGTTCGCGCCGCGAAGGCCAAGAAGACCGATGCGGAAGAGCCGCGCCGTGCGCCGAAGCCCTCGCGCATCTCGACGCGCGGCAGCAGCCCGGACGGGCTGCGATCGGGGATCGGCCTCGCGAAGCGCGCGCAGGCTCGAACGATCTCGCCGGAGTCGAAGGCCGCGAAGGCGGCCGTGAATCGGCGCGGCGTGCGCTGAGAGCCCGTGAAGAAATCGAGTCTACGGGCTCTCAGACTCCAGTGGCGCCGCTCTGCAGCGCGAGAGGCCGTGAATTCTTCATGGCCTCTGAGAGCCTGGAAGGAATCGAGCCTGCTCGCTCTCGGACAGCCGCTGCGCCGCGCCGAACGCGTGCACTCTTCACACGCTCCGAGAAGTCGGGCGCGAACTCGTCCGCGTCGTGCACCACGCGGGGATCGAGTTCGTGAGCGGCGGAATCGCTGCGCACGCGCTCGATCCGCGGGACGAGCGCGAGCCCTATCCCGGCGAGCCGTCTCCCACCGCGCGGCTGGGTAGCGGCGCGAGCGCGAGGCCGAAGCAATCCGCGCAGGTCCCGCTGTCGAGGACGAACGTCTGCCTGCAGCGCGGGCAGTAGCTGCGCTCGTCCGGATCGCCGGATGGTGCGATCGTCGCGAGATTCCGCTCGAGCCCAGCGCGCTGCGCCGCGTCGAGGATCTCGTGCGCGAGCTTCGCGCGCCACGCGAACTCGACATCCTGGACGCGCGCGTCGACGTACGGCGCAGGCGGCGGTGTCGGATGCAGTGCGTCGCGAAGCACACGCTCGGCGAAAAGCACGAACTCGTGGCGAGCGAGCAGCACCGCGCCGACCGCGAACGGATGGAAGCGCGCGAGCACGTCGCGACCCAGCACCTCACCGCTGCGCAGCGCCTCCACGGGCGACAGGGAAACCGTGAGCGTCCGCAGCGCACGCTCACCGCGCTCGTTCGGATCGAGCCGCCGGTGCGCGCGGAAGAACGCGACTCCGCTCCAGACCTGGAGCAGGACGAGTGCGAGAAGGAGCCACGGCCAAGCGAGCGATAGGCCCACCGTCACGCCCGCGACGGGCAGCGCGATGAACAGCAGGAGGAACATCAGCGACGCCGGGAAGCGCAGGGTCCGGGCCTCGCGCTCCCACGCCTGCGCGCGAACGCGCGCTGCGTCCGCGTCGAGGGCCTCACGCGCGAACTGTCCGATTGCGCGCTCGCGCTCGGCCGGCGCGAGCGCGGCGAGACGCGCGAGCGTGCGTGCGGCGTGTCGCGCCAGAGCATCCGAGCCCGTCGTAACGATGCGCGTCTTGCCGAGGAAGACCGCACGACCTTCGGCGCGCGCGCGCCCCGCCTCGTCCCACGTCGCGACGCGATTCGTTCGCGGCGTGCGACCGCCGGGGTTCGGATCGAACGCCGGGCTCGCGACGATCGCGTCACGCGACAAGGCGAGAGGAAACAGTTCGACCAGATGGAATCGCCCCGTGCCCGGCAGCGGCGGCCCGAAGAGTAACGCCATGCGGTCGCTCCCCCACGCGCTCGACGCCGCGGTCACGCGCGCGCGCCGACCCACGAACGCGCGGAAGACGTACGCCGAGCGCGGGAACCAGTGGAGTCCGAGCGCCGCGTGGAGTCCGGCGAGGACGAGGACGAGCTCGCCGAGAGCACTCATGCCGCGGCGTTCAGCTGGTCTCGCCTTCGGTCGACTTCTCGCTGCTGCGACCGCTGACGAAGCCCCACAGCTTCTTGCCCGCCGCGCCGAGCGCGACCAAGCCCGCGACGATGAACTTCCAGAATTTCGCGAGCAATCCAGTCTTTGCTGCGACGGCCGCGCCGCCACCGAGGACGAGCGCCGCCAGTCCGTACTCGGCTACCTTGTCGCCCGCCGAGAACTCCGCGTACCGCTGACCGTCCGTGTACTCGAACGAGTCGATGACTTTCTCGAACTCCGGCAACGCTCCGTCGAGTGCCTCCGGCGCGAGCACGAGATCGACGTTCATGACGCCGTGCCGACCGAGGACGCGCACGGACCAGTTGACGCTCTCGCCGCCGCTGTGCGCGCGCGCGTGCGTCGCCCACGTCAGGTTCTGCGTGCGCGGATCGTAGAACGGCTCGCGCTTCCAGCCGACGAGTTCGATCGTCTCCCACCCGCGCGACTTGCGCAGCTCGTTGCCGTGCTCGTTGCTCTCCTTCATCGAGGCGAGGAGCGCATCCGCGTCGAGATCGCCCTGGTCCTCGTCCTTCACGTAGCCCGACTCGGCGAACTCGAAGACGACGAACCAGCTCTGGCCCTCCTCCTCGGAATCGTTGGCGAGAAGACCCAGCTCGCGACCGTTGGTCGGGTTCTCCATCGCTTCGAGGAGCATGCGGGCCCCGTCAGCGCCGGTGAATCGGAAGCCTTCGGGCACGGCGACCTTGGCGCGGTCACCGAGGATCCCCTCGCCCGGCCCTTCGACCCACTGGATCGAGTCGAACGGCGACGCCATTTCGGGCGGCGTCTCGGGCGTGTCCTGGGAGGACGACGTGGGCAGAGCGAGTGCGAGCGTGAGGAGGGCTGCGTGCATGGTGGCGATCGGACTGGGGGGGGGAAGAGCGGGCGGAGTCTAGCTGTGCGAGGCGCTGGACTCGATGGTGGGGACGCGCTGGAGCGAGCGGCAAGGATTCGTCAGCGCACGCTCGGCCGATAAGCGTTCACGGCCGGCGCGAACTCGGCCGCGGCGATCTCGGCGATCTTCGGCAACACTTCCGGCGGCGCGTCGGCGAACACGTAGAACTTCCACAGGTTCCTGTAGCTCGCCTCGAGGTCCGCGAGTCGCGGCACGCGCGCTTGGAACTGCGACAGCGGCGCGACACCCGCGACTCCCGGCCAGCGCACGTGCATGCCGGCTTCCTTGAGCTGCATCGCGCGCGCGGGGCAGTACACGATCACGTCGACGTCGCGGCCGGTCGCGAAGCGCGCGAGGTCGGCGATACGCGCTTCGACGTCTTGACGTGCTTGCGCGCCGCCGGGAGCGAAGAAGCGCGCGACCAAACTCTCTTGGTGCGCGGCGTTCTCGTAGCGCGGGAACACGCACACGCGCTTCGGCAACCGGCGCTCGCGGAAGCGCGTCACGAGGCTCCGCACGCGCTCCTTCACCGCTCGCGGCGACTTCTCGACGCGGCGCTCCAACAGTTCGAGCACCGACGCGTCCGTCTCGGCGTAGAAGTCGGATTCCTGCACGACGCCGGCGGCGAGCGCGAGCTCGACCGCGCGCGCAACGAGAGCACCCGCGGCGACCTTCGCGTGGTGGTAGTACACGCGCTCGGAGAAGTGGTAGCGCGCTTCGAGGAGGCGCACGACTTCCGAGAGGATGTCCTCGCGCAACAAGTCGTGCTTGGCCAGATCGACGTAGAGGTTCTGCGTCGCGCGATCGACCTTGAGATAGCCGGTGACGCGCGGATCGATCGCGAGGCGCAGCCCCGTGAAGTACGCGTCGCGCGCCAAGTAGTCCAGGATGTCCGACGCCAGCGTTCCGCCCACGATTTGTTGCCAATACGGCGGCACTTGCGCGGTGCGACCGCCGGCTTCGAGGATCCCGAGGACGTCCTCGACGACGCCCTGGTCGCGCAGCACTTTCCCGAGCGCGGTTCGCGGACCGAGCATCGCTTGGAAGCGATGCGGCAAGTCGTGACGACCGAAGATCCCGTCCTGGTCCTCGATGCTGTGCCCGAACGGCACGTGCGTCACGTCGTGGACGAGTGCTCCGATGCGGATGACGCGCGCTTCTTCCTCGCCGATCGCGACGCTGCCGGCCGGATCGAGCTCGAAATTGCGGTTCACGGCCTCGATCACGCCGCGCGCCGTGTGCAGCGAGCCGATCGAGTGATCGAAGCGCGTGTGCAACGCGCCGGGGAACACGAGGTACGCCGTGCCGAGTTGGCGCACGCCGCGCAACCGCTGCATCTCCAACGTGTCGAGGATCCGCATCTCCTCGTCGGTGAGGTGCACGTCCCCGTGCACGGGGTCGCGGATCACGCTGGTGCGGCGCCGGGCGGACATCGGGGCGCAGAGGATAGCCCGAACCGGCTCAGCGGTCCGCACGCTCGCGCAGGTTCGCTTTCACCACGTCGGGCAACACGTCTCCGCGCAGTCCGAGCAAGGCTCCTTCGAGCGCGTACAGCAGGTCCACGCTCGCGCGCCGGCCGTTCGCGCGCACGGCGCGGAACGTCGCGACGGATCCGAGACGTTCGAGGTCTCCGCGGGTCGCGACGCCGACTTCGCGCAACCAACGCCGCGCGGCCGGCCCGACGTTCGGGATCCGCATGCGCAGGATCGACATCGTGGGGTCGGGCTCAGCGCTGGAAGCAAAGCGTGAGCGCTTCGAGCGGCGGGCGACGCGTGTGCGCGAGGCTTCGAGTGCGCGCAGTGTCCACGCACGCAGATCGTGATCGCTCGCCTGCACACGATCCGGCACGCGCCAGTACGTGCCCATCGACGCCTTGTCCGGGAATGGCTGGAACGGACGGCTACCGGCTTCGACGTATTCCGTCCGACTCGCGTCGTCGACCCGGAAGTAGAGCTCGTCATCGGCCACGATTCCGAAGAAGACGCCGGCGAGGTACAGCCCGTGCCCGCCGAACATCGGGCGCGCGCGTACTGCGCCGACTGGGGCGAGCCTTTCGACGATCTCCTCGATGCGCGGATCGGACATGTGTTGCTACCGGACCCGAGGATCCTTCGGGAGTGCCGCCGACGGAAGTCTCTTGGAGGTTTCTTCCGAGGAACCCCGGCCCATCCGTTCGATTCGTGTCGAACTCGACGGCCGGGGACGACGACGGAGTGCTCACGGTTACGATTCGGCGTCGTACTCGCTGCAACGGAACCGCCATGACCCTGATCGCTCTCCTTCTCGCCGCAGTCCCCGCCCTCCCCTTCGAAGACGACGAGTTTCCCGATGGGAACAAGCTCGTCCAGGTCGCGCTCCTCGCCGATCACGAAGCCGTGGAGCCGGGTGGAACACTGACGCTCGCCGTGCGCTACACGATCGAGCCGAAGTGGCACGTGTACTGGGAGAACCCCGGCGATTCCGGCTTGGCGACGCGCGCGAAGTTCACAGCGCCGGAAGGCTGGAAGGTCGGTGACGTCCGCTTCCCCGCGCCGCATCGCCACGAACTGCCGGGAGACATCACCACGTTCATCTTCGAGCGCGAGCTCATCCTCCTCGCCGACGTGACGATTCCTGCAGACGCGAAGCCCGGATCCAAGGTCACGATCGGCGTGGAGGGCAGTTGGCTCGTCTGCACCGACTTGTGCGTGCCCGGATCGGGCAAGGCGAGCGTCGAGATCGCCGTCGCCGACGCGGGAAAGACTGTGAACGACAAGGTGTTCGCGGCCGCGCGCGCGCAGTTGCCGAAGCCCATGGCCGAGCTCGCGAAGGCGCGCATCACATGGTCCGGCACCGAGGCGGAACCGCGCTTGACGATCGTCGTGCCGGGCGCGAACTCGGTCGAGTACTTCCCGCTCGACGTCGAACCGGTGAAGCTCGCGGGTCGGACGGCCGATGCCGGGAAGAGCGGCGCGACGTTGCGCGCGAACTTCGAGTTCGAGCGCAAGGACCCGAAGGACGAGCCGCGCATCCGCGGCGTCCTCACCGTGACGACCGACGCCGGTGTCACGAACTACCGAATCGATCACCTGTTCGTCCCGCCGTCGGCGGGACAGTGAATGACCCAGAGAAAGAGAGGGATTCCCGCATGAAGATTTCGACGTGGCGGTTCGCCGCCGTTCTGACGCTGCTCGGTCTCGCTGCCTGCAAGAGCGGGTCGCGCGAAACCGCGGCAACGCCTCGCACAGCGCCACAAGCCGCGAAGCCGGCCGAAGCGGCGAAGTCCGGCAAGCCCGGGGAAGTCGCGAAGCCGTCGCCATCCGCTCCCGCCTCGACGCCGGCGACGACCGCTGCCGAGATCGGCAAGCCGGCGCCGGAATTCACGCTGACGGACCTTTCCGGCAAGACTCACAAACTATCGGATTACCGCGGCAAGACCGTCGTTCTCGAGTGGTTCAGCCCCGCGTGCCCTTACTGCGTCTATGCGTACGCGGAAGGCCCCCTCGCCGAACAGCCGAACCGGCTGAAGAGCGAGGGTGTCGTGTGGCTCGCGGTGAACTCGCAGAACGAGAAGCACCAAGGAGCGAAGGCCGACAAGAACATGGCCTTCGTCGAGAAGCACGGGATGAAGTCCCCGATCCTCATGGATCCGTCGGGCACCGTGGGTCGCGCCTACGGCGCGAAGACCACGCCGCACTGTTTCGTGATCGACGCCAAGGGCGTCCTCGTCTACGGCGGCGGCCTCGACAACGCACCGGCCGGCAAGGTCGACGGTGACGCGAAGCCGATCAACTACGTCGATGCCGCGATCGCCGACCTCAAGGCGGGACGCGCGGTGGCCACGAACTCGTCACGGGCCTACGGTTGACCCGTGTCGTACGCGAAGCCGTAGTTCACGGCTTCAGAACGGAACAGCGCGGCGCCGAGCGCGAGCTCGGCACGCGCTGTTCTCATTCCATCGGCACGAATCGCGCGAGCACGCGTGCATGCAGCAAGGCAGCGAGTTCCTTGCGATCGCCGGCGCACACCCGACCCTCGCCGAACTCGATGCGCGCGCGGATGCGGTCCAACGCTAGGAAACGTGCGGCTTGGACTTGGATCGGCTCCTCGTACCAACACACGGAACGCGACGGCGGCGGATCGCCCGGGTCGACCTCGTACCGAATCGCCGCCCACGCGCACGGCGCGCCGAGACGAGCCGGTGGATCCAAGAGAGGCGGTCGGAACGGGCGCACGACGCTGCCGTCCGAGTTCGAGCCTTCCGCGAACAGGACGATGATGCGCGCGTCGGCCAGCGCAGCTCCGATCGCGGCATTCACGGCCGGAATCGAGCGCTTGTCCGTGCGGTCGATGAAGATCGTCCCCATCTTCGCCGCCATGAATCCGACGAGCGGCCAACTTCGGATCTCGTGCATCGAGACGAAGGCCGGAGCTTCCAGCACGGCGGCGAGCGTCAGGATGTCCGCGTAGCCGATGTGGTTCGTGACGAGTACGCACGGCCCGCTCGGTGGCGTACCGACCACTTCGATCTCGATGCGGCCGATGCGGCACAGCGATCGCGCCCAGCCCTGGAAACAACGCACGCGCCACGCTCGGGATCGCTCGGGGCCGTGGTGGAACGGACTCGCGATCATCCATTGCATCGATTGCAGCAGCGTCGCACCGATCCCGAGGCCCAGTCGGCCGACGCGTCGCACCATGCGCAACGGAAGTCCGGCGCGATACCGGTCGATCGTCTTCTTCGGATCGGTCATCGGCGCGGGATCCTCCGGGGCCGGGGGCACCGCCGCAAGGAGGGCCCGGGCAACGAGCCCATGACCCGGGAAACGGCCTGCTCCTGAGGACCAGCTCCGCGCGCCGACTCTCGATCCGGGCTCCGGAGCGTAGGCTGTGCGCAACCACTGGAGATCCTCGATGAAAACCCTGATCGCATCCGCCCTCGCTCTCGTCGTCCTGTTCGGCTCGGCCATGTCGGTTCCAGAGACGCCGAGCGAGGCGCCGAAGGGCGCATCCATAACCGCCGCCGAGAACGCGGAGATCCTGCGCACGCAGAAGCCCTCATATCCCCTCACGAAGTGCGTGGCGAGCGGTCGCGAGCTCGATGCCAAGGCGATCGACGTCGTCTATGACGGCCGTCTCGTCCGCTTGTGTTCTGGGGATTGCAAAGCCACTGCGGAGAAGGACAAGGCCGCGTGGATCGCGAAGATCGACGCCGCCGTCATCGGCGCGCAGAAGCCGACGTATCCGCTCGCCACGTGTCCGATCTCGGGCGAGAAGCTCGGCGCGAAGGGTGAACCGATCGACGTGGTGAGCGGGACGAAGCTCGTCCGTCTGTGCTGCACGGGCTGCATCCCCGCGTACGAGAAGGACGTCGCCGCCGCGATGGCCAAGGTCGACAAAGCCTGGATCGATGCGCAGGTCGCCACCTATCCGCT